>Ga0164242_10002198_pt1 | contig 22667 bp, 21 predicted proteins | sample OricomgcompostMG_FD_108783 | JGI IMG/M metagenome (GOLD analysis project Ga0164242, IMG submission 108783) | Miracle-Growth compost microbial communities from Emeryville, California, USA - Original compost - Miracle growth compost (MG) ... | reverse complement strand
GTCGCTGCCGACGAGGGCGACCGCAGCGCAGACCGCAACCCGGCAGCGCAAGGCACGCGAAGATCAAACTGACCGCCGTCGCCGCGCACCAGAAGCAACCAGATCTGGAACGCAACGCTCACAGCACGATCAGTCCGTCCGGGGCTACCAGATGACGGACAATGGGCAGCGTGAAGCTGAAGCTCGACCTGCACGACATCTACAACCGCGGCGAGGAGATCGACCGCGCGCTGCGGGCGATCATTGACGAGGCCGTCGCCAAGAGGGCGCCGCTGGTCGAGATCATCCCCGGCAAGGGATCGGGCCAGCTCAAGAAGCGGGTGCTGCGCTTCCTGGACCAGAAGGAGATCCGCGCGCTGTACCACCGCGTCGAGAAGGACCGCGACAACTTCGGCCGGATCTTCGTCCACTTCCGGTGGAAGTAGCGATTGCCCCTGTGGACAACCGGATCGGGCGCCCGAATCGGGTCCAGACTGCGGTCCATGACCCTCAAACCACCTGAAGAGACCTACGTCCACAACGCCGCGGAACTGACCGCGCTCTGGCAGGACCTGATGGGCCCGTGGGGCTTCGCCCGGCGCAGCCTGTGGCTGATCTTCCTGCACGCGGACGGTCAGCTGTCGCCGGTGGTCATGCCGATCGACGACATCCCCGTCCAGCCCGACGCCGAGATGCTGGCCAACCTCGCGGCGGTGATCGACCAGCTCGCCGACGACGTCGGCATCTCCAGCGCGGCGCTGCTGCTGTCCCGTCCGGGTTCGGCACACATCACCGCGAGCGATACCGCGTGGGCGCGGGAGATTGCGCGCGCGTTCGCGGGCCGCCTGACGCGCTGGCCGGTGCACCTGGCAACGCGCGGCACGGTGCGGACGTTCGCCCCGGACGACCTGATCGCCAGTCGCAGCGCTTAGCCGGCGGACCCGTCCGGCGGGGCGTCCTCGCCCGCACGGTCCAGCACCCCACGCGCCTGCACCACCATCGCGGGATCGATCATGCGACCGTCGTCCATCACGAGGACGCCGTTGCCGGCCTCGCTCGCCCGCGCGAACGAATCGATCACGGCGTGCGCGTCGGCGATCTCCTCCGGCGACGGGCGGAACGCGGCGGCGATCACCGGCACCTGCCGCGGATGGATCGCGGCGCGCCCGACGAACCCCAGCCGCCTGCCGGCCCGCGAGCTGGCGGCGAGCCCGTCCAGGTCGTCGACGTGCGGGAACACCGACATCGCGGGAGCCGGCAGACCGGCAGCGCGGGCCGCGATGACGACCCGCGAGCGCGCCCACATCAACGCGTCTACGTTGCGCACGCCGAGGTCGCCGGCGAGGTCGGCCTCCCCCAGCCCGATCGCCCCGACCCGCGCCACGGACGCGATCTCGAATGCGGCCTCCACGCCGCGCGCCGTCTCGATCAGACAGGTGAGCTCGCACTCGGGCGCCGCGAGCGCCTTGAGCGCGGCGTGCACGTCGTCGGGCGACTCGACCTTCGGCAGCCGCACGCCGCGCAGCGCAGGCGCACCGGTCAGCGCGGCGAGGTCCTCGTGCGCCCACGGAGTGCTCAGCCCGTTGACGCGCACCTCGACGCTGCCCGACCGCGCAGTGCTCAGCCAGCGCACCGCGTTCTCGCGCGCGACCTCCTTGTGCGCGGGGACGACCGCGTCCTCCAGGTCGACGATCACCACGTCCGCACCGGACGCGGCCGCCTTGTCAAAGCGCTCGGGACGATCGCCCGGCACGTACAACCAGGTCAGCGGCGTCATGATCAGACCACCCCCGCGGCTCGCAGTTTCGCAATCTCTTCGGGCGTGCGGCCGATGCCGGCCAGCACCGCGTCGGTGTCGGAGCCGTGCGCGCGGCCGGTCCACCGAATCCGGCCGGGCGTGTCGGACAGCCGGAACAGCACGTTCTGCATCTTCAGCGCGCCGAGATCGGGATCGTCCACGGTCGCGATCGTCCCGAGCGAGTCGAACTGCGGGTCCGCGACGATCCTTCGCGCGTCGTACACCGGCGCCACCGCGGCCTGCGCCTTCTCGAACGCGGCCATCACCTCGGACGCGTCCCGCTCGGCGATCCAGCCGCCAACCGCGGAGTCGAGCTCGTCGGCATGCTCGGCGCGTCCACCACCGGTCGCGAACCACGGCTCGGACACGACGTCCTCCCGGCCGACCATGCGCATCACCCGCTCGGCGATGCTCTGCGAACTCGTCGACACGGCAAGCCATTCGCCGTCGCGGCTGCGGTACACGTTGCGTGGCGCGTTGTTCGCCGACCGGTTGCCGAGGCGCGGCGCGACGGTGCCGAGCTGGTCGTACTGGCTCACCTGCCCGCCGAGCATCGACAGCATCGGCTCGATGATCGCCATGTCGATCACCTGGCCGTGGCCGCTGCGGTCGCGCTCGCGCAGCGCGGTCATCACGGCGAACGCGGTGGCCAGCGCGGTCACCCCGTCGGCCAGCCCGAACGGCGGCAGCGTGGGCGGGCCGTCCGGCTCACCGGTCACGGCCGCGAACCCGCTCATCGCCTCGGCCAGCGAGCCGAAGCCCGGACGCCCCGAGTACGGCCCGAACTGGCCGAACGCCGTCACCCGCGCGATCACGAGCCCGGGGTTGCGCACGTGCAGCCGGCCCGGCGCGAGGTTCCAGCGCTCCAGCGTGCCCGGACGGAAGTTCTCGATCAGCACGTCCGCGTGCTCGATCAGGTCGAGCAGCACGTCCTGTCCCTCGGGCTGCGACAGATCCACCGTCGCCATCCGCTTGTTGCGGCCGATCGTCTTGAACCACAGGCCGATTCCGTCCTTGCTGGCTCCGTGCCCGCGGGCGGCGTCCGGCTTGCTCGGGTGCTCGATCTTGAGCACGTCGGCGCCGAAATCGCCCAGATGGGTCGCGGCGAGCGGTCCCGCAAACAGCGTCGCGGTCTCTACCACGCGGATCCCCTGCAGCGGCGCGCTCATCGGACGTCCTCCGCCACGTCGACCGCGCAGCGGAACCCGATCCACGGCGAGCGGAACAGTCCGACCCCGGTCAGCAGGTACTTGGCCGACACATCCGGAGGCTGCGGGCCGCCGTCGAAGTACCAGTCCGAACCGGTGGGGCGGTAACCCGAACCGCCCTTGAGGATGCAGAACCGGCTGCGCCCGTCGGTGTGCTCGCTCTCGGTCAGGTTCCAGACCAGCGGCTCGGCGCGCTCGAGCAGCCCGGCCTCACCGGCGACCTGCCACTCGTCCTCGGACGGCAGCCGCAGGCCGGCCCAGTTCGCGTAGGCGCGGGCGTCCGCCAGATCGACGTGCGTGACCGGGAGGTTCTCGGTGCCCGGCGCCGGGCGGCCGTCCACCCAGTGCGCGAGGAAGCGCTCGGCGCGGGTCGGCCGGTAACCGGTCGCGGCGAGGAACCGCGCGTACTTCGCGTTGGTGACCTCGGTGCGCTCGATGGCGAACCGGTTCAGGTAGACGGTGCGGTGCAGCGTCGCGCGGTGGTGCAACCGCGGCGGCAGCGGCTTCCACTCGTCGACGTACGGCGTCTCGCCGTAGAGCCCGGTCTCGCGCGCGCGGTGGTGCACGATCAGGTCTCGACGCCCGCCGTCCGCGACGGCGAGCGAGCCGGTCTCGGACGAGACGCCCACCTGCGAGCTCGGACGGACGCGCTCAGCGATGCGCGCGGGGAACGCGTGATCGCAGTCGTACTCCACCGATGCGCTCGCGGGGACGGCCGCGGCCGGCGTGGCGACGATCGCGGCGACGGCACCGGCGGGCAACTCGCCGCTGACCACCGTCACGTCACCGTCACGGGAGACGGTCAGCGGCAGGCCCGCGGTCAGCTCGGTGAACACGCGGTCGGCCGAGCCGGAGATGCGCAGCAACGGTCCGGAGTGGTCCTCGTCGCCGGGATTCGCCAGCGTCCACAACGGGATTCCGTCGTGCTCCCACCGCGACGCGTACACCCGGCAGTCGCCGCCGGGAGAGTCGGCCAGCGGCGTCCACGCCTCGCTGCGCAGCCACGGCGCCCAGTCGCGGTGCACCACGCGCATCGCCCTCAGCACGGACTTGTCGCGCGGGCTCCAGCCGACCCAGACGCCGAACACGGTCTCCCACAGCATGATCCCGACGCCGTTGAGCCAGGCCGAGTGCAGCTCCTGCAGGTGGCTGCGGTTCCAGCGCCGCACGTGGTGCTGCACGTGCCGCCGCTCGAACCACTTCGCGCGCATGACGCCGGGCACCGGCGAGTCGGCGTACCACTGCGCCCACGACATCGTGTGGTCGGCGAGGCGGGCGGCGGGCAGCCGCGACTCTGCCTCCATGCTGATGCCGGGGCGCAGCGCATCGAGTTCCTTGCGGACCTCGGCGGCACCCTCCTTGACGCTGTCGAAGAACACGCCGTCCGCACCGGTGTGCTCGACGAGGGCGCGGATGTCCTCCGGCTCGACCGACTCCCACGGGTAGACGACGACGTAGACGCGCACGCCGCGCGCCTGCAGTTCGGCGATGAGCCCCGGCAGCTCGGGAACGTCGCGGTAGTACGAGTACTGGTCGCGGTCGTCGACGCCCTCGACCGGGTAGGCGTGCCACAGCAGCACGCCGTCGATCCCGCTGAACTCGCGCTCGGCGTGCGCGAGGTACTTGTCCAGCGTGAACGTGCCGGTGTCGTGGTCGTAGAACAGCTCGTCCCAGATCCACAGCACGTCGATGACGAAACAGTCGCCGCGCTCGGTCTCGTACCGCGATCCGTCGTAGTGCAGCCGGTCGCGGGCCTCCTCGCGCCACGCCGTCAGCTGCGCGCGCCACGCGTCCCACTGCGCCGGATCACTCGGTGCGGCAAGGATCTTCGCCTCGTCCAGCACGGACAGGTCCGCGTCCGGTTCCAGCGGGACCTCGGTGTAGAGGTCGAGCTGGCGCGGGACGTATGGGTTCAGCATGCCTACTGCTCCGGGTGGTCGTTCAGGAACCGGTCGATCTCGGCCCGCGACGGGATGGACGCGGACGCTCCCACCCGCCCGACCGCGAGCGCGGCGGCCGCGCTGGCGAACCGGACCGCGGGCCACGTCCCCGCTCCCTCGGCCGCCGCCACGGCGTACGCGCCGACGAAGCAGTCGCCGGCGGCGGTCGTGTCGACTGCCTCCACTGCGAACGCGGGCACGCTGACGGCCTCGGAATCCGCTGTGTAGTAACGAGATCCGGCCGCACCGAGCGTGACGAGCACGTCGCAGCCGCGCGTGTTGAGCGCCCTCCCGGCCGCGTCCGGGTCGGGAACGCCGGCGAGGATCGTCGCCTCGTGCTGGTTGGGAACGAGCAGGTCGACGTCCGCGTAGAGCCCCGCGGGCAATGCGATCGCCGGCGCCGGCGTCAAGATCGCGCGGACGCCCTGAGCGCTCGCGAACGCGGCCGCCTCGGTCACGATGCCCAGCGGCAGCTCGAGCTGCAGCAGCAGCGCGTCGGCGGACGCGATCACCTCGCGCTGCTGGTCCGTCAGCGACTGCAGGGTCGCGTTCGCCCCCGGCACCACAACGATCGAGTTCTCCCCCGCGTCGTCGACCACGATGTGCGCCGTCCCCGTCGGCTCGGCCACCGTCGCCAGCCCGGACACGTCGATGCCGTCGGCCACCATCAGCTCGCGGATCCGCGCGCCGTGGCCGTCGTCGCCGACCGCGCCGAGGAAGCGCACCTGGCCACCGGCGCGTTGAGCGGCGAGCGCCTGGTTCGCGCCCTTGCCGCCCGGCAACGTGCGGAACGCGGTCCCGCTGACGGTCTCGCCGCGCTCGGGCGCGCGCGGCACGCTGACCACCAGATCCATGTTCGCGCTGCCGAGCACCGCGATGCGCGCGGTCATCGGGACACCTGCACCGCGGCCGACGTCCGCGCGGCCAGCTCGTCGATCGCGATGCCGTCGAAGCCGGGCAGCGAGCTCGCGATGCGGTTCTTCAGCGGCGCAACGAACGACTCGGGCAGCGCGGACGCGCCGGCGAGCGCGCCGCACAGCGCACCGACGGTCGCGCCGGCCGAGTCGGTGTCCCAGCCGCCCATCACGGCGATGCCGGCCGCGCGCGTGAAGTCGCCGCCGCTTGCCGTGAGCGCGTACGCGATGAGCGCCGCGTTGTTGACGGTGTGCACCCAGTGCAGGTCGCCGTAGTTCGCGTGCAGCTCGTCCAGGGCGTCGTCCAGCGGGCGCTCGGACCGGCCCAGGTCGCGGCCGTGCCGCACCGCGCGGTCGAGCGCGCTGCCGGCGGGAACGACCGACAGCCCCGCGTCGAGCACGGTGTCCACGTCGCACGCGACCAGCGCGGCCGAACTCGCCGCGGCCACGAACAGCGCCCCGTACAGGCCGTTGCGGCGGTGGCTCAGCCACGCGTCGGGGTAGGCGGCGCGCGCGGCGGAGTGCGGGTCGCCCGGATGCGTCCAGCCGTACGCGTCGGTGCGGATCAGCGCGCCGATCCACTCGCGGAACGGGTTGCGTACCAGGGCCGCGCGCTCGGGCGGCACGCCGTCGAGCAGGTTGCGGTACGCGGCGCGCTCCGCGGTGAACACCCGCCCGGCCGGCAGGTCGTTGAGCCAGGCCTGCGCGACGTCCTCGGTCGACAGGTCCGCGCCGTGCGCCTCGATCAGCGCGAGGGCCAGCATCGCGAAGTTGAGGTCGTCGTCCTCGGGCATGCCGTCGATGTTCTCGACGAGGCTGGTCGGCCGGCTGCGCTTGTTCCACGTCCACCGCGCGCCGATCTCGGCGGGCAGTCCGATCTCGGTGAAGTAGCCGCGTACCGGCCAGTTGCCCGTCGCCTCGGCGATCGCGCGGATGCCTTCGCGCGGCAGCTTCTCGACCGGCTTGCCCAGCAGGCACCCGGCCGCGCGACCGAGCCAGGCGCCGAGCATCCGGTCCGCGTCGACGGCCGCGGGCACGACCGGCGCCGGTGTCCACGCGGCGGCCAGCGCGTCGAGGTCGTCGCCGTCCCGGCCCGACCGGCGCGCGTCGGCGAGCCGGTCCAGCTCGTCGAGCAACTCGCCGGCCAGCGCGCGCAGCGGGACCAGCGCCGGGTCGTCCGAGGCTCCGCTCACCGCGGGTGTCAGCGGTCCGCCCGCGGCGCGCCAGCGGTCGGCGACCGCGCTGGCGTCGACGCCCTCCGCGGCTGCCTGGACCAGTGCGTGCGGGACGAGGTCCTCGGGCTGCACCCAGGTGAGTCTCATCGGTCCGCGGCGAGCCGATCGCGGGCCGTGGCGCGCGCGGCGGCGCGCTGCGCGTCCTGGGTGTGCAGCTCGGTGGCGAGAGTCGCGAGCACGCGGCCCGGCTCGGCGATGTCGATCCGGCTCGCGGTCGCGACCTGCTCGCGCCACTGTGCTGGGACGGACTCGGTGCCACCGATCGCGCCGCTGATCGCGCCGGCCATGGTCGCGATCGAGTCGGCGTCCCGCCCGTAGTTGACCGCGCCGAGCACCGCGTCCGGATAGTTCCCGCCGGCCAGCAGCACGAAGCCGAGCGCGACCGGCAGCTCCTCGATGGCCTTGGTGCGGCTCGGGCGGCGCGCGTCCATGTCCGGCGCGCGGTACTCGGGGCCGACCGTGTCGAACGGCTCGATCGCCTTGCGCAGCACGGGAATCGCGCTGCGCCAATCGGTCTGCGTGCGCGCGGCGGCGAGCACCGCCTCGATCGCGGCGCGCGTGCCGTCGTGCGCCAGCTCGAGCGCGGCGGACGTGACCGACTCGGCGGTCGCGTCCGGGGCCATCGCGGCGGCCACGGCAGCGGCGAACACACCCGCCGCCTCGCGTCCGTAGCTGGACTGGTGCGCGCCGGCGATGTCGATTGCCTCAGCGTAGGCGCCCTCGGGGTCGGCGGCGTTGACCACACCGACCGGGGCCATGTACATCGCGGCACCGCAGTTGACGAGGTTGCCTACGCCCGCCTCGCGCGGGTCGACGTGACCGTAGTGCAGCCGCGCGACGAGCCACTTCTCGGCGAGGAAGATCCGGCTGAGCAGCAGCGCCTCGGACTCCAGCTCCGGCACCCAGCGCTTGTCCTGGATGAGCAGCGGCACCAAATCGGACGCGATCGCGTACGCGTCCAGATGCGCGCGCCGCTTGGCGTAGACGTCGATGAGCGCATGCGTCATCAACGTGTCGTCGGTGACGTGCCCGTCGCCCTTGTGGTAGGGCGCGATCGGTCGCGCGTCGCGCCAGTTCTCGTAATAGGGGCCGACGATGCCGGTCACCCAGCCGCCGTGCCGTTCTTGGATCTGTTCGGGCGTCCAGCCCTCGGTGGCGCCGCCCAATGCGTCGCCCACCGCGGCACCGGCGATCGCGCCGACGGCCTTGTCCTGCAGCAGACTCACCGGACTGCCTTTCTGCATTCGTGGTTCTGGCGGGTGGGTGGCCCGGGTTCGCCGGGCCACCCACCCGTTGGTGCTGATCGTCGAGCTTGGCCCTACTGGTTCACCTGGGACCAGCCGTCGGTCAGCTTCTGGTCCAGATCCTGCAGGCTGATCTTGTTGGCCAGGTACTGCTGGAACGCCGGCGTGGCGATCTGGTCCTTCCACTGCGGGTAGTTCGTGGCGGTCTGGAACGGCGCCGACACCTGGTACTGCGCGCCGGCCAGGGTCTGCGTCCAGCCGTTCGCGCCACCGGTCGCCTTCTGCACCGCGGCGCGGGCCGAGTCGGTGGTCGGGATCAGCCAGTCACCCATGGCGACCTTGGCCAGGTTGTCGGCCGACATGAAGTAGTCGATGAACTCGGTCGCCTGCTTCGTGTGCCCGCTCGCCTGCGAGACGGCCAGCACCTGCGGGTCCGCGGCCTGGTCGGCGGACGTGCCCGCGAGCGGGGGCAGCACCGTCCAGTGGAAGCTCTTCGGCGCCTCCTCGCTGATCTGCTGCGCGACGTAGTTGCCGCCGACGATCATCGCCTGCTTGCCGGCGTAGAAGCTCGGCAGCACGTCCGTGCCGGACTGGGTGAGCGACGTCGGGTCGATCGACTTGTCGTCGTACGCCATCGCATGGATCCGCTCGGGGACCTGGTTCTCGTTGTCACCGACGCTGATCTTCGCGTCCTGGCCGCTGCCGCTGAAGTACTTGCCGTCGAAGTTCAGGCCCAGCGTCATCATCGTCGCGGTCGGCGACTTCAGGCCCCAACCCAGACCGTACGTGCCGCTCTTCGTCGCCTGCTTGGCCATCGACTGCAGGTCGTCCCAGCTCATCGTCTGCCCGGACGGGACGGTGATGCCGTCCGCCTTGAGCAGGTCCGTGTTCGCGAACACGACGTAGCTCTGCAGCAGGTACGGAGCGGCGTAGATCTTGCCATCCTGGCTGACCGTGTCCCAGGAGCCCTGCGGCACCGAGTTCTTGACGCTGCTGGACAGGTCACCGCTCAGATCGGCCAGGTAGCCCTGCGAGATGAAGCCGGAGATGTCGGCAGCGTCGTCCTGGATGATGTCCGGCGCGGTGCCACCGGCGAACTGGGTGACGAGCTGGTCGTGCACCGAGTCCCAGCTGCCCTGCTCCAGCTTGACCTGGATGTCGGGGTGGGACGAGTTCCACGAGTCGACGATGTCCTTGACGGCAGCGATCGTCGGCTTCTGGAAGGCGAGGCTCTGGAACTGCAGCGTGACCTTCCCGCCGCTGCTGCCGCCGTTGTCGCCGCCGGAGCTGCTGCACGCGCTGACCAGCGCGGTTGCGGCGAGCGCGGCCGCGCCGAGCGCGACGACACTTCTGGTTCTCATCGGTGCTCCTTCATCTGTTGGGAACGTGCTGTTCACGAGTGCCGAACGGTGGTTCGTCGGTGGGTGGCGCTATCCCTTCACGGCGCCGGCTAGCAGCCCGGACGTCAGGCGACGCTGGATGATCGCGAAGACGACGAGGCTGGGGATGGTCGCGAGGATGGACGCGGCGGCGAGCGGTCCGAGGGCGACCTGGCCCTCGGAGCCGACGAACCGCGCCAGCGTGAGCGGCAGCGTCTGGGTGTTGCCGCGCAGCAGGACTAGGGCGAAGAAGAACTCGTTCCACGCCGAGATGAACGCGAACATCGCGGTCGCGACGATGCCCGGGCGCAGCAGCGGCAGAACGATGCTGACGAGGATGCGCCAGCGGGCCGCGCCGTCGACGGCGGCCGCCTCCTCCAGATCGGCGGGCAGCCCGACGACGTAGCCGCGCAGCATCCAGAGCACGAACGGCAGCGTCCAGACCAGGTAGACGAGCATCAGCCCGAACAGCGAGTTCAGCAGGTGCAGCGAGCGCAGGATCATGAACAGCGGGATCACGATCAGCACGACCGGGAACAGCTGGCTGACCAGGATCCAGCCGGTGGCGATGCCGCGGAGCCGCGTCTTGAACCGGCCGAGCGCGTACGCCGCGGGCAGGGCGACCGCGATCGTCATGACGGTCGCGCCGATCGCGACGATGGTGCTGTTCAGCGCCGACCGCAGCAGACCGGACGTGCTCAGCGCGTCGCTGTAGTTGCCCCAGTCGAAGTGGTGCGGGATCAGGCTCGGGTGCAGCACCGCGAGTTCCCGCTTGCCCTTCAGCGAGATGGACAGCAGCCACAGCAGCGGGAAGCCGAGGAACACCAGGTAGGCCGCGAGCGCGATGTACTGGCCGGTGCGGGTGGCGGCCCGCCCGGGCGTCAGCCGGCCGCGGTTCACGAGTCGCTCCTGCGCAGGCCGGCCCGCAGGTACAGGCCGAGGAAGATCACGACCAGCACGACCATGACGTCGCCCATCGCCGCGGCCCGGCCGAACTCGCCGTAGCGGAACGCCTCGTTGTACGCGAACAGCATTGGCAGCATCGTCTTGCCGCCGGGGCCTCCGGCCGTCAGCACGTAGATCAGGTCGAACGAGTTGAAGTTCCAGATGAAGTTCAGCGACGTGATCGCGAAGATCACCGGCCGCAGCTGCGGAAGCGTGATGTGCAGGAACCGCTTCCACGCGCCGGCGCCGTCCACCGCCGCCGCCTCGCGCAGTTCGGACGGGATGCCCTGCAGGCCCGCGAGCAGCGTGACCGTGGTCTGCGGCATGCCGACCCAGATGCCCACGACGATGACCGCAGGCAGCGCGGTGTTGAAGTCGCCGAGCCAGTTGATGTTCGTCTGGCTGAGGTGCAGGTTGTTGACGGCCTCGTCGATCGGCCCGACGGTCGGGCTGTACAGCAGCCGCCACATGATCGAGACGATCACCGGCGGCATCGCCCACGGGATCAGCGCGAGCGTGCGGGCGAGCCAACGCAGCTTGAGGTCCTCGTTGAGCAGTAACGCGAGCCCGAGCGACAGCAGGAACTGCAACACCGTTACCGACACGGCCCAGATCAGGCCGATGCGGAACGACTGCAGGAACAGTGAGTTGTGCCAGAGGTCGACGAAGTTGTCGACGCCGACGAAGTGGGTCGGGATGTTGAGGCCGGCGCGCTTGTCGGTGAAGCCGAGGTAGACGCCCTGCACGAGCGGCACCACGCTCAGCGCGAGCACGGGGATCAGTGCGGGCAGCACGAGCAACCACGTGTCGCGTCCGCTGCCCTTCGCCCCGCGATTCCCGCGTCCACCGCTGCCGCGCCGGCCGAGCGGCCAGGCCCGCCCGCGCCCGGGCGCCGCCGTCGACGGCGGGGTCTGCATCGTCGTCACCGCGCGGCTCGCCCCGTCCGCGGCGCGGCCGGCTGCACCGGGTCACTGGACGCGCGGACGACCAGCTTCGGCTGGACGGTCGCGCGCTGGGTCGGCCGATCGCGCTCGGCGAGGCGGTCTAGCAGCATGGTCGCGGCGATGCGGCCGCGCTCTTCCGAGCCGAGCGAGACGCTGGTGAGCGCCGGCGTGGCCAGCTCGGCGAGTTCGGTGTCGTCGATACCGACCACCGCGACGTCCTGCGGCACCCGCAGGCCCGCGGCGCGCAGTGCCCGCATCGCACCGATGGCCAGCAGGTCGTTCGCGCAGATCAGCGCGTCCGGCCGGTAGTGCTCCAGCAGCGCGGCAGTCGCCTTGTCGCCGGCGTCGTGGGTGAAGTCCGCGGCGTTGATCGTCTGGTGCTTGGCGATGGTCTGCCCAGCGCTGCCCATCGCGCGCCGGAAGCCCTTCGCACGCGCGGCGCCGGGGACGGTGTCCTCGGGGCCGTTCACGAACGCGATCGCGGTGCGACCGCCTTCGAGCAGGTGCGTGACCGCGTGCCCGACACCGCGCGCCGAGTTCGTCCGGACGTTGTCGATCTCGGCGCTGCGCGGCAGCGAGCCGATGACCACGACCGGCACGCGGGCGCGCTGGATCTCGTCCACCACGTCGTCGCTCACCCGGATCGGGCTCACGATCAGGCCGTCGGCGTAGCCGCGGTTGATGCCCCGGATGACGTCGATCTCCATGTCACGGTCGGCGCCGGTCGCGGAGACGACCAGGCGGTAGCCGGCGGCCCGGACGACGCCCTCGATCGCCCGCATCATCGCGACGTAGACCGGGTTGCCGAGGTCGGCGACGGCGAACGCGAGCTGCTCGGTGCGGCGCACCTTCAGCGAGCGCGCGGCGGCGTCCGGCAGGTAGCCGAGCTCCTCGGCGGCGCGACGCACGGCCTCGACCATGCGCGGGCTGGCCGACGCGCCGGACAGCGCGCGGGACGCTGACGCCACCGACACCCCGGCCGCCGCGGCGACCTGGACGAGGGTCGGATGCTCGTGCGCCATGCGTCGCCTCCGTCCGGGCCGGTGGGTTTGGAAACGTTCTTGCAAACGTTCTTGGAATCGTTTCCAACGCATCCTGCGCCGCGTGCCCCGCGGATGTCAACGCCCGGTTCCGCTTCGCGGGGTAACGATTTAGGCTCAGCCTGGTGAGCGAACCGGGCGACGGCGGCGAAGCGGACGACTGCGGCAAGACCTTCGGGGTCGAGGAGGAGTTCCACCTCGTCGACCCCGAAACGCTGGGCCTGGTGACCAGCCCGGAGCTGACGCGGCAGGCGGCCGAACAGCGGCTCGGCCCCAACCTGCGGGCGGAGATGCTCACCAGCCAGCTGGAGACGGCGACGCCGGTGTGCACCGGGCTGGACGAGCTGCGCGCCGCGCTCGTGGCCGGGCGCCGCGAGGCGGCTGCCGCGGCCGAACGCGTCGGTGCGGCGATCCTGGCAGCGGGCACGCACCCGTCCGCGCCGCTGAGCCGGATCGACGTCGCCGAGAATCCGCGCTATGACCGGCTGGTCGAGCGGTTCGGCACGATCGTGCGGCAGTTCAACCTGTGCGGCTGTCACGTGCACGTGGGCGTGCCCGACCTGTCGACCGCGGTCGCGATCATGTCGCACGCGCGGCCGTACCTGCCGCTGCTGGCTGCCCTCACCGCCGGTTCCCCGTTCCACACCGGCGCGGACACCGGGTACGAGAGCTTCCGGCTGGCCTGGATCGCGCTGTGGCCGCAGGGCGGGATCCCGCCGCGGTTCGGGTCCGCGGCGGACTACCTGGCGGCCGTGGACCGGCTGGTCGAGCTCGGTATCGCCGCGGACTCGACCGAGTTGCTGTGGGAGCTGCGCCCGTCCGCGCGCTACCCAACGCTGGAGTTCCGCATCGCCGACGCCTGCACGGACGTGGACGACGCCGTGCTCTACGCGGCGCTGGCCCGCTCACTCGTGCGCACGCTCGCGGCGAGCGTGGCAGCCGGCGCGGAGCCGAGCGGGCTGTCCGATCCGGAGATCCGCGCCGCGCGGTGGCGGGCGGCGCGCTACGGCATCGGTGACACGCTGTGGAGCCCGGCACGGGCCGCGGTCGTTCCGGCCGCGACGGCGCTGGACGATCTGCTCGCCGAGCTGCGTCCGGACCTCGAGCGGCACGGCGAATACAGCGAGGTCGCCGAGCTGCTGGCGGCGGTGCGCTCGCGTGGCACGTCCGCGCAACGCCAGCGCGAGGCGTTCGCGGCCCGCGGCGACCTGGACGACGTGGCGCGGCTGCTCGTCCGGATCACCGCGGCGCGTTGAGCCCGTCCGCGAGCCGCTGCCAGAACAGCGCGAGCGCGCTCGCACCGGTCAGCAGCGTGTCCAGGTCCACGCTCTCGTCCGGGCCGTGCCAGCGGTCCTCGGGCAGGCCGGTGCCGAAGAACAGCACGGGCGCGTCGGCCTTCTCGGCCAGCAGCGCGACCGGCCCGCTGCCGGCGTTGCGCATGTGGGGAATCGGCCGGTTCCATGCGTCCGCCATCGCGTCGCGCAGCAGCGGCACCGCGGGATGGTCCAACGGGGTCGCGTAGGGCGGCGCGCTGATCTCCTCTGGGATCCGCAGCTCGTGCTCGAACCCGTCCGGGAGGCGCGCGGCAACCCACTCACGCAGCCGGGCGGTGATCTCGGCCGGGTCCTGGTCCGGCACCAGGGACAGCTGCACCTGCGCGGACGCGGTGGCGGGAACGGTGCCACGCGTCGGCGGGTCGGGGTCGCCGGCAGCCAGCGCGATCACCTCCGCACCCGGCCGGGTGTAGAGCCGCTCGCCGATCGACCGGCCCCGCTCCCCGATCACCGCGCGCGTGCCGGTGCGCGCGAGCCAGGCCCGCTCGTCACCGGTGAGACGCGCGAGCTCGGCGCGCTCGTCGTCCGGCGCCTCGCGCACGTCGTCGTAGAAGCCCGGGACGCTCACCCGCCCGTCCTCGTCCTGGAGGCCAGAGAGGACGGCGACCAGCGCCGCGGCGGCGTTCGGCGCGGCGCCGGACACCGCGCCGGAGTGTAGGTCGGCGCGCGCGCCGCGCAGTTCCAGCTCGCCCTTGATCAGCCCGCGGATGCCGACGCACATCGCCGGCTCGTCGGCCGACCAGGTCATGGTGTCGCTGAACACGACCAGATCCGCGCCGACCCGGTCAGCGTGCTCGTCCAGCAGGGCGGCGAGGTTCGGCGAGCCGGTCTCCTCCTCGCCGTCGATCAGCAGCTTGAGGTTCACCGGCGGCGCTGCCGCCTCGGCCGCGATCGCGCGCACGGCCCACAGGTGCGCGAGCACCTGGCCCTTGGCGTCCGAGGTGCCGCGCCCGTACAGCCGGCCGCCGTCGTGCACCGGTTCGAACGGTGCGCAGCGTTGCCACTGCTCGGCCTTCGCGGTGCGCACGTCGTGATGGCTGTAGACGAGCACGGTCGGCGCGGACGGGTCGGTGATCCACTCCGCCCAGACCGTCGGCGTGGCTTCGCGCTGCCACACCTCGACGACCGGAAAGCCAATGCCGGTAAGGGTTTTCGTCAGCCACGCCGCTGACCTGGCCAGGTCCTCCTCGTGCTCTTGCGGTCCCGCGACGGACGGGATGCGCACCCAGTCGGCGAGTTCCTCGACCAGTCGGTCGCGGTGCTCGTCCAGCCAGCCGCGGATGCCGTTCGCGGGCACGTCAGCGCCGGCCGATCAGCATGATCGCGCGCTCGTCGTCCACCACCCGGGCGTCTCGATGCGTGAGCGGCACGGCTGGTGCGGCCGCGAGCAGGTCGCGCACGCGGGCGTCCTGTGCCGGTCCGGCCACCTGCAGGAGCAGTAGCCCGCCGTCTGCCAGGTGCTCGGCGGCGACCATGAGGCATTGCTTGATCACGTCCAGGCCGTCGGTGCCGCCGTCGATCGCGACCTGCGGGTCCTCGGGCCAGCGCGCGACGTCGTCGGAGGTGAGGTACGGCGGGTCGGCGACGATCAGCCCGAACCGCTCGCCGGGCTCCAGCGCCGCCTCGAGGCGCGCCTCGCGCACCTGCACGCGGTCGGCGCGGCCGGCCCGCTCGGCGTTGCTCCGCGCGTACCGCGCCGCGACCGGGTCGGCCTCCACCTGGACGAGGTCGCGGTCGGCGAGGACGGCCGCGGCCAGCCCGATGTGGCCCGCGCCCGCGCACAGTTCGAGGATCGGGCCGGGCGGCGCGGTCGCGGCCAGCTCGGCGGCCCAGCTGCTCTGCGCGAACGTCCATGGGCGTGGCGTGAGGACGCGTTCGTCGTAGCTGACGGTGAGCGGGCCGAATTCACAGGTGCGGGTCACGGCGGGCTATGTACCCGTTTCGGGCGCGGCCGTTTCCTTCGAGAGCTATCAGGGTATTGCTTATCGGGCCGGACCTCGGCGCTGCCACCGACCGCTTTTCGTCTGAATTGGGGACCTGACGATGTTGCTGCCCGCGCCGCGCGGCCCGATGACCACCGGGTTGATCCGCGCCCTGCGCGACGACGACCCGGCGGTGCTGCCGGCGGTCCTTCCGGTCGCCGATCCCATGGCGGACGACGATCTGCAGCTCGCGCTGTGGATCTGCTTCGAGCTGCACTACCGCGGGTTCGCGGACGTCGCCGAGCGGTGGGAGTGGCAGCCGGAGCTCATCGCGTTCCGCTCCGGGCTCGAGTCGCAACTGCTCGACGCACTGCGCCGCGACGTTTCCGTCCCGTCCAGCACGGCGCCGGTCGCGCAGCGGCTGCGCGACCTCGTCGACGGCGACGACGGCCCGTCACTATCGCGGCACATGCAGCAGCGCGCGGACCGCGAACAGTTCACCGAGTTCGCCGTGCACCGGTCGATCTACCAGCTCAAGGAAGCCGATCCGCACACGTGGGCCGTCCCGCGGCTGGCCGGGCGCGCGAAGGCGGCGCTGATCGAGATCCAGGTGGACGAGTACGGCGACGGCGACCCGGCGCGCATGCACAGCGAGCTGTACCGGCAGTTCCTGCGCGGTATCGATTTGGACGACTCGTACGGCGCGTACCTCGACGCGGTTCCGGGCATCACGCTCGCGATCGGCAACGTCATGTCCCTGTTCGGGCTACGGCGTTCGCTGCGGGGCGCGCTAGTCGGTCACCTCGCCGCGTACGAGATGACGTCGTCCGAGCCGTGCCGGCGACTGGCGAAGGGGCTGCGCCGGCTCGGTGCCGACGACGCGACGTGCGCGTTCTACGACGTGCACGTGACCGCGGACGCCCTGCACGAACAGCTCGCCGCGCACGACCTGTGCGGTGGCCTGGCCGAGGCCGAGCCGGAGCTGACCGAGGACATCGTGTTCGGCGCTGCCGCGTGCTTGCACGTCGACGGCCGGTTCGCCGAGTACGTGCTGGGCCGCTGGCACGACGGCCACTCGTCGCTAAGGGTCGCGGACGGTGCCGAGGCAGCCCGTCCCCTCGCCGAGGTGTCGTAGGGCCCTTCTGGGTCTTCTCGGCGGCGGGTCGTCTTCTCACTCGCGGCATGCGCTGCCGGGTGTCATTCCAGCGCTGGTTTCTTTTCCTTGCCGGCGACGGCGGGCTTTGAGCGTCGGTCGGCTTTGCGCTGCCGCCCTTCCGTTCCAGCTCGCTTGCGTTCTCTTGGCAGCGACGGCGGGACGGCTTGTCGCTGCTCGGCTGCCGTCGCCGGCTTGCGTCCCAGCGTTCTTCAGCTGACCCCTCCTCCTCGTCGATCAAGGGCACGTTGTGGCCGCCCTGGCGACCACAACCTGCTCTTGATGATGGCGGAATCGCCTTGAAAATAAGGGAACTTCCTTGACTTAGCACGGATCGACTTAGCACGGATCCAGGCTATAATCGAATGTACGCACGGATCAGTCTCCGAACCCGACCGGGCGCTGCCGCGCTCACGGGGCTGATCCGCGCGCTGCGCGATCTACCTGCCGGGTCTGATGGTGCAGTGCTGATCGACCAGATCCGCGCCCTGGAGGAACTGAAGTCGGCAGCGGCCGCGACCCAAGCCCACGCGGTGCTGCAAGCGGGTAAGACCAGCGAGTATTGGGGGTCCCCCCGCCAATGATCACCCCCACCGGCCACCACTACACCAGCCGGCCACCCGCTCTACCCAGAAACCGAACACCCTCGCCGGTCGAGCAGCAGCTCGCAACGTATCTGCGCGTGGCCTAGCGGGAATCGGCCTCGGCGAGCGCGCCGCGCTTGTGGCTGCCGTCGCACAGCGGCTTGACCGCGGAACGTCCGCAACGGCACAGCGCCACGGTCCGTCCGGCGTCCACGGGGGTGCCGTCGACGTCGCGGATCTGGAAGTCGCCGCGCACGATCAGCGGGCCGTCCGGGTACATGGTGACGGTCGCGGCGGGCAGCTCGTGCGCATCGGTGCTCATGGTGCACCGTGCTACCCGCCTAGCCCGCAGCGGCAAACAGCCGATCCAGCCAGGCCAGCTGCACGATCGCGTGATCGGCCTGGCCGCCCTCGTGGCCGTTGTACGGATACACCGAAATCTCCTTCGGACCGGCGTATCCGTTGTAGGCCGCGTACACGGTCGACGGTGGGCACGTCGGGTCGGACAGCCCGACCGAGAACAGCGCCGGCGCGCTCGCCCGCCGCGCGAGCACGGCGCCGTCGAAGTAGGACAGCGTTGCGAACGCCTGATCCACCTTGTCGCGATGGATCGCCAGGTAGTAGGCCAGCTCGACGTACGGCTCGGTGTCGGTGATCTCGATGGCGCGCCGGACATCGCACAGGAACGGGACGTCCGCCATCACCGCCTGCACGTCCGGGTGCAGCGCGGCGACGGCGAGGCTGATCCCGCCGCCCTGGCTGCCGCCCATCACCGCCACGCGCTCCGGATCCAGCTCCGGATGCGAACGGACGGCGTCCACCGCGCGGACCGCGTCGGTGAACACCCGCCGATAGAAATAGTCGTGCGGGTCGTCGATGCCGCGAGTGAGAAACCCGGAATGGGACGGACCCGAGCCGACCGGATCCGGCGTGTCCCCCACCGACCAACGACCGCCCTGCCCCCGCGTGTCCATCACGAAGTGCGCGTAGCCGGCGACAGCCCACAGCATCGTCTCGTGCGGACGGCCGCGCCCGCCGCCGTAGCCGTGGTACTGGATCACCGTCGGCAGCCCGCGGGAGTTCGCGCGGTCGCGCTGACGCGGCAGGTGCAGCCAGCCGCGCACCGGCTGGCCGTCGAAGCCCGGGAACGTCACGTCGTACGTGTCGATCGCGACCAACCCGGTCGGGAACGGCTCCCACCGCACGTCCAGCGGATGGCTGCGCGCCTGCTCCAGCGTCTTCGCCCAGAACGCGTCCAGGTCGGCTGGCTCGGTGGCCGACGAGACGTAGCTCTGCAGCTCCGCGAGCGGCAGGTCGTACTGCACCATCTCGATCGCTCCTCGGCTACGCGTCGACCGGCTCGGGCTGCAGGCCGACCGCGGTGACGCTATAGCGCCGCCCCTTGATCACCAGCCCGCTGAGCCGCGCTCCGGGGTCGATATCCGACAGCGCCGGCGTGGCGGTCGGCTCGCCGTCGACCGGCACGCGCAGGCCGAACACCGACTCCAGCACCAGCCCGACGAACGCGCCGGAGGACGAGCAGGCCCAGTCGATCAGGTACGGCGCCTGCGGCGGTGCCTTGCGCGCGCCGCCGTTCACGTCCGGCGCCGCCTCGGTGGTGAAGTGCGCCTGCCCGAACGGTCCCTGGTTCGCGCTGCGCGCCAGGCCGTCCAGCCACGCGGCCGCGAGGTCGCCGCGGCCCAGGTCGTAGAGCGCGCGCGCCGCGTCCGCGGGCCACGCGGTGTACGCGCCGTTCCACTGGTGATCCGGGCGCAGGCTGAACGTCGCGTCCGGGTCGTACGGCGACAGCGCGCGCATCCACGTCGGCGTCTGCAGCTCGCGGACAAAGAACTGCACCATCTCGCTTCGCTGCTGCGCCGTCAGGTCGGCGTGCATCGCCATCGCCACGTTCGCGAAGTCCAGGCAGTGGCCGACCGGTTGCAGCACGCCGTCCGGCTGACCGGCCCGCCAGTAGCCGCCCTCGACGTACAGCTCGAGCACGCGCGCGGCGAGCTCGTCGGCCTCCGCACGCAGCTCCTCGGCCGATCCGGCACCGCCCCTGCCGGTGACGAGTTCGGCCGCGGCACGCAACGCCCACACGTTCGTCGCGTTGAAGCTGGCGACCTCGTGCGTGTAGCTGCTCACGCACTCGAGCAGGTTGTCCATCTCGCCGTAGTCGGCCAGTCCGTGCTTGCCGCGCAGCCCCTGCCACGCGCGCGCCCAGTCCACGACGTGCTCGGCCACCGGCTTCGTCGCGCCACTCGCCGCGGCCAGCTGCTCGTCCAGCAGCCCGGCGTCGCCGCTGAAGCGCACGTAGTCGCGCACCAGCCGCGTCATCGCGTAGTCGTTGACGGCGTACCAGTAGCCCACCGGCCCGCCGTGCTGCCACTCGGTGCCGAAGTGGGTGTGGATGTCGAGGCTGGTCCAGTGCGCCACCTGCCGCCGCATCACGGCCGGGTCGAGCAGCGCGTGGACGATCGAGCTGAGCGTGTAGTCCCAGATGAACGTGGTCGTCTGCCAGTAGCGCGGCATCAGCGTGTCGTAGACGCGGCCCAGCACGCTGACCGGGTTGTCGCGCCGGAACCAGATCACGCCCAGCGCGCCCATCCAGTACAGCTTGCGCAGCGCCGCGTTGTCGGTGTGCAGCTGCGGCAGGCAGCCGCTGAACCGGTCGTTGCCCGGCGTGAACGCGGCCGCGAGTTCGGCGTCCCACTCCGCGGTCGCGGCCTCGATCGCGGCGGGGACGTCGGCCACCAGCCGCTCGAAGTCGGCGTGCGCCTCGGCGGAGTCCGCGCCGAGTACGTGCACATAGCCGACGCGCTCCACCGCGTCGGGCGCGATCGTCAGCTCGACCTCGATCCGGCGCGGAGCGACCGAGACGGCCGGGCGGTCGATGCCCTGGACGGCAACCGCCTCGCTCTCGCGCGCCGCGCCCACGACCACCGAACCTGCGACGCGCAGCTCGTTACCCTCACGGGGCGGTTCGGCCGCGAGCCACGGCCGCGCGGAGCGGGTGACCGTCGAGTCGAGCGCCAGGCCGAGTCGCACCGTGCGCGCGGCCGTACCCCGGTTCCGCACCCGCAGGTCGACGACCACGCCGCGCGTCCCCGGTGGGCAGGCCGTGACCGTCCGCAGCTCGAGCTCGTCGAGCACGGTCTCGCGCACCACCCGGTCCGGACGCCAGGTCACGGTCACCGGCGCGCCGAACGATCGGGCCAGCCGACCGTCGACATAGAGCTGGCCGGTGACGGTGTCGGACTGCGAGTACGGCGGGAAGTTCACGCTGCGCAGGGCGAGCACGTCGTGGTCGACCTGCGCGCATCCGAGGAAGTTCGTCAGCCCCGGCGGGTTGAACAGGTCGTCGTAGCGGTGGACCAGCGGATCGCTCGCCATGTCCGCGCAGGTGGGGATGCTCTCGCTCATCCGGTCTGGCCCAGCGCCAGGCCGCGCGTGAACAGCCGTTGCGCGCACAGGAACACCAGCATCGTCGGCAGCGATACGAACAGCATCGCGGCAAGCACCACGTTGTACGTGGTGCCGGCGTACGCGCTGAGCAGCGACGACAGCGCCGTCATCACCGGACGCACCGTCTCGGTCTGGGTGAGCGTCAGGCCGAAGAGCAGGTCGTTCCAGATGAACGTGAATTCGAGGATGAAGATCGCGGCCAGCGCGGTCGTCGCGAGCGGCAGGTAGATGCGGCTGAAGATCCGCCACGCGCTCGCGCCGTCCACCACCGCGGCCTCGTAGATCGAGTACGAGATCCCGGTGAAGAAGTTGCGCATGATGAACGCGGCAAGCGGCACGCTCACCGCCGTGTACACCAGGATGAGTCCCAATCGGTGGTCGTACAGGTTGGCGTCCGCGTAGCCGACGAACAGCGGGATGATCAGCATCTGGATCGGGAAGATGCTGCCGCCGAAGATCAGCATGAACCACGCGAAGCCGTGCTTGAGCCGCAGCGCGATGATCGAGAACCCAGCCAGCGCCCCGATCACCACCGCGACGGCAGGTGACACGACCGCGTACAGAAACGTGCTCACCAGGCTCTGGCCGAGACCGGCCGTGTGGTACGCCGCCATGAAGTTCGACCACAGCGCGAAGTGGTGCGGGATCGCCCACGTCGACTGCGTCGCGTAGTCGTTTGCCGACCGAACCGAGTTGACAATCAGCAGGTACACCGGGATCAGCCAGAGCACCCACATGACGGCCAGGACGGCCCGGGTGAGGATCTTGCCCATGTCGCTACTTCACCAACTCACGTTTCGTTTGGAGCTGAGCTGCGTGCGCAGATACGTCACAGAGGCGACCGCCGCGATCAGCGTGAGCAGCACGGCGACTGCCGAGCCGTAGCCGTACTCGTTCGCGACGAACGTGTCGCGGTACATCGTGACCGCCAGCGTCTCGGACGACCGCCCGGGCCCGCCCTGCGTCAGCACCCACACCACGTCGAACGTCTTGAGGCTGGCGACGATGGACAGCCCGACCACGACCGCGGTCAGCGGGCGCAGCAGCGGCCAGATGATGTGCCGGAACATCGACCAGCCGGACGCGCCGTCGAGCTTGGCGGCCTCCAGCGGCGCCTCGGGCATCGACTGCAGGCCGACCAGGAACAGCAGCGCGTTCACTCCGACGCCCTGCCACGTCGCGGCCACGATCATCACGATCGTGTTCACCGGCCGGTAGAGCAGCAAAGACGTGTGCCCGCCCGGCAGGTGCAGGAAGGACAGGATGTCGTTGAGCGCGCCGTGCGGCTGCAGGATGAAGCCCCACACCACGGCGACACCGGCACCGGAGATCGCGTACGGGATCAGGAACGGCAGCCGCAACAGCGAGCCGCGCTTGGAGCGGTAGGTGACAGTGGCGACGAACAGGCCGAGCCCGACCGGCAGGACGATCGTCCCGCCGACCCACATCAGCGTGTTCGAGACGGTCACCCACAGCACGTCGTCGTGGAAGAACGTCGTGTAGTTCTTCAGGCCGATCCAGCTCGGGTTGCCGAGCCCGTCGTACCTGGTGAAGCTGAGATAGACCGTCCACACGAACGGCGC
>Ga0164242_10002197_pt1 | contig 22671 bp, 19 predicted proteins | sample OricomgcompostMG_FD_108783 | JGI IMG/M metagenome (GOLD analysis project Ga0164242, IMG submission 108783) | Miracle-Growth compost microbial communities from Emeryville, California, USA - Original compost - Miracle growth compost (MG) ... | reverse complement strand
GTCTGGAAGACTTTCGCCGCGACCCCCGGATGCGAGCGCATCCCGGCGCCGACGATCGACACCTTGCCGATCTGCTCTTCCGCCTTCACCGTCACCGAGACGTCACCGAGCCCGGCGATCACCTCACGCGCGATCGGCAGCTCGTTGCGGTCGACGGTGAACGAGAGGTCGGCCAGCTGGTCGTCGCCGACCGGCTCGTTCTGGATGATCACGTCGACGTTGACGTTGGCGTCGGCGAGGGCGCCGAAGATGCGGCCCGCCACGCCGGGCTCGTCGCTGACGCCGGTCAGCGTCACGCGCGCCTCGGCGTCGGAATGGGTGACGGCAGTTACGAACGGGTTCTCCATGGTCTCTTCCTCTGAGACGACAAAGGTACCGGGGCCGTCCTCGAAGCTGCTGCGACAGTGGATGCGGACCCCGTGGTTGCGGGCGTACTCGACCGAGCGCAGTTGCAGCACCCCGGCCCCCGAGGCCGCCATCTCGAGCATCTCCTCGAAGGAGACGATCGGCAGCTTGTGGGCGTCGGGGACGATCCGCGGGTCGGCCGAGTAGACCCCGCGGACGTCGGTGTAGATCTCGCAGACCGAGGCGTGGAGCGCCGCCGCCAGCGCCACCGCGGTGGTGTCGGAGCCGCCGCGTCCCAGCGTGGTGACATCGCGGCTTTCGGTCGACACCCCCTGGAAGCCGGCGACGAGCACGATCCGGTCCTGGTCGAGCGCCTGGCGGATGCGGTCGGCGCGCACGTCGATGATCCGCGCCTTGGTGTGGACCGAGTCGGTGACGATCCCGGCCTGGGAGCCGGTCAGCGAGATCGCCTCGTGGCCCATGTCGTGGATCGCCATCGCGCAGAGGGCGCAGGAGATCCGCTCGCCGGTGGAGAGCAGCATGTCCATCTCCCGGGCGACCGGTCGATCTGAGATCTCGTGCGCCTGGGCGACCAGTTCGTCGGTCGTCTTGCCGCGCGCCGAGAGCACCGCGACCACGCGCTTGCCTTCTTCGCGCGCGGCGACGATCCGCCGGGCGGCGCGTTTGATCTCGTCCGGGCCGGCGACCGAGGTCCCGCCGAACTTCATCACGACTATGTCCGGTCCCCCATCAGGCACGAACACTGAGGATAGAGAGCGGTCAAGGGTTGCCGCCCCCTCGCCGATAACCGGGGGTGTAGTGGAGCCGAAGACGAGTCAGATGCCGGTGGTCGGAGCGGATTCCGGCCGTGCCCCGCAGGGCGGACGACTGCTGGTCGCCAGCCGTCTCGCGACCTTGCTCTCGCGCGCCGCGTCGGTCGAGACCGTCGCCCGCGAGGCCGTCCGCACGCTCCACGAGCACTTCGACTACTACCTCGCCGTGGTCCAGCGGCTCGACCCCGACGGGGTGCTGCGCGTGGTCGCCGCGGCGGGCCCGCTGGCCGAGGAGCTGAACGACGAGCGCAACGACTTCCTGGCGCTGGAGCAGGCGGTCGAGCAGGGCGTCAACGGTCGCGTCGCCCGCACCGGCCGCCCGGCGATGGTCAACGACACCCGCCTCGACCCCGACTACCTCGGCCGCGGCGACGGCGCCGACCCCGGCTCCGAGCTCTCGCTGCCGATCGTCGTCGCCGAGTCCAACTGGGGCGTGCTCAACCTCGAGCAGCGCGAGCACGGCGCCTTCGGCGAGGAAGACCTGCTCCTGGCGCACGTGATCGCCGGCCAGATCGGCGCCGCGATCCACCGCTGCCAGCTGGTCGCCGAACTCGAGGACGCCTTCCTCACCACGGTCGGCGTGATCTCCGACGCGGTCGAGCTGCAGGACTCCTACACCGCGAGCCACGCCAACGAGGTCGCCGTGCTCGCGGTCCGGGTCGGCGAACGACTCGGCCTCGAGGGGGCCGAGCTCGACCGCCTCCGCTACGGCGCGCTACTTCACGACGTCGGCAAGATCGGCATCCCGGCCGAGATCCTCCGCAAGCCCGGCCCGCTCACCGACGAGGAGCGCGGGCGGATGGACGAGCACACCGCGATCGGCGCCCGCATGCTCGAGCGGATCCCCTTCCTCGCCCCGGTCGCGCCCCTGGTCCGCTCGGCCCACGAGCGCTACGACGGCGGCGGCTACCCGGACGGCCTGGCGGGCGACGAGATCCCTCGCGGCGCGATGGTCATCTCCACCTGCGACGCCTTCCACGCGATGACCTCCGACCGCAGCTACCGCAGGGCGATGGGCCTCGCCGCCGCCGAAGCCGAGCTCCGCGCCCACTCCGGCACCCAGTTCGAGCCCAGCGTCGTCGAGGCCCTGCTCGCCGAGCTGGCCGACCGCCCCTGCCCGGGAGCTTAGGCGCGAGATCTGGCGCCCCGGCCCGGTGTTCGGGGCGGTGGCGGCCGTCCGAGTTGCGCCCGGCCTTCTCGATGGCGGCCCGGGCAGGCTGTGGCCGCCATCGAGAAGGCCGGGTGTGCGGAGGGGGTGATGAAGCTTCGTGACGGGCTCCGGCAGAGAACCCGTCGCCCAAGGTGAGTTCGCAGTTCTCCGGACTATCTACGGCAAAGTGCGAACGCACCCGGGGGACCTGTGACGGAAGGGTGGAGATCGTGTCGTCCCTGCGACCTTCCCGGCGCAGGCGTGCCGTCCCTGTGCCTTCTTCCCTGGATCTCCCTCATGTCCCGGGCGTCTCGTGGCGGCCACAGCCTGCCCGGGCCGCCACGAGACGCCCGGGACCGACCTCGGACGGGCGGCGCGGCCGCGAAACGCGGCGGGGACGTAGCTAGAGCCTCGAGCCCTCCGCCTCAGCTGCCGCCGAGGTTTCCCAGCATCGCCTGTTCGGCCATCCGGATCAGGCCGAGGCCGCTGTGCGGGCGCATGTCGCTCGAGCGCACCCGGACGTGGGAGCCGTGCGGCCCGATCACCTCGACGATCGTGCAGACGTCGCCGATTTCGCATTCGTCGCCGTAGTCGGCCTCGATCGCCTCCATCTGCTCCGCCACGACTTTGCCGATCTTGCTCTGGTCGAGCATCAACCCCTCCTGTCCGGTCATCTGATTTCCGCCCTGACGATAGGTGATCCCGAGACCGCGGTTTATATGTATCTAGGTGATATATTGGCCGGAGATATGGAGTCGCTCAGCTCCACCGCCTACGTGATCCTCGGGATGATCTGTGAGGAGCCCCGCTCGGGCTACGAGATCAAAGCCCTGGTCGACGGCACGACCCGCTTCTTCTGGGCCGCCAGCTACGGCCAGATCTATCCGGAGCTGAAACGGCTCGCCGAGATGGGGCTGGTGGTCGGCTCGGACGCGCCGACCGGCGGGCGCAAGCGCATCGTCTACGAGATCACCGAGGACGGCGCCGAGGAGCTGAAGGCCTGGCTGCGCCGCCCGCCGGAGACCTACGAGCTGCGCGAGGAAGGCCTGCTGAAACTCTTCTTCGCCGGCGCGCTCGAGCCGAGCGAGGCGGTGGAGATCGTCCGCTCGATGCGCGCCCACCGGCTCGCCGCCAACGCCCAGCTCCGCCAGATGCGGCCGCTGGCCGAGGGGCACAAGGACAAGTACCCCTTGATGGTGTTGGAAAGCGGGATCGAGTTCACCGAGTGGTTCGCCGACTGGTGCGAGCGGACCGAGAGGCGGATCCTGGCGCTCGGGGAGCAGGGCTGATGTTCGCGGCGCTCGCGAGACTCGCCCAGCGCCGCGCCCGCACCGTCGTCATCGTCGCCGTCCTCTTCGCGATCGCCGCCGCCGCGCTCGGCGGCTCGGTGGCGAACCGGCTCGACCCCTACGGCGCCGAAGACCCGGCGACCGAGTCGGTCAAGGCGCAGGACCAGCTCGAGGAAGCCGGCTACCGCTTCCCCTCCGTCGTCGCCCTGGTCGAAGACGCGCCGGTGGCCCGGCCGACGACGCGGGCGCGGGTCGAGGCGCTCGAGCGCCAGGTCCGCCGCAACCCCGAAGTCGCCGCGGTCGTCGGCTACTACGAGACCCACTCCCCCGCCTTCGTCTCCGAGGACGGCCGCTCCACCTACTTCGCCGTCGACCTGAAGCCGACCGGGGGCAAGCGGACGCAGGAAATCGGCGGCGACATCGCCGCAGAACTGTCCGGGCACCCCGGCGTCGTCGTCGGTGGCCCGGCGCTCGCCGAAGAAGAAGTCAACAGCCAGGTGGAGAAGGACCTGCAGCGCGCCGAGATGCTCGCCTTCCCGCTCCTCTTCCTGCTCTCGCTGCTCTTCTTCCGCAGCCTCGTCGCCTCGGTCCTACCGCTCCTGATCGGCGGCCTGGCGATCGTCGGCACCTTCCTCATCCTCCGCGTCGCCAGCGAATTCGTCTCGATCTCGGTCTTCGCGCTCAACCTGACCACGGCGCTCGGACTCGGCCTGGCGATCGACTACAGCCTCTTCGTCGTCTCCCGCTACCGCGAGGAGATCGCCCGCACCGGGCCCGGCCCAGAGGCGATGCGGCGCGTCTTGCAGACCAGCGGCCGCACCGTCTTCTTCTCCTCGCTGACCGTCGCCGCGGCGCTCGCCTCGCTGCTCGTCTTCCCGCAGCGCTTCCTCTACTCGATGGGGCTCGGCGGCGCGCTGGTCGTCCTCTTCGCCGCGGCGGTCTCGCTGACCGTGCTGCCGGCGATCCTCACCCTGCTCGGCCCGCGGGTCAACGCGGGCGCGCCGGGCTGGCTGAAGCGCCGCGCCGACCGCGACGCGCGCCCCGACGAGAGCGGCTTCTGGTACCGCCTCTCCCGCTTCGTCATGCGCCGCCCGATCCCGGTGGCGACGCTCTCCGCGGGCCTCTTGATCCTGCTCGGCCTGCCCTTCCTGGGGATCAAGTTCACCACCGTCGACACCTCGGTCCTGCCGAAGGGCGCCGAAGCGCGGGTCGCCTACGAACGGATCAACGGCCAGTTCCCACCCTTCCACGAAACGCCGATCGTCGTCTCCTACGCGGGCGGCACGGCGGCCGGGGCGCGCGCCTTCGCGGCGGGGGCGGAACGGGTCCCCGGCGTCGCCGAAGTGCTGCCGCCGCGGCGCCTCGCCGGCGGCGTATACGCGATCGAAGCGATCTCCTCCCACGACTTCGTCTCCGACGCCAGCCAGGACACGGTCAAGGGGATCCGCGCCCTGCCGGCACCGGGCGGGGCGACCGCGATGGTCGGCGGCGCCACCGCCGACTTCGTCGACTTCCAGTCGAGCCTCGCCGCGCACGGCCCGATCGCCCTGGCGATCATCGTCGTCGCCACCCTGGTGATCCTCTTCCTGATGACCGGCTCGGTCGTCCTGCCGATCAAGTCGCTGATCATGAACGCGCTCAACCTCTGCGCGGTCTTCGGCCTCCTCGTCCTGATCTTCCAGGACGGTCGGCTGGAAGGGCTGCTCTCCTACTCGAGCCCCGGGGCGCTCGACCAGTCGATCCCGATCCTGATGTTCGCCGTCGCCTTCGGCCTCTCGACCGACTACGCCGTCTTCCTGCTCTCGCGGATCAAGGAGGCGCGGGACGCGGGCGCCTCGGACTCGGAGTGCGTGGCGATCGGGCTCGAGCGGACGGGACGGATCGTCACCGCCGCGGCGCTCCTCTTCGCCGTCGCGATGCTCGCCTTCGCCACGTCGAAGATCGTCTTCATCAAGGAGAACGGGGTCGGCACGGCGCTGGCGGTGCTGATCGACGCCTCGATCGTCCGCGCCCTGCTGGTGCCGGCGCTGATGGAGCTGCTCGGCAAGTGGAACTGGTGGGCGCCCGCGCCACTGCGCCGGCTGCACGACCGGATCGGGATCAGCGAGGGCGATTCCCAAGCATTCCGATCGACTTCGGCCGTTTCTTGACCTGAAATCCGACAATTTACGACTCCGTTACAGGAGGCACCTAACGTTCCCCTTGAATCGGGATCGACTTGCACTATCTACTGCTCGCCCTGCTCGGCCTCGTCGTCGGCACCTTCGGAACCCTGGTCGGGGCGGGCGGCGGCTTCATCCTCACCCCGGTCCTGCTCGTCATCTACCCGGAACTGACGCCGGCGCAGATCACCTCGATCAGCCTCCTCGTCGTCTTCTTCAACGCGCTCTCGGGCTCGATCGCCTATGCCCGGATGCGGCGGATCGACTATCGCTCCGGACTGCGCTTCGCCGCCGCCGGGATCCCCGGCTCGATCCTCGGCGCGCTCGCCGTCCACCTCGTCCCGACCCGCGTCTTCGACGTGATCATGGCGGTCGTGCTGGCGATCCTCTCGGTCGCCGTGATCCGCCTGCGCCCCCACGCCGAGCGCTCCATCCCCCGCGGCGCCACCCACACCCGCGAACTGGTCGACGCCACCGGCGAGCGCTACCGCTACCAGGTGCCGCTGGCCCGCGGGACCGTCTACAGCGCCGGGGTCGGCTTCCTCTCCAGCTTCCTCGGGATCGGCGGCGGCGTCATCCACGTGCCGCTGATGGCGGGCGCGCTCGGCTTCCCCACCCACATCGCCACCGCGACCTCGCACTTCGTCCTCGTCTGGATGTCGGGGACGGCGAGCGCGACGCACCTGATCGGCGGAACGCTCACGGTCGGTCACGGGCTGCGGCGGGCGATCGCCCTCTCGGTCGGGGTGCTGCCCGGTGCCCAGCTCGGCGCCCGCCTCTCGCGCCGCTTCACCGGGCCGACGATCAGGAAGTTCCTCGGTGTCGCCTTGCTGGGCCTGGCGATACGCCTGCTGATCTCAGCAGCTTCTTGAAGGCGCCTTGGACCGCCTCGGCGGTGGCGAGGCGCTTCGCGTCGCCGGCCTTCTTGCCCTTGCCGGAGGACTTGGCCTTCTTTTCCGCCAGTTCCTTTTCGACTTCTTCGGTAGAGCGGAAGAGCGAGGTGCTGAGCGCCGGCATTTCGGCTTCGGCGGCGAAGCCGGTCGGTTCGACGCCGAGCATCTGCGCCAGCGACTTCAGCAGCGTGAAGTGGTTGGCGTATTCGGTTTCTTCGACTTTGCCCGCTTCGACGTAGGGCGAGATCATCAGCAGGCCGACCTTGCCGCCGGCACCGGTTTCGAGCACCGATTCCGCGCCGTACTTGGTCGGCGTCGGCTCTTCTTCGGTCGCTGCTTCGGCGGTGGAGGTCGCGGAGGTCGAGGTCCCAGTGGTCGTCCCGGCGGTCGGGGTCGACGGCGGCGTCGTCGTCGGGGCGGGCTGAAGCCCGGCCGCCACCAGGTTCGGGTAGCTCGGCGCCAGGCAGCAGCCGCTCGGGTCGGCGGCATCGCCGGCCTGCGGCGCCTCGGCCGAGGTGATCAGGATCAGGCCGCCTTCTTCTTCGTAGGCGGGCGAGGCCATGATCGCCGGGACCAGCGTCTTCAGCTCCGCCGCGATCCCCTTGGCGCCTTTCGGCGCGCCCGGTTCGCATTCGACTTCGCCGCCCGAGTGGCAGGCGTCGGGGAAGATCAACGAGAGCGCCGGGGTCGCTTTCTTGTACTGGAGGTCGTGGGTCAGCAGTTCGTAGCCGACGTCGTGCTTTTCGCATTCGTCGCCTTCGGCGATCGCGGCGAAGTAGACGACCGGGTTGCGCCAGCTCGCGTACTGGTCGCCGGGGCCGGGGACCGTCGGGTCGGGACCGCCGAGGGTCGGCTTGCGGCAGCGGAACGGCTGGCCGATCCCGCCGCCGCTTTCCATGTCCTCGACGTAGGCGCGCCAGCTAAGTCCCTTTTCGGTCAGCTCGGTCGGCAGCGATTTGACTTCCTTGCCGTAGACGCAGCCGGCGCCTTCCACCTGTTCGGCGGTTTCGGCGACGGTGCCGGGGGTGATCGCCGTGTAGTTGGGACAGTTGGCCGCCGTTTCGACGGTCGGACCTTGGCCGCTCAAGAGCGCGATCTCGTTGGCGAGCACGCCGCCGGTGACACCGTAGTAGTTGGGGATCAGCTCTCCCTTCGACGGCAGCGTGCGCGAGAGGTAGGGCGCTTCGGCGCTCGGGCCGTAGGTGCTTTCGTAGCTGTTTTCGCCGAGCACGACGAGGAAGACGTGCTTGATTTCCGGCAGCGCCGCTTCGACTTCTTCCGCTTCTTCGGCTTCCCGTTCTTCCTGTTCGCGTTCGGTCGCTTCGATCGCTTCTTTGAGCGGATTGGCTTCTTCTTCGGCTGGCGGTTCTTCGATCGCTTCTTCCGGCAGCGGGCCGATCGCTTCTTCCGGCAGCGGTTCTTCGAAGGCGACTTCCGGCGTCGATTCTTCCGGCGCTTCGGCGAGGAATTCTTCTCCCGGCGCTTCTTCGACTTCTTCTTCCGGTTCTTCCGCCGGCGCCGTCTCGGCCTGGTGCGGGTACTCGAGGATCAGGGTGGAGATCGGCGCCGAGGAGGCGATTTCGCTCATCGCCGAGCCGAGGCCGACGCCGAGCGCCAGCATCCCGATCACCGCGATCGCGATCGCCGGCGGCGAGGGCATCCACGACCAGCCGCCGCTGCCGTCGTCCCCCTCCCGGCCTTTGACGTCCCCGCCCTGCCCCCCGTCCCCGCCTTTCGGAGTCTTCGTCGCGGCCGCCGCGGCGAGACCCTTGCCTTTCGCGGCGATCGTGCCCAGCGTCGCGCCGACCGCCCCGGGCAGGCGGCCGTGCCGCGCGCCGCAGTTCAGGCAGTAGCGCTGGCCCGGCGCCAGGGGGCTTCCGCACTCGGTGCAGGTCGCCCGCCCCGCCGGGTCGGGGACTTGGTCATCTTTGCGGTCGGCCACGTTTGGGACGGATTATCGGAGGCCTCCGAGGGTCGGATGTAAAAATTTTGCATCGACGCGCCTCGGCCTGCGAAGCGGGATCGCGGCGCCTATTCACAACTCTTAAACACCGGCGAGGGGTCGGCATCTGAAGATGGGCGCGTGAGTGCCGGTTCCGAGCAGACCGAGCCGGCGACGCCGGTTCCAGCCACGCCCCCGTCCGAGCCCGCCGCCCCGCCGGCGATGCCGTCGATGGCCGCCTTCGGCGGCAACGAATCGTGCCCGAACTGCGGCGCGCGGATGGCGGCCGACCAGCGCTACTGCCTCAACTGCGGCCATCGCCGCGGCGAGCCGCGCCTCCCCTTCATGGACGCCGTCGTCTTCATGGAGTCGATGAACTCCGCCCCCGGCGGCGCCGGGGGCGCGACGCCTCCCCCGCCCCCGGCCCAGTCGGGCGGCGGCTCGAGCAACAAGTGGAACGCCAACGCGGCCCTGATCGCGGGCGTCGCGACGCTGGTCCTGGCGATCGGCGTCGGCTTCTTGATCGGCCGCACCGGCCACAACGACAACAGCTCCGCCGGTAACGGCGGCGAAGTCAAGGTCGTCCAGGTCGGCGGCGCGCCGGTGGCCGGCGGCGAAGCCGAAGCCCCGGTCGAAACCGAAACGTCGACGCCGGAAGGCGGCGGCGAAAAAACGGGCGGGGCGAAGTCCGGAGGCGGCGGAGGCGGCAAGGGCGGCGGCAAACCGGCGTCCGAAAAGACGACTTCCGAAAAGACGAACATCAAGGAAGGGTCGAAGGAAGAAGAAGAACTGGCCGCGGAAGCGACCAAGGAAACCCTCCACACGAAGGAAGGCGTCCAGCTCGAAACCAAAGTCGAAGTCGGCGGCAAATGTGAAAAGGGCGCTGCCGGCTGCGGCGACAACGGCGAATTCACCGGTAACTTCTTTGGCGAATGAGACTTCCCGGCTCGAAAAAATCCGGTCCCGGCGCGTCGACCAAATCGCCGCCGCCTGACGCGCCGCCGCCCCAGGGGCGTCCCACGTCCTTCCCCGCCTCCGGCACGACGGGCACCACCGTGCGCGCCGGCGGCCCGCCGCCGGGCAAATCGCTCGCCTCGGCACAGGGCGAAGAGTTCGTCGTCGACCTCAGACGGCGCCGCGAGCAGCTGGTCGCCCGGGTCGCCGAGCTGCAGTGGGACCTCGGCGGTCTGACCTACGAGATGGCGATCCGCAACAGCATCCGCGTCGAGGTGCTGGTCAAGCGGGCGGCCGAGCTCCAGGACGCCGACGCCGAACTGAACGAGGTCGAACGGATCCTCCGCATGGAAGAGTCCGCCACCGCCGGCGCCTGCCCCAGCTGCGGCGCCCCCCACTCGAGCGGCGCCACCTTCTGCTGGCAGTGCGGCAAACCGCTGCTCGAGCAAGTCTCCGGCGACACCATCGTCCGCAGCTAGCCGCTCCGGCCCGGCCACCTGGAGCTCGGGTGCGCAGCGGCGGCTGACGGGCGGTGTTCGCGGCGGTCGCGGCCGTCCGAGATGCGCCCGGCCGGGTCCATGGGGAAGTGATGGGACTTCGTCACGAGCCCCGGGGAGAGGCGCATGAGATGTCACGAGGTGCGCGTATGACGTGACGAAGAGTCCGGGAACGTCACGCATCCTCATGCCCCGAGGAAGCGTGGTCGACCTTAGTTACCCATAGGTTCACGTAGGTCGACCGCACTCGGCAGGGTGTTGAGGAACCCTCACGGAAGAGCGGAGATCGTGCCGTCCTCGTGACCTTCCCGGCGTATGCGTGCCGTCCCTGTGATGTTCCCGGCGCAGGCGTGCCGCACCCTTGACGTTCCCTGCATCTCCCTCACGTCCCGGGCGTCTCGTGGCGGCCACAGCCTGCCCGGGCCGCCACGAGACGCCCGGGACCGATCTCGGACGGGCGGGGCGCGGCCGCGAAGAACGCAGCCGGAGCCGCGCTCGCTCCCTACCCGAAGCGCCCCGTCACGTAGTCCCGCGTCCGCGGGTCGCGCGGGGCGCCGAAGATCTTCTCGGTTTCGTCGAACTCGATCAGGGTGCCGATCGGCTTCTCGCCGCGGGTCTCGAGGCTGAAGAAGGCGGTGCGGTCGGCGACGCGGGCGGCCTGCTGCATGTTGTGGGTGACGATGACGATCGTGAAGCGGCCTTTGAGGCTGTGGATCAGGTCCTCGATCGCGCCGGTGGCGATCGGGTCGAGGGCCGAGGCGGGCTCGTCGAGGAGGAGGACGTCGGGTTCGATCGCGATCGCCCGAGCGATGCAGAGGCGCTGCTGCTGGCCGCCGGAGAGGCCGAGCGCGGAGTCCTTGAGGCGGTCTTTGACCTCTTCCCAGAGGGCGGCGCCGCGGAGCGCTTTCTCGACCCGCTCGGCGAGGCCCTGGCGCATGCCGAGGTTGCGCGGCGCCCAGGCGATGTTGTCGAAGATCGACTTCGGGAAGGGGTTCGGTTTCTGGAACACCATCCCGATCCGCCGCCGCACCTCGACCGTGTCCACGTTGGAGCCGTAGATGTCGTGGCCGTGGTAGTTGATGTGACCCTCGATGCGGAAGCCGGGCACCGAGTCGTTCATCCGGTTGAGGCTGCGCAGGAAGGTCGTCTTGCCGCAGCCCGACGGGCCGATCAGCGCCGTCACCTGGCCGCGGCGGATCTTCATCGAGACGTCGATCAAGGCCTGTTTCGGGCCGTAGAAGATGCCCACGTTCTCGGCCTCGAACACGGCGTCGGGGGCGACGTGGAAATGGGCATCGGCGCTCTCGGTCGCCGCGGGCGCGCCGATCACGCCGGGGAGAGGTTCGGTGCGGATGCGGACGCGGCCCGGCGCCGGCGCCTTGCCGTTGCGCGCCTGCGACGGGTCGAAGGTCTGTTCGTCGATGCTCATCTGGTCAACTTCCTTTTGCTGCGATTGAGGAGGGCGCGGGAGCCGAGCCCGAGGACGAGGATGATCGCGATCAGGATCAGCGACAGACCCCAGGCCTCGGTGAAGCCTTCGGGGTTCGCTTCTTCGGACAACTGGAAGATCTTGACAGGGACGCTCGGCAGCGGTTCGAGGGGGTTGAAGTGAAAGGTGTCGCCGTGGCCGAGCGCGGTGATCAGGAGGACCGGCGCCGTCTCGCCGGCGGCGCGCGCGACCGAGAGGAGCGTCGCGGTGACGATGCCGCCGGTCGCCGCCGGCAGGATGATCGTCAGCACGCTGCGCCAGCGGGCGACGCCGAGCGCGTCGGCCGCTTCGCGCTGGGCGCTCGGCACCAGGTTAAGCACCTCCTGGGTGCCGCGGGCGATCAGCGGCACCTCGATGATCGCCAGCGCCACCGACGCCTTCCAGCCGGCCTGTCCTTTGTGGGCGACGAGGAGGATGTAGACGAAGACGGCGATGATGATCGACGGCAGGCCGTTCATCACGTCCATCATCAGCTGCACCGGGCGCTTGCTGCGGCGGCCGGAGTACTCGCTGAGGAAGAGCGCGATCAGGACCCCGATCGGCATCGCGATCAGGGTGGCGATGCCGACGATGATGCCACTGCCGACCAGGGTCGGGCCGATGCCTTCTGGTTCGCCCTTGGTGATGAAGTCCCAGCTGATCGCCTTCACCCCGTGGCTGACGACGGCGATGATCACGATCACCAGGACCGCCACCGCGGCGAAGGCCGCGGCGACGGCGAGCCCCTGGATGAAGACGCTGACCCCGTTGCGGCGGCGCAGGTTGCCGGTCGCCACCAGGGGCTGGGTCGGGTCGAACGGCTCCGGCTCCCTCCGGCTTCCCGGCAGCAGCCTCATGGCGCACCCCCAGCGGCCGCCCTGAAACGAAGGGTGATCCAGCTGGCGAGCAGGTTGGCGGCGACGCCGATGATCAGGAGCAGCGCCGCCAGGTAGTAGAGCGAGGCGGTGTGGAGGGCGTTCACCGGGCTGTTGAACTGGAGGGCGATGATCGAGGCCATCGTGCCGCCGTTCTTGAACAACGAGAGGTGCGATTCGGTGCCGCCGCCGATCACCTGGGAGACCGCGATCGCCTCGCCGAGGGCGCGGCCGAGGCCGAGCAGGCAGGCACCCATGATCCCCGAGAGCGTGGTCGGCAGGACGACGCCGCGGATCACCTCCCAACGGGTCGAGCCGAGCGCCGCGGCGCCGTCCTGGAGATCGCGCGGGACCGCCGCGAAGAGGTCACGGGTGACCGAGGCGATGATCGGGATCACCATGATCGTCAGGATCAGCCCGGCGTTGAAGATGCTGGCGCCGGTCGTCTGCGGCGAGCCGAAGATCGGGATGAAACCGAAGGTGTTGTGGAGGAAGGGCTCGACCGTGTTGACGAGGACCGGGCCGAGGATGATCAGGCCCCAGAAGCCGAGGATCACGCTGGGGATCGCGGCCAGCATTTCTACCAGTGGCGAGATCACGTTGCGGACCGCGGCCGGCGCCATCAGAGCCAGGAAGATGCCGATCGAGATCGCCACCGGGGCGCCGATCAGGAGTGCCATCGCCGAGGTGATCAAGGTGCCGAAGATCAGCCCGCGGCCGCCGAACTGTTCAAGCGGCGGCGCCCATTCCTGATGGGTGACGAAGCTGAAGCCGAACTTCGCGAAGGATGGCTGCGCGCCTTCGAACACTTCCTTCGCGATCAGGATCAGGACGACCGCGGCAAGCACGGCCGCCGCCGCGCAGATCACGCGCAGGGCGACGTCACCGAAGCGGTCGGCGCGTTTGCGGGCGGGACTCTGCCGGTTCGATCGCGCCAGTTTCAGCGACGCCGTGCCGGCGGGCGGGGTGGCGCTCATCGGCGGTCAATGTAGAGGAGGCCGAGCGCGATCGAGGCGTGCCGCCGCCGATTTTCACAAGATTGAAACAACTCACGATGGGACCGAGACGGCGTCCCATGTGATCGCCATGTCGTGCCTGGGGACGGGTCGGATCACGTCCCCAGGCACGTTCACATGGTTGTTACAGAGTTGTTACCAATTTTATTCACGAGAATGAAACAACATTCGCTTTCGGGAGGGAGAACCTACGCGCCGAAAATCCCACCCTTGAAAGGAATTACTTTTGATTCGCAATAGGTTGCTTGCAATCCTCATCGCGGTCGGAGGAACGGTTGGAGGCACGGCAGCCGTCTCGACCGCGAGCGCGTCGGCAGCGGGCCTCAACGCCGCCGGTTCGACCCTGGTCCAGCCGCTCTTCACCAACTGGATCAACGGCTTCGAAATCAAAGAAGGCATCCCGGTCAAATACTCGGGCGTCGGCTCGGGCGAAGGCATCAAACAGGTCTCGAACCGCACCGTCGACATCGGCGCGTCCGACGCCCCGATGACGGCCGAACAGGCCGGCGCCTGCGGCGGCTGCGCGACGATCCCGTGGGCCCTCTCGGCCACCGGCATCGGCTTCAACGTCCCCGGCGTGAAGAAACTGAACCTGTCGGGCAAGGTCCTCGCCGGCATCTACTTCGGCAAGATCACGAACTGGAACGACCCGAAGATCGCCAAGCTGAACCCGAAGACGAAGCTGCCGAACCTGGCCATCACCCCGGTCTACCGTTCCGACGGCTCCGGTGACACCTACGCGTTCACCAACTACCTGTCGCACATCAGCCCGGCCTGGAAGTCCGAAGTCGGCTACGCCACCACCGTCGGCTTCAAAGCCGGTATCGGCGCCAAAGGCAACCAGGGCGTTACCTCGACGGTCACCAAGACCCAGGGCGCCATCGGCTACATCTCGGCGTCCTACCTGATCGCCGCCGGCATCGGTGCCGCCGCGGTCGAAAACGCCGCCGGCAACTTCGAGCTGCCGAACCTCGAAAACATCGAGGAAGCCGCTTCGGTGGTCAAGAAAGTGAAGCCGAACTCGGGCATCAGCATCGTCGATCCGCCCAAGAAGGCCTCCAAGGCGTACCCGATCTCGACGTTCACGTACGCGATCGTCCCGTACAACGCCCCCCAGGGCCAGTTCATCAAACAGTTCATCAACTACGCGATCACCAAGGGCCAGAGCTACGGCGCCGCCCTCGACTTCGCGCCGCTGCCGAAGAACGTCCTTTCGGCCGCCAAATCGGCTCTGAACCTGATCAACTAGTTCAGCCGTCGCCGCAAGGCGCAGCAGTTCCCGCCGGCGCGGGGCCTTCGGGCCTCGCGCCGGCTTTTTTGTCGGGGCGGCGTGGCTTGTCCTGACAAGGGTCCCGGGCGTCTCGTGGCGGCCCGGGCATGCCACGAGACGCCCGGGGCGCAAGGGAGCTTCAGGGAACGTCACAGGGACGGCACGCATGCGCCGGGAAGGTCACGAGAACGGCACGATCTCCGCTCTTCCCTGACGGTTCTTCAACACCCTGCCGAGTGCGGTCGACCTACGTGAACCTATGGGTAACTAAGGTCGACCACGCTTCCCCGGCGCATGAGGATGTGTGACGTTCCCGGACTCTTCGTCACGGGACCCGCGCACTTCGTGGCATCTCCCGCCCCTCCACCCGGCGCTCGTGACGAACTCTCATCACTCTTCACAGGACCCGGCCTTCTCGATGGCGGCCACAGCCTGCCAGGGCCGCCATCGAGAAGGCCGGGCGCATCTCGGACGGGCGCGACCGCCAGGGGGTCGCGGCGGAGAGGCGCTAGGCGAAGGCCTGGGAGGCGCGGCGGCGGAGGTCCGCGTTCAGCATCCCGGTGACCTGGCTCGGCGTCTCGCCGGCCGAGGGGACCGCGGCGCCGATCAGGCCGCTGGCGCGGAAGCCGAAGAGCGGGGCGACGAAACCCATCTCGCGGATCTTGCGGACCACGGAGACCGCGTCGCGGGTCTCGGCGTTGGGGCCGCAGAGGACGATCGCGGTCGGGTCGAGCGCGGTCAGCGCCCGCTCGAGCCGCTCGTCGCCGAGCTCGTTGGAGAGCACGAGGACGCGGAAGCCGGCCCGGCGCAGGCTGAGGTCGAGCGCCTGGGTGTGGACCTCGTCGGCGTCGAGCCCCTTGCTCGAGTCGATCAAGAGGATCCCGGCCGGGCGCGAGGCCGCGGCGGCGAGGCGGCGGGCGCCGTGCAGCCAGCCGGTCGCCCAGCGGGCGGCGAACTCGAGCTCGGCGGCGGCCGTCGGGTCGGCGGCGAGACGGTCGACGGCGGGGAGCAGCAGCTCCTCGACGGTCCGCTCCAGCGGTCGCACGGCGAGGCTTTCCTCGATCGCGCGGTCGGCGGCGGCCTCGTCGAAGCTCTCGAAGGCGCTCAGCAGCGAGTCGTCGCCGACCGGCGCCTGCTGGCGCTGGCGGGCGAGCGCGACGGCGGAGGAGATGTTGCCGGTCTGCGCGAGCGCGTCGCGCAGGGTCTGCAGCTCGATCAGGTCGTAGTTGCGGTGGTTGCCGACCGTGCGCTTGGGCGTCGGGAAGCCATAGCGGCGCTCCCAACTACGCAAGGTGTTGGGGCTGACGCCCAGAACTTCGGCGGCTGCGTTGGTGCGGATGCCCGGCATGTGTGGCGAAATCTTGACAGCGGATTTCCAGGTTTACGCCAGTTATCGACAGATTTCGCAAAACCGTTAGCGATCTTGCAAACAGGTTCGTGCCTGATTCGTGACGGCGACTGGCGCTGGCGGCTGGCGGTCGGCCCGCTGCTCAGTGGTCGGCGAGGCCGCCGACGCCCACCGGCTGGCCGACCGCCCGCGCCCGCCACATCGCCGCGTCGGCTTTGTGCAGGAGCTGGTCGGCGTCGGCGCCGTGGTCGGGGCAGGCGACGACTCCCGCCGTCACCGCGATCCGCAGGCCGCCCGCCCGCTCGAGCTCCTCGAGCTGGGTGAGCAGCCGCTCGCACATCTGCATGCCTTCGACCGTGCGTAGGTTCGGGGCGAGGACGCAGATCGCCTCCTCCTCGAGCCGGAAGGCTTCGTCGACGATGCGGATGCTGTCGCGCAGGGCCGCGCTGACCACGGCCAGGGACATCTCGGCGTCCACCCCGTCCTTGGTATCGGGGCCGGAGGTGTCGAAGACGGCGAGGCCGAAGGGGTGGCCGTAGCGGCGGTTGGTCTCGATCAGCTGCTCGAGCCGGCGGCGCATGTGGCCGGGCCGGTAGAGACTCGGCAGCTCTTCGCGCGGCGAGCGGATGAACTCGGCGTGGCCGCCCGCCCGGCTCTCGTCGAGGACTGCCCGATGGGCGGCTTCGACCGCGGTCGCGGTGACCTCGCCGAAGTCGGCCGCCAACTGCTGCGCGGCGGCGGCGAACCGCTCGCCGCTCGCGTCGCCCATCTCCTCGCGCAGCGTCGCCAGCAGCGAAGCGTGTCGCTCGGCCACCTCGATCGCCATCCGCCCGGGACCGCCGAGCCGTCCTTCGCCGTCCGCGAGGCCATTCAGATCGTCAGGTGTCGCGGCCACGCCGGCACTCTGCCGAATGCACCGGACACCGAATAGGCCGATTTTCGCAATTTGCCGGATGACATCCGGCTACTCGGTTTTGCGACTCAGTCGAGACTGCGGCGCCCGGCGAGGGCCTTGCCGAGCGTCACCTCGTCCGCGTGCTCGAGGTCGGCGCCGACCGGCAGGCCGCTCGCCAGCCGGGTCACGGTCGCCTGTCCCCGCAGCCGTTCGGCGATGTGGAGGGCGGTCGCCTCGCCGGTCGTCGTCGGGTTGGTGGCGAGGACGACCTCGGTGGTGTCACCGCGTCCCACCCGCACCAGGAGCTCGGCGATCTTCAGGTCTTCCGCGTCGATCCCGTCGATCGGCGAGAGCGCGCCGCCGAGCACGTGGTAGAGGCCGCGGTATTCGTGGGTGCGCTCGATCGGGATCACGTCGCCGGGCTCCTCGACCACGCAGATCGTCGTCTGGTCGCGCGTCTCGTCGAGGCAGATCCGACACAGCGGGCCCTCGGCCAAGTTGAAGCACTGTTCGCAGAGTCCGACCTTCTCCTTCACTTCGCGGATCGCCTCGCCGAGCGCGAAGGCCTCCTCGTCGGGCGCCCGCAGCAGGTGGAAGGCGAGCCGCTGCGCCGTGCGCTGCCCGATCCCGGGCAGGCGCGAGAGCTCGGCGACGAGGCGCGCGAGCGGCGCCGGCCCCTCGGTGCTCACGCGGGCACCCGGGCCCGGCGAGGGGCCCCCGCTGCGACGGGACGCTTCAACCGATCAGCCGCCGAGCATCCCGCCGAGGCCGCCGCCCAGCCCGCCGGTGACGTCGCCCATCTTCGACCCGGCCAGGTCTTGCGCGTTCCGCAGCGCGTCGTTGACCGCCGCCTGCACCATCTCCTGGAGCAGCTCGACGTCCTCGGGGTCGACCGCCTCGGGATCGATCGCGATCGAGCGCAGCGTCAGGTCGCCGCCCATGACCACCTTGACCATGCCGCCGCCGGCGCTCGCCTCGACCGTTTCGTCTTTCAGTTTCTCCTGCGCCTGCAGCATCTGCTCCTGCATCTGCTGGGCCTGTTTCATCAGGGCGTTCACGTCGAAGCCCCCGGGTCCACCGCGTGCCACTTAATTGACCTCCTTCGCATCGAACTCGCTCATCAGCCGGTCCATCAAGGCATCCTCGTCGATCGCCTCGGCGCCCGGTGCCTGCGCCTCGGGCTCCGGGGCGGGCGCGACGTCGTCCTCCTCGAGCAGCACGTAGCGCGGCGAGACGCCTTCGCCGGTCACCGCTTCGAAGGCTTCGATCAGCACCTGGCGGCGGTCCGGCGACTCGGCCTTGCGCTTGTTGAAAGGCTGGTCGGGCGCGAAGCCGATCGCCAGGCCCTCGTCGTCGCAGGCGACCGGGCGGGCGCCGTCGAACGTCGCCGCGAGCGCGGGCGCTTTCTCGGCGAGCTTGTCGAGGACCAGGGGCCAGATGCGCTGGACCTGGGCGAGGTCCTGGGCGGCGGCGGTCGGGGACGAGGGAGCCTCGGCCGGGGGCTCCGCGGGTGCCTCGGGCTCGGGCTGCTCGAGGGGTGCTCCGGCCGCGGGCTCGGGAGGTGCTCCGGCCGCGGGTCCTGTCGCCTCGGTCTCCCCCACGATGCTCGGCGACGGGGTCGCCTGCGCGTCGCGGGGAACCCCCACCGGGGCGCCACCCGCGGTCGGGGCGTCGGCGGCCGACGGCGAGGGCTCGGGCGCGTCCGACTGGGGTTCGGGCGCCGGAGGTTCAGGCGTGGGCACCTGCGGTTCGGGAGCTGGCTCCGGTGCGTCGGCCTGCGGTTCGGGGCGCGCGGGATGTGGGGTGGTCGGGGCCGGCTCGGCGGGCCTGCTCGGGACCGGCGGAGGCGCGATCGGGGTCGGCGGTGGGTCGCCCGCCGCCAGTTGTTGCTCCAGCTTCTCGATCCGCCGCAGCAGGCCCTCCGTCGACGGGTCGAGATCCGGGCGGGCGGCTTTCAGGAGGGCGATCTCCACGGCCATGCGGGCGTCGTCACCCTCGCGGACCGCGGTCAGGGCGGCGGCGAGCTCGTCGATCGTACGGACCAAGGTGGCGGCGCCGACCGCCTGGGCCTGCTGCTGGATCCGGGCGGTGTCGGTGGCGGTGACGACGAAGGTGGTCGGGACCTCGCCCGTGGTCTGGGTGACGAGGAGGTGGCGAAGGTGGGCGAGGAGGTCGCGGGCGAACTGGGACGGGTCGCGGCCCGAGCGGGCCATCTTCTCGACCCCGAGCAGGACCGCCTTCGGGTCCGAGGCGGCGACCGAGTCGACCGCCTCGAAGAGCAGGTCGGCGTCGGCGGCGCCGAGCATCTCCAGCACCTCGTCGAGACCGACGTCGTCGCCACCGAAGGCGACCAGCTGGTCGAGCGTGCCGAGGGCGTCGCGGAAGCTGCCCTGGGCGGAGCGGGCGATCATCGCCACGGCGCCGGGCTCGACCTGGATGCCCTCCTGGCCGGCGACCCGGTTCAGCACCTCGGAGATCTGCTCGAGGCTCGGCCGCTGGAAGTCGAAGCGCTGGCAGCGGTCGGCGATCGTCGGCATCACTTTGTGCGACTCGGTCGTCGCGAGGACGAAGACGGTGCGCGGCGGCGGCTCCTCGAGCGTCTTCAGGAAGGCGTTCCAGGCCTCTTTGGTGAGCATGTGCGCCTCGTCGAGGATGTAGACCTTCCAGTGGCCGCCGGCGGGGGCGTAGGCGACCCGCTCGCGCAGGTCGCGGACGTCGTCGACCGAGCGGTTGGAGGCGGCGTCCATCTCGATCACGTCGATCGAGGTCCCGGCGGCGATCGTCACGCAGGACTGGCATTCGCCGCACGGGGTCACCGTCGGCCCGCCCCGTTCGCAGTTCAGCGAGCGGGCGAGGATCTTCGCCATCGAGGTCTTGCCGGTCCCGCGCGAGCCGACGAAGAGATAGGCGTGGTGGACCTTGTCCTGCTCGACCGCGTTGCGGAGCGTGCGCACGACGTGCGTCTGCCCGACGACCTCGTCGAATGATCCGGGGCGGTGGCGGCGATAGAGGGACGTGGACTCGGTGCTCATAAAGGGCCTCCAGCCAGTCTAGCCGGGGCCGATTTGGCCCCCGTTCACCCCGGGTCGGTAGGTTGCCGCCGTGCCACCCAGCCTCCGCAAGTGGCTTGCGCCGACGGCGTGGGTCGCCGCAGTCACCGCCGTCCTGCTGATCGTCTTCCCGGTCGGCTTCCCCAATTACGACACGATCTACGCGCTCGTCTGGGGACGGGAACTGGCGCACGGGCACAGCCCCGACTACGGCGCCGCGCTGCCCCCCACGCCGCATCCGCTGATCGACTTCCTCGGCCTCGTCACCTCGCCGTTCGGCGAAGCGCCGATCACGGTGACGATGATCGTCGCCTACATCGCCCTCGGCCTGATCGCCTACTTCGTCTATCGCCTGGGAACGGTCTGGTTCGACAAATGGATCGGCGTCCTTGCCGCGGTGATCGTCCTCACCCGGGCGCCGTTCCTCTCCAACGGCCTGCGCGCCTACGTCGACCTCCCCTACATCGCCTTCTGCCTCGGCGCCCTATATGTAGAGGCGCGGCGGCCGCGCGCGGGCTGGCCGGTGCTGGCGCTGCTGATCCCGGCGGGGCTGCTGCGGCCCGAGGCCTGGGGCTTCGCGATCGCCTATTGGCTGTGGCTGGCCTTCGACGTCCGCCGCGCCCAAGCTGCCGCAGCCTCGCCGTCGACGGGCCGAAAACCGGACCATGTGACGGGTTTTCGGCCCATCAACACGGTGTTCGGCTGGGAAGTGGGGTGGCGCGGGGAGCGAACGACGAAGGAGCTCGCGTGGCTCGGTGCGCTGGCGCTCGGCGGGATCGTCATCTGGGTTCTCTTCGACGCGATCACCACCGGCAACCCGCTCTACTCGCTGACCGGCACGCAGGAAACGGTCGAAGACCTGAAGCGGCAGACGGGGCCGGTCGACCTCGTCCTCTACGGTCCGCGCCGGCTCGGCGAAGTGATGCAGTGGCCGGGGATGATCGGCGGCTTCGGCGGCCTCGTCGTCGGCTTCATCTTCCTCCGCCGCCGCTCCGCCCTCGGCATCGTCGCCGTCCTCCTCGCCCTGCTCGCCTTCGCCTTCCTCGCCGCGGCGGGCCTGGCGATCATCGCCCGCTACACGATGCTCGCCGGGGCGATCCTCTCGATCTTCTTCGCCCTCTCCCTGCTCGGCTGGCGCCTGGTGCCGAAGTCGAACCCCTACCGGCGCTGGTGGCAGGTCTTCGCCGGCGTCGTCCTGCTGATGGTCATCGTCTGGCTACCGAACCAGTGGAACCTGGACCGGCAGGTCCACACCGACCTCACCAACCAGGGCCGGATCGAGAATGACCTCACCGACCTGGTCAACGAAGGTGCCTTCGACGGCGAATGCGGGCCGATCGCCGTGCCCAACCACCGCGCCGTGCCGCGACTTGCCTTCGGCCTCGAAGTGAAGCCGACCGACATCGTCAGCGCCTCCGAGGCGGTCTCCGGCGAAGAAAAGGAAAAGCTCGAAGAGGTCGAAGAACGCGGTGGCTACTGGGTCGAACCGGCGAGCCCCTTCGTCATCCACAACTACATCCTCGACCCGAACGACAAGACCAACTTCAAGAAACTCGCGGCGCCCCCCGGCTTCACGGAGATCGCCCGCAACGAGAGCTGGATCGTCTACAGCCGCTGCGGTTGATGGGCCGAAAAGTCCTCTATTTCAGGACTTTTCGGCCCATCAACACCTCAGCCGCGCTCGGCGGCGTCGATCGCGACGTGGGTGGCGGCCGCCAGGTCGGGGTCGGCGAGGTCGACCGCCGGGGGAAGCTCGATGTGGAGGTCGTCGGAGAGGTCGAGGCGGGCGCGCAGTGGGCCGGCCGAGCGGAAGTCGAGGACGTGGCCGCCGCGGCGGCGCTCGGCGTCGATGAAGTGGAGGTGGTACCCGGCGACCTCGATGCCCTCGACGTAGGCAGGAAAGCGGAAGCCGACCATCGTCCCCTCGACATCGTTGAGCTCGAAGACGTGCTGGTCGGCGACCACCTCGGCGAGCGGACGATAGGGCGGCGACTGGCGCGGGACCGAGCGCGCCCGCACGGCGCCGAAGCGCCCGTCGAGGCGAACCGCGAAGCTCGACTCCGACCGGGCCATCGCGTCGAGCGCCGCCAGTGTGGACTCGTGGTCGAGCCCCGCCGTGATCTCCCCCTCGACCGTCGGTTCGAACCAGGTGACGACCGCGAACGGGGTCCGCTCCCCCACCGGGACCGCGCTCACCGCGCCGTCGACGTCGGCGCGGAAGAACTCCCCGTCGAGCGCGATCATCTCGCCGTCGAGCCCGTTCAGCGTCCCCAGCCCGAGGTCGCCGCGATCGCCTAGCTCGGCGAAGGTGAGGTCGCCGTCGAAGGAGCCGTCGAGGAGCGCGCCGATCGTCGAGGCCTGGAAGAGCACGTGCGCGGCGCGCTCCGCGTGGAGGTCGGCGTGGCGCATCGACTCGACGTGGAGGGATCGGATCCAGCGCTCGTCAAGCATCGGCGCGCCGGAGTTTGCCGGCACGGCGTCCCGCCCGGGAGCCCCGGACGGGATGAAAAATGGACCGTGCACCCGCCTCTGAAACGTGATCACCGGGCGTGTCCGTCGTTTATGGCTCGGGCCGGGCTTCCCCGCGGCACCCGCGGCATCCGCTTAAGGCTGCTTCCTTCCGGACCTGACCTGGTTCGCGTGCCCACGTCGCGCGGGACCCGGCCGTCAACGCCGCCGCGACG
>Ga0164242_10002196_pt1 | contig 22678 bp, 25 predicted proteins | sample OricomgcompostMG_FD_108783 | JGI IMG/M metagenome (GOLD analysis project Ga0164242, IMG submission 108783) | Miracle-Growth compost microbial communities from Emeryville, California, USA - Original compost - Miracle growth compost (MG) ... | reverse complement strand
GCCGATGGGTACGCCGCCGCAATCGCCTGCCGAACAATATCAACCAGTACAATAGGCACCACCGCATAGTAGTAGACGAGCCCGTCGCGTGCAACAATCTCAAAAGATATGTGACGCTGGCCATAGACTTTTGCCTTGAAGCCTTTTGTCGTCGTACTTGCAATTACGTTGTACATCACTTGTGCCTGGCTAAGGATTTCCTCAGTCAGGTCACGCTGGTCACGACCACCCCCTTCGATGTCCTCGCTTGAAGGAGGCAAATGAATAACCATTGGTACCATTTTGAGACCGCGTTCATAGTTTTTTGCTTCGCGAAGCGTCTTTTGATAGACAAAAAAGACAACAACCCCAGCTACTGCTATGAGGACGACAATTGCTAGCACCCCTATAATCACACCTGGCATTTAACCCCTTACGTTTGACTGCCTAATTCTTTGCCGTACCTCTTTTTGAGGTAATCCGACTGCAACTTACCTACTTGTTGCTCTCTCGCATGCGGATCATTCTTAGTGTCCTGAATGATCTTCTTCGCTTTGTCCACCCACTCTTTCTCGATAAGATCGTCATCAGCGGCAACCGAAGGAGAGGTACTGTCACTGGGAGCTACCGTCGGAGAGTCCGATTGGACTTGCTGGACTACCGGTGTCGGCAGTTGAACTGGCCCCGGATCTGCCGGTGCCGTCTGCTGTTGCACCTCTTGCCCTCGCTCGGGTATCCTTTCGTGCTCAGGATTAGCCAGTGGAGGCATCTCTAAGTTAGGCGAAGGTGGAGTAAACTCAACAGGTGTTGGCATTTGCTCTGAAGACTTCGGTTCCATATCTGTAATTATAGCATAACGCTTTCTCAAAAAGCGGATAACTTTACATTATCCGGCGCTCAACATAAAAAGTACCTAATACGACGAACAATCCGACAAGACACAGTTCGTAAATACTAATATGTCCGACCGATCCCATAGCCATGAGCATAATCGGCGCTATCGCCAAGATTGAGGCGAGATACGCAGCATGACTTTTACTTAGCTGATATAGGGGCTTTTTTACAACAACTGGACGGGCAAGCCTCGAGATAAGCCAGCTGGTGATTCGTAAAACCCACACCAATACAACAAATAAAATGATGTAAAAAAGTACAAAGACTACTAAGATGACGATTGGACTCGATGACCCAGGATTGGTACTCTGCAGCAAGAAAAGCAGCGCTATAGCTGCGGTTAGTAGTACGGTTGTAAGTATTCTATTGAACATCATCTTAATTATATACCACAACAAAAACAAAGAAGCCCGAGCAGCAAGCCTGTATGCTATGATCGCTACATCCGCCGCTAGATATAAATTTTGGCGCGTGCTTTCATAGCGGCCTACCACTCCGGGCAACTGACCGCTCCAGCAAAGTGCTGGGGCAAATGTTTACGCTCGTTAGAAGTGTTCCACGATCGCACTGAGTACTCTCACTGCTATCCCGTAGAGATATCAAGGATTAACTCAGTGCGATCGGTACTTTACTTCTAGTACGCCTTTTCAGGCGGAGCATCGGTAACGCTACGGATAACTAACATAAGAGTTAGAAAAGGTGCGTGAATCGCTTTAGGCGGTTCATGTTTTATTCCTATGTTTATTTTCGTTTTTGTAATGTTACCGACTGTCCGTCCGAGATCGTCTAGACATTTGCATTACTTGTTCAAGTAAATAAGAGGGTCAAATTGTTAAAGTTTTTTGCTTTTTTTGTTTTTGTAAAAGCGTAACTTCAGAATAGCAAACATAAACAGTATTGTCAATACGTTTTAGAAGAATATTCGTTGTTATTAGTACTCTTGAGCACATTTCTAAAGATATAATTGTTTTCTATACTATAGGTTTTAAATACAACGTTGTTGAAAATATTGATCACTCACCGCATATTCTATAATCGATACGCAGCACTTTTCACACTTTCTGGAACCGTTTGGACTGCCAGCCAACCGTTTTTGCTATATTCATCCAGATCTCCAAAATCTTTCAGCATGATTTTTATAACTTCATTCTTCGGATTGTCATTATTGCAAATGGGATTGAAGGTTCATCAGCCAAGACGAAGCTCAAAATACTGCATCCGCGTCGGCCACTGCGCTTCAAACGTCGCCACGACTCGTCTCTCCATATACGGCTTCATGGCCTTCGATTCCACCAATACGTGTAACTTTACCTGGCTTTTCGCCTGAAATACATTTAGAAAATGCTCGGCTTCCGAATTTTCTACCCAACTTTCGATGCTAGGATTGTGTGGCGGCGTACCGCCCGTTATCAAAATCGTCTTGTATGAATAATTCTCGGCCAGCCACGCTCCATGGGCCACCACACGGTCATCCCGGCAACCCAGGATGATAAAGGCATCGCCTGAACCGGCTTTTTCATGAAGTCTCATATAATTCCGGACCGTCAGACGTCATTATTTATATCGTTTTGTGTCCTCTATCCTAGCTTGTAGCAAAAAGCCACAAAATACGTGGTATTTTTTACCCGAAAAATCTTTGAAAAAGTTATTGACATGAGCGTTTTCACGCTATATTATAGGGGTAGCCTTGAACAAAAAACTTGTACAGGGCCAAAAACAAAAAACGATTTCAAAAAACTCCACATAAAAACAACCGTTCCTCGCAGGCGGTTGTTTTTTATTGTGAAAATCAGCTAAACTCTATGTGATTCGATCATACTTCGTAGATCCCACGTCCCTCCACTAGGCGACCTATAGGACCAATAACAGTCGAGCCACACGCACTCATCAAATAGCTCGCGCTGTGCGTCATAGTAGCGCTTCGTGAAGTTCTGATTGTCAACTCTATGCGCCGTAGCAACGCTCCACTCTCCCACCATGATGTCTAAATCGATACCGATCTTGCCGAGCGTCTTTCGCCACTTGCGCTGCACGGTCTGTAGGTACCTCTCTCCATCCTTTCGCCGATCCAACGAAGAGAAAGCCTGATAGAGATGAGTGTCTATGACCAGCCGCCCTTCACCTTTATTAAGGCGCCTCAGCATTCGTGCCATTCGTTTAGGCCGAAACCCGTCGCTCACAATACACTTTACCCCTACCGGAGTGCCTTCGAGGATTAATTCATATGCTTTACGACAGTAGTCCGTAAATCTATACCTTAAAAACGGCCAGTGAGGTTCATTGGTAATCTCAATACCGATGAGCTCCTTCCTCTGCCCATACCTCTCTACGACATACTTCAAGACACCGAGAGCCTGCTGGCGGTTGCGATGTCGATAGAAGTGAATCTTCCCTGCTTGGCCACTATGCGCTTTCCCGTTCTGCGAACCTGGAAGCCCATGCAGGTCAAGCACCACCTTTAAATCATACTTTTCAGCCCATAGAAAAGCTTTTTCTACATAGCTCTCTCCCGCCACATAGCCTTCATCCGGTTTAAATATCCAGTAGCCCACCGGTAATCTTACAGCCTCAAATCCCTGCTCATGAATCCATTTGAAGTCCTTCTCTACGATAAACGTATCTCTATGCCTCTTGAGGCGCAACACCGCTGCATCACTGCCAAGCTGTCCTGCGAGTTCTCTTTCGCCACTGCCCTTCACGCCCGCAAAAAGAGCCGGTGTCATCCAGCGCTCTGCTACGAGCCAGCCGCCCAAATTTACCCCTCGAAGCGCGTTTCCCATACTCCTCAGTATATGCCAAAACAAAACGACCCCAAAGGGGTCGCCGTACAATTACTGTGGTGGAGCTGGCGGGTACTGCCCCCGCGTCCAAATGGTAACTGATTATTCGTCTACAGGCATAGTTTTGCTTGAATTTTTATACACCTGGGCAAGCTTGAAGCAAAACATAAATGCTTATCCAAGTGTTGTCTGCTAGTGATTCGGAAAACCGCCACAGACGAGCAGATTCCTAGCCTATACATATGACATGCCAAGAGCTCTATAGGCGTCGAGCAATGACACGGCTGTCTATATTAGGCAGCTTGCATAGCAAGCGTGCGAGGCGCAAAAGCGCTCTTCACAAATGCTACGGCTTTTTGCAAATTTGTTGCAATTAAAATACTGGTTACGTCAGTGAAGCGACCTGCAAAATAATCTGTTAATGTCCATCTGTCGAAAGCTATATCAGCCCCTCGATTTACCTCTGTTATTATACACCTATTTACAGATAAATACTAGATATGCTTAACTGGAGTGGTCGTGGGAAGTGTAGCAAAGGTCATTTCAGTAGCACCGATTGGCTTCGATGGAAGCATTATTGAGGTAGAAAGCGACCTTAAAAACGGCCTTCCCTCCCTACAAATCGTCGGTCTCGGCAATAAAGCCATCGATGAAGCTAAAGAACGCGTCCGAAGCGCAATCAGCAATTCTCTGCTCGACTTTCCAGCCAAAAAGATCGTCATCAACCTAGCTCCTGCCGAACTACCGAAGGACGGTTCGCACTATGATCTAGCTATCGCGCTTGCGATCCTAACCTCTTCTGGGCAGTTGCGACAAGAAGAAGTAGCAAATGCCGCCTTCGCTGGTGAACTCGCCCTAGACGGCAGCCTACGGCCAATCCGCGGGGTAATATCAATAACCGAAGCTGCAAAAGAAGCGGGTTTAAAGACTGTGTACTTGCCCGCCGCCAATATACAACAAGCGAGTCTTATCGATGGAGTCGCTCTTATTGGCGTATCTTCCCTCAAGCAACTTTTTCTCCATCTCAAGAAAGAGGTGCTTATCGAGCCGCTTGTTGCTCAATCAAATAGCACCATCACCACGGATGATGGGCCCTTCCTCGATGATATCTACGGCCAGGAACAGGCAAAACGTGCAATGATCATTGCCGCTGCAGGACGACACAACATACTGCTCACCGGCTCCCCTGGTGCCGGCAAGACAATGCTCGCAAATACGCTCACCTCCCTGCTGCCACCTCTCTCGCCATCAGAGATCGTTGCTGTTACCAAGCTCCATAGTCTTGCTGGTGAATCTGTCGAAACTGTCGTTGGCCAGCGGCCATTTCGCACGCCGCACCACACTGCAAGCCGCGTCTCACTCATCGGAGGTGGAGGTAAACCAAAACCTGGCGAGATCAGTCTAGCGCATATGGGGGTCCTTTTTCTCGATGAAATTCCAGAGTACCCACGATCGACCCTGGAATCTCTCCGCCAACCGCTCGAGGACAAGAAAATCTCAATTTCTAGGGCAAACAGCTACGCCGAATATCCGTCGGATTTCATGCTTGTCGCCACGATGAATCCCTGCCCGTGCGGATATTATGGAGATGCAACCCACGAATGCACCTGCTCTTCTACTCAAATTCTTGCGTACCAAGCAAGGCTCTCCGGCCCTCTCCTCGATCGTATTGATCTTGTCATCTCAGTTCCCCGCGTAGCTACAAAAACGCTGCTCGATCATAAATCAGTGAATAATTCACAACATAAACAGGCCGAAAAACTAATTCTTTCTGCAGTTCACCAACAGCATAACAGATACAGGAATGGTGCAAAATACAACAGTTCTCTCTCCTCTCGTGAGATCAAACAACGGATACCACTTTCCGAAGATGTTCGTCGCCTCCTTGATTCTGCTGCCGACAGGCTCAGTCTTAGCGCAAGAAGTTATTTTAGGATCATCAAGGTTGCACGGACAATCGCCGATCTCGAAAGTGCCGAAAATATCATGCCAAATCACGTTGCTGAGGCATTACAATATCGCCTCACGACCTCTTGAATCAACCCTGTCACTGTGGTACAATAGCTGACGAGAATGTTTCATTCAAATACTGAAGCGTTTAAAAGAAGGAGAAACGGCAATCGCACACCAAGTCAGAATCAACGATGCTATTCGCGCTAAAGAGTTACGCGTTATCGGCACAAGCGGAGAGCAACTCGGAATTCTCCCCCGTAACGAAGCCCTGAAAGCGGCAGAAGATGCAGGTGTCGACTTGGTAGAGATATCGCCGAATGCCGACCCGCCCGTTGCAAAAATCATCGACTGGGGTAAATACCAGTATCAAAAGATGAAGGAGCAGCAAAAGTCGAAGGCAAAAAACAAAGCGTCTGAACTAAAGCAGATGCGCTTCGGACTAAAGATCGGTAGCGGAGACCTCGAGATAAAGCTGCGAAAGATCCGTGAATTCCTCTCGGAAGGCCACAAAGTCCGTATCCAGATCTTCTATCGCGGACGAGAAATGGCCCACAAGGAACTCGGCTACGACATGATAAATAAGATTATCGCCCTTCTCGAAGACGACGCAGTAGTAGAACAGCAACCTCAGATGGCTGGACGCAATCTGAGCATAACCGTAAGGAGCAAATAAATGCCAAAGCTAAAGACGCACAAAGGTACCGCAAAACGCGTCAAGATTACCGGTAGCGGTAAGTTGACCCGCCTTCGCGCATCAAAGGGTCACATGCTTGCCAAGAAAAGCAAGAGCCGCAAACGCGCTATCAATACGACCGGTCACGTAACTGGTTCGATGGCAAAGAACATCAAACGAGCGCTTGGAAAGTAAGGAGTACAAAAAATGCGAGTTAAACGAGGCGTCCCAGCACGCGCTAAACACAAGAAAATCCTCAAAGCTGCAAAAGGTATGCAGCACAACCGCACCCGAAGCTTCCGTCTTGCGAAGCAAGGTGTGATTCGTTCACTACAATATGCATATCGTGATCGCCGCAACCGCAAGCGTGACTTGCGTAGCTTATGGATCACCCGTATCAATGCGGCTGCCCGTGAAAATGGCACCACATACGGTAAATTGATCGCTGGCCTCAAGGCTGCCAAGATCGAGCTTGACCGTAAAACACTGTCTGAGCTGGCTGTCAGCGACAGCAAAGCCTTTGCCGCGGTCGTAAAAAGCGCAAAGTAGTCATTACGGCTCGACAAGAATAAAACTCCCCGATAATTCGGGGAGTTTTTAACGAGACGCACACCAAACTTTAGAAAGCAGCGGAGGGGCTTTGCCCCTCCTTCTACATATATACAGCCAGCCTATAAGCCGGGTTCTGTGTCTCCCTTGTAGGGAGATAGTAGCCATCTATCTAGGACGAAAGTTGCCTATCGTCTCAAGCGGTTCTTGTGAAGTACCGACGGGCGGACCACCTATTCGCCGATATTCTCCTTGCAGCGGGCGGGGTTTACCTCCTCCGCATGTCACCATGCGTCGCTGTAGTCTCTTACACTACTCGTTTCACCTTTTCCCCAAGGGGTAGTTTCGTTTCTGTGGCACTTTCCCTATGGTTTCCCACGGTTGCCGTTAGCAACCGCCCTGTCCTGTGCTGCCCGGACTTTCCTCTCGCGGATGTAACTCCGCCAGCGGCTACCTAGCAAACTGCCCCTTCATTATAGCACTACTCCTGCGCAGCGTGTGCATTGAGAATCTTATTTACCATGCCATCAGCCAACTGATTGAACTCCCGCCGTACATGCGTAAAGGTAACCTTGTCAAAACGAGCCACCAATTCTGTGATCCTCTCGTGGATCGGCCATAACTCGCGGTTTTTTATCTGATATACTCCATTCATTTGATTTACTACCAGCAGGCTGTCCATTCGAAAATCAACGGTCTTTGCCCTCATCTCCAGGGCTTTCTCGAGTCCCAAGCGTACGCCATGATACTCCGCTTGGTTATTCGTCGTAATTCCAAGATACATACCGCCTTGGTGCAGTACTTCTTCTTGTCCGTTCATAACAACAAACCCACTCGCGCTTGGACCTGGATTGCCTCTCGATCCACCATCAGAATACACGATAACATGACCCGGTTCTACGACCGCGTTATGCGTATGGTCTGCATCAATAACCACATTGCCCTGTTTATCTTTCTGGACTTGCTGAGCGGAAATTCCCAGGAGCAGTTTTGAAGACTCCGTTAGTTCATCGTTCGGCATATCGCCGATATTTTTCCAGATGTAATGACTGTAATTCTGGCCCAATGTTACTTTGCTGCCGCCCTCACCGAGACTGACCAGGTACAGCACTAAGGTATACTGAATATCCCGATCATCATGATCGATATAAGCAATGACATCAAATAATTGATTCGTACGAACATTGAGACCAGCGTCTTCTTTTAAATACCGCACTAATGCATCTTCCGGCTGCTCACCGTAGTCGATCTTGCCCCCTGGTAATTCATACTTACCCAAGATCGACTCACGACCATTCGCCCGCTTCAACAGTAGTATCTTGTCATTATCTCGAATAATTGCACGGACAGAGGTAAGTTGCTTCATGTGTTTCTTTCTTTGCTATGTAAATGCCCTGGAGGGACAACAGTGCGTGATATATCCCCGCGTTTAGGCAAGGTGGATTTCTCTAGTCAGCTACCACGGTAGCAAACTATCTGAATTCCATATCTAGATTCGTTAGGAAATCATGTACACCATTGTCCCTTCAGGACACTTTGTACACTATATATTATACACCTGTGCCGCTGCTCAATCCAAAAACATGAGCGAAAAGATCCAAAAAGAAATCAAGCGCACCCGTCATGTAAGTCCCCAGCATTGAACCGGCGAAAAGTACCAGGATAAACACAAGAACGAGGCCGTACTGTTCCACTATTTCCATGCCGCGACGCACAAACTCTGGTGCTAATGCATAGAGTACTCGGGATCCATCCAGAGGTGGAATCGGCAAGATATTGAATATGAAGAAACCAAGATTCACGATAATACCGATCGACACTACTTGCGCGACAAAACTCTCATGTGGTTGCCCAAGAAAAACCCAGATACCAAAACAGAGAAAGGCTAATATAAAATTCGTCAATGGTCCAGCGATAGCAACCAGTGCTGCGCCCCACTCTTCATACCTGACTCGAGCAGGATTGAACGGTACTGGCTTTGCGCCGCCAAAGATTGGTCCGCCAACCACTGCTAGCATTAGTGGCAGCAAGATTGTCAAAAATGGATCAATGTGCCGAATTGGATTCAGTGTCAATCGTCCTTCTCGTCTCGCCGTATCGTCACCAAGCCAATACGCCATAAAACCGTGCATTGCCTCATGAAGCGTCATTGAAAGCAAAATGACCACCAAGACGATCAAAAGATACGGTACGTCGATAGTTCCACTAAGCATTACACCTATTATACCTGTAAATGCCTTGACTAAACAGAGAAAAATCGCTACAATGGTTCAAGTTTGCAATATAACTTTAAGGAGTAAAGAAATGGCAGCACGCTGTGAACTTACCGGTAAAGGTAAACAATTCGGCCACAATGTGAGCTTCTCTTTGCGTCGCACAAAGCGCGTCTTCAAGCCAAACCTACAGAAAAAGACTTTCGTCGTAGATGGCAAGAAAGTAACGATGACACTCTCGACGCAGGCTATCCGTACATTGAAGAAAAAGGGTATCCTGGGAGCTCCCGTAAAAGGGTAACGCGGTCTTTTAAAAATCCGCCTCTCCGAAATGAGGCGGATTTTTTATTTGCTTTCTTCTCTCTTAGCTACGAGTGATCTCTTCGACCGTCAACACTGCTGGGAGGCTGCTATGGGATTTTACCTTCAGTTTCGCCGTTGATTCGACGGGTGCTCCAAGCTCTTTCGTGAATACTGCGAGTTCATCTTGTGAAACCTCGTATTTTAATGCCGGATCAGCATAATGAACTGGAATCACTGTCTTCGCCTCAACCGTTCGCACGACTTGCGCTGCACTCGTTGCATCCAATGTATATCCACCCCCGCCAACGGGCAGAATCAAGACATCAACAACACCGAGGCCTTCTAGTTGATCTTCTGATAATTTTGCGTCTACGTTACCAAGGATACCGATCCGCACATCTCCGATCTCAACCCGGTAGATCGTACCCGCCGCAGGCACATCAGGCGTATCGATATGGCGCTGAGCTGGAAGACCGCGAATAGAAAAGTCTGCCACTTCATATTCGCCCGGACCGCTAATATTCAGGATTGCTTCATCGCTGTCGGTCGCAAAGCGCTCTTCTGTAGCGAGAACAATCGCATTTTTCGTGGGCATATCTTTTAATCCAACCAACGACTGTTTTGGATCAGTCACTAGTTTTGCTTTTTTTGTACTAATTACGACTGTATTTCCACCTTTATATTCAATATCGAACATTATTTCTCCTCCGCTATTCAGCTGTTCAGTATTTTTTCTTCATCACGTAGCACAACGTGCTTGCTCGCCATCAATTCAGCAATAAACCGATCGTGTATACTGAGACGGTAATAAAACTCGTCATACGGCATAACACTATAGTTCAGTTCCCGTCCCTCGGACTTTTCAAGCGCCTTGATAAAAGTCTTGAGCTTTGCTGGTGTTGGCCTACCAACGAGTAGCAGATCTACCTCGCTGCCTGAGTTCTGCACAAACACACCAGAGAGAAGCGCCAGCTTGATATTACCCAGTTCATCCAGTTTGCCCTGCCAGTCAAGTGTGGAAGGTGTTGCTTTTTGCACACTATTTTTATCGATCGCGTCTCCGAATATATCTCTAAGCGGTACATAATACTCATATCGTTGATTGACTTCATAGTAAAGCTTGTTGTCGGCCGTATCACTTTTTATGATCCCTACGTTCAACATATTTGAGAGTTCCCGCCGCACGGAATTAATCTGTTCGTCAATCAGCCGTGTGATCTCACGGACATAAAAGGACTTACCTGGATTATTCAAAAACAGATGTAGCAACTTTACTCGCGTTTTTGAACCAAATAATGCGTCAATCATTTCCTCTCCGAATACTATTTATATCATAATAGCACAAAACTTATTCAGAGGCGAGATACGAGTTAATATATGCCTCTACCTCTGATAAATCACACCACTCTATAAATGGATTTGGCCGAAACCATGTCATCTGTCGTTTCGCTAATCGCCAATCCTGTGTTGTAAATTTATTAACAGCTTCTTTAAGCGAGAGCGTATTTTCCAGATAGGCACAGACGATCGGATAGATATTGCCCGTCATCGAGGGCACATCCCAGCCATATTTTTTGCCCAATTTAGTTGCCTCTTCGACAACACCATTTGAAAATAATTGTTCGGCACGCGTGGTAATTCTTTGTCGTAGAATATCTTTTTCCGTTGTTATACCTACTACGATAGTATTAGTCAGCGGATCACTCCGCCAGTCGCCTTTTCGTTTTTCTGGCAAATCAAAGTCAAAATCGAACAATACACTGTCAATATACAGCCCCGTCCCACCCGCAAGGATCGGTATCTTACCTCTTGCACGAATTTCAGCAATCTTCTGTAGAGCGTACTGCTTGAAGTCGGCTACCGTAAACCTTTCGTCGGGCGACACAAGGTCGATACCCCAGTGCGGGACCTGGGTCTGCTCTTCCATATCCGGCTTTGCTGTTCCAATATCCATCTCCTTATAGATGGTGCGCGAGTCAGCACAGATAATCTCACCGCCATACTTTTTGGCAATTTCAATTGCCACAGCCGTCTTACCGCTGGCGGTTGGACCGACAATTACAACAAGCGGAGGTTCGGATCGTACTCCTGTGGTCGCCATCGCCGTTCTCCAAAATTATCTATCTTATAATCATCTGTGCAAGCTATGCCGTCCTGCTCGAGCATCTGCCGCTGAACTTCCTGGCCACCATGATAGCCAATCGCGAGACCTCCCTCTTTGTTGACGAGTCGATGCCATGGCAAGTCATCCGGCCCCTGATGGGCAATGCCACCGACGATCCGAGCCGCTCGGGGCTGGCCAGCCATTGCCGCCAGGTCACCATAGGTTGTCACTTTATCATCCGGTAGCTCACGCATCAGCTGATAGATCTTTCCTCGAAAATCCTTCTGAAATTCGAAATCATCGTCCATTGCTAGAGAGCCTTTAGATACTCAGCCAGATTATCGAGGGCGACTTTCTCTTCACCACTTTGCGTACGCACGCTCACTTCGCGAGCCTCTTTGTCTTTTGGCCCAACAATCAGCTGAACCGGGATTTTCATCGCCGCCGCCTCACGAATTTTCTTTCCCAACGATTCATTTCGATCATCTGTTGTAAATATAACTTCATTATATTTGACTGGCCTCATCAGTACTACCTCTGATAAAATCGATGTAATTTCATCAACGTAGTCCATCACCGTATCATTGATCGTCAGAATACGCACCTGCTCTGGCGCCACCCAGAATGGGAACCAGCCGCCAGTATGCTCAATAAACACGGACAAGAATCGCTCAATTGAACCAAGCAGCGCGCAGTGAATCATCACAGGACGACCCTTTGAGCCATCTTCAGCCGTATAGGTAAGTTCGAATCGTTCCGGCTGCACAAAATCGAGCTGCACGGTTGCTACTTGATGCTCCCGCCCGATCGCATCGGTTGCCATGAAATCAATCTTCGGACCATAGAATGCAGCCTCCCCCTCCTCTTCAAAGTACTCAAGCTGGTTCTTCTGTACTGCTGTCTTTAGTTGCTCCTGTGCGGATTGCCACAATCCATCATCACCAAGATACCCATCGCTATCATCACGATAACTCAAACGCACCCGCAACTTCATACCGATCGTTTCATAAAGCTCACGAGCGCTAGCTAGCAGTCCATCGATTTCTTGCTCAATTTGATCCGGACGTGCAAATACATGGCTATCATCTTGGGTAAGAGAGCGTACGCGGTTCAAGCCACCAAGCTCGCCCGTCTTCTCGTCACGGTAGTCAGTCGTTGTCTCGAGAAAACGTACCGGCATATCACGATAACTTCGTGGTTGCGATGCATATATCTGAGTGTGGTGTGGGCAGTTCATCGGCTTGAGCGCCATCTTATCGTCTGTTTCTTGACTCGTCACCAGGAACAGCTCGTCACCAAACTTTGCCCAGTGACCGCTAGCTTCATACAGTGCTGTTTTAGTAATATTCGGCGTCCAGACCTTGGTAAAGCCCTTTGCCTCACGCAATTGATTAGAAAGCTGCGCTACCTTCTCGCGCAATATAGTACCGCGAGGAGTAAAAAGTGGCAGACCAGCACCAACTAGTGGTGACATCGTATAAAGATCGAGTTCCTTGCCAAGTTTGCGATGATCACGTTTTTTAGCCTCTTCGAGCCGCTCTAAATACGTATCAAGCTCCTCCTGGGAGGCGAATGCTACACCATACAGCCGCTGCATCTGCGGATTCTTTTCGTTACCGCGCCAGTAAGCACCGGCGACGCGCATTAGCCTGAAAGCACCCACCTCTTTTGTATTCGCCACGTGCGGACCGCGGCAAAGATCAACGAAATCGCCGTTTTTGTAAAAGCTGACTTCATCGAGTGCTACGTCGCCATCAGCGATCGTACCCATTTCAGCTGCATCAAGATCCTTCGCCACCGTAGTACCACTTCGTTTCAAGTCGTCTAACAGTTCTTCTTTATACGGCTGATCGTTTTGCTTCGCCCAGTCAATCGCTTCGTCGATCGGCATCGTGAAACGCTCGAAATCCTGCCCCTCATTGATAATTTGGCGCATCATTTTCTCAATTTTCTTGAATTCTTGTTCGGAAATCTTGCGCTCACCAAGATCAATATCGTAGTAAAAACCATTTTCCACTACTGGACCGACGCCAAACTTCGCCTCTGGCCAAAGTCGCTTCACCGCCGCCGCCGTAATATGCGCCAGGCTGTGTCGCATGGCATGCAGTTGTTCGTCGTTCATAGAAACCTCCTTTAAATAAAAACGCACGCACCAACGACTTCTATGTGTGCGTGCCTCGGTCTCATTCGGGAGTGAGACAAACCTACAGTTTTTCTCACCGCGCCATGCGAGCGAATCAATCGCTCGGGATGGGCTGCTCTTTTTCCCTTAATTGAGAGGTTCCACCTCGGCTATTTCTCTTGTTCCTAGCAGTTTTACGTGGGCCAGCAACCGCCTCCACGTGCTCGGCGGGTCGTTACGCCGCGTCATCGCTTATAAAGATAGTACAAAATATCCCTGTTAATTGCAACATCCGCCCCTGTTTGCTACAATAGCCTAGGCTCGTGAGGGCGATTAGCTCAGCTGGCTAGAGCGCTTCATTGACGTTGAAGAGGTCGGGGATTCGAATTCCTCATCGCCCACCAGTATAAAATCTCTGTATTTTTACAGAGGTTTTTTATTTTCACACAATTTTCCTATAGTTTTCCACGCTTCCAAATTCCTCACCCTCCCCTTGTGTATGCGCCTCGTGATATACAGTAATACTGAGTGTTCTATTGACAAAATGTGTTGCTTATGCTAATATTGAGCTATGAGTGATCAAACTCAAGAAATCCACCACAAGAAGTCAAAACTCGAGCAATTCAACCTATCGTTCGAGTACAACCGCACTCTCAGCGATGAGCGCCGTATGGTAAAGCATCGTACCGAGAGTAGCAAACGTTAAACTCTCTCAAGTAAAGCTAACTCATGCTAGTGCCACTTGTTTCTAAGTGGCACTCTTTTATTTCTTATTCTTGCGGCGTTGTTTTGCCTGCTCAACAGAGACAGCAGTGGCTTTTTCGGTCACATCAAACTTTGTCATATACTTGCCGAGGAGAAGCCGTGTCTGGGAATAATACGCCGAGACCGCACTATAGCAAAGTGCCGTGACAGGCATTAACACCCACTGGATCACCATAGCGAACGTCCTACGGCGTTTATACCGCGATGGGCGTGGAGGAAGCATCTTAAAGGTAAGAAATACCATTATCACAAGGCCGACCATCGCAACGCGCTGTATGAGCCCTAGCACCTCTGGCAACTGATTTGCCGCCACGCTTTGGGTAGCATGTGCGTTAATAACGAGCGGTACCCAGCCCCCGAACGTTACCAGGACCGACATACACGCCAGTGTAATATGTCCATCAAGCAGTCGGAAAAGACGGGCAAGACCGCCAAAGAAAGGCACCGTACGTTTCCTTGTAAATAGTCTGACAGCTACATAGGGAACATCCGACGCGCCGTATGCCCACCGACGCAACTGAACAAACTGTGCCTTCAGCGTCTTCACATACGTATCAGACATCACCGCATCTTGATAGATCGGTACAAATATCGGTACGACCCCATAGTTGCCGTTAAAATGAAAATAGCTGCGCCAATACTGGTGACCATCCTCGACAATCGTCCGCGTACTCCAAAAGTCCATCTCGATCAAAGCGTCCATAGGCTGAGAATGCGACGCAAAGTTCCTCAATGTATGCGGCCGTACGGCACTAATAATATTCCAAAACGAGTTACCTGTTGCTACAACGCGCATCGGAGCTGGAACATCCCAAATATTATTGAGAAATAACGAGATAGGCTGATATGACAAATACTTACGGTCAAGATGCAAGATATACTCATAAGCCACATAGTCAAAATACCCCCTGTGTGGCCGGTTATCGCTATCAAGTGTTGTCACAATTACTTGTTCTGGATCGATCCGACGGTCTTGGAGGAATGTTTCGAGACGTCTGCCAGCATAGGTAATATTGCCTCCCTTGCCGATCACTTCACCTGGTAAATTCTTAGGGTGTTTCACTGTCTCAAAGGCAAAAAATGTGTCCCCAAATTCTTTCCTCAGTCGGCTAGCAACTTCTTCTGTCTCTGGACCACCGCGCTCTTCGTATGCTAGGAAAACGATCAATTGCTGGTTATTATACGTCGTAGCAGCTACTGATGCTATCGTTCCCTGCAACACTTCATATGGCTCATTATACGTTGCAATTATAACAGCGTTATAGAGTGCGGAGGGTGCTGGGTAGCTCTTTTGATTGGCTGCAATTGTTTCGAGATGTTGCTTGTGTTGTACATAAAACCTGTTCCTCGAATGATGGTGCCCGACATACTCTATCGGGTTTTCTAGTTCACTTAGAAACTCATGCCAGGGTACGGCCTCAGCCTGAGAGAGCCTTCGCCGGCCAATAATCATATGATACGAGACCGTAATGGCCTTCACGAAAACTGTCACGGCAACAAGCAGAAGGTACACCGCTGCCCAGAGTGGGCTGACCAGTGAAAGCACCACCAGCAGTATGACTGCTCCGTAGCTAATAATGGCTGGCACCATCTCGAAAAAGCGATATAGCGGAGAGCGCTTTTTGAGGGGTATTTCAAGATTCGTCATGCGCATCAACCTATTTGAAGTAGGCGATTCCCAGTACCGAATGCGTGATGAAAAAGAGAATAAGAAATATAATTATCGTCAGCCAACCAAGCCCTATGCCAAGCGAACGAAGTTCCCGTCCGCGAAGCTTTACCATCAAACTCAGATGAGCGACGACAATAACTAGTGCCAGCGCAATAAATGTGAACAAGTAGTACCATCTCGTCCGATAGTACTGTAGCTTTCCAAATGCCGTATAGTGCGTTGCAATCAAGAGATCACTTGAACTCAGTGAAAACGCCACGTAGATGATATAGGCAACTGCTACCAATACTACTGCTACTGACAATACGACCATCGGCCGGTCTTTAAGGAATGACTTGAATTGTTCTCGAATAATTTCTTTCATACAAATGTGGAGCCGCTGTCCGGATTTGAACCGGAGACCTACGCTTTACGAAAGCGCCGCTCTACCAGCTGAGCTACAGCGGCACGTGCCTAACACTGGTTATTATAGCATTGAAGAGGTACGTGACAAAACAAAGAAAATCAGAAACTCCATTGCACCTCAAGGGAAAAAATGCTATCCTACTAGGAGTCTACAGTATTGAGGATCTCTCTGAGTGCGCTCGTAGTGAAGCTGGTCTATCACGCCTCCCTGTCACGGAGGAGATCGCCGGTTCGAATCCGGTCGGGCGCGCCAAGAAAGCTTCTCAATAAAATCAGAATTCTCTACTTCTGGTAACGTTCTGCCACAAAGTCCCAATCAACCACGTTCAACCAGGCATTAACGTAATCATCACGTTTGTTTTTGTAATCCAGATAGTACGCGTGCTCCCAGACATCAAGGCCAAGCAAAGGCTCATCATTTCCCTGTAGCATCGGCGTATCTTGGTTGGCTGTTGTAATTATATCCATATTAGGCTCGAGCCAGCACCAGCCACTGCCAAAGACACTCAATGCTTTTGTAGTAAATTCATCAACAAATCCTTGAAAACTGCCGTATTTGTCAGCTATCTTCTGTGCGAGCTCGCCTGTTGGCTCACCACCCCCAGTCGGGCTCATCCATTGCCAAAAAAGCGAATGATTGTAGTGACCGCCGCCATTGTTACGAACCGCTGCCTTGATATCGTCAGGTAACGATTCAATATTTGCTACGAGTTCTTCAAGCGATCTGCCTTGAAAGTCTTGGTGGGCAGCAAGTGCTGCATTGAGTTTGTCAACATAGGTTTGGTGGTGCTTATCATGATGGAGCTTCATGATATCAGCACTAATATAGTCACCGAGTGCGTCATAGCCGTACTCTAGCTCTGGTAATATAAACATAAATCCTCCTTACTTTGTCTTCGTATCTGGAATCGAGATATATTCGTGAATCTTCTGCGTCTTTTGAACCTTCGCAAATTCATCATTAAACTTTGTCAGCGGCACTTCGATATACTGGTAGCTGATCTGATCATCATTCGCAGTCAGCCGTTGCACAAAGTAGTAGCCGTCCCCCGTCGTTGATTTGATCGCAGGCGAAATCTCACCATTCTTAAGAGAGAGTGCTTCCTTGCTGAGTCCGCCGTCCTGATTGTTCTTCGGTACGAGGCCAGACGCGCCAAACATTACTCCAGAGTATTGTTTCTTAAACCGTGTCGCTATATCATCAAGTGATGTACTCGACTTTTTCGTTGCAATTGCCTGCCCGATCTGCTGTTGAATAGCTTTTGCTTGACCGTCAGTGGCATAGGAAACCTTCTGACGAAGTAGTGATTGCTTGATAATATAGCGATACTCCGATGGAGAGTACCCCAGCGTATCTTTTGTTGAAGCATCATACACTTCCTGGGAGATAACTCCCGTTGCCGTGTGACGGTTATTGTCTACGACTGCTTGTACGTCCGCGTCGCTAACACTGATGTGCAGCTTGTCCGCTAGCTTTTTAGCATACATATCCTTCTCAAGGCCCGTCAGCACCTGACGCTTATAAAAGTTCAATTGACGACGATCATCAGCCGAACTAAGCCCAAGCTGACCTTTATCCGACAGCCACAATTCCTGGCTGCGATATCGCATGAGGTAATCGCTATAACGAACCATCTGTCCATCAACACTCGCAACTGGAACAGGTACAACACGGGTCACACGATACATGAAATTACTGGTATTTTGGATTCTATACAGTGAGATCCATGCTAGGACAATGACAATGACAAGTGTTACCAGCGCGATAATAATGGCATTGATCACCAAACGGTGCTTCACATACTGATGAGGGTATTTGAATTTTCGCCCGCCAGCCAAGATTCGCTCGCGGTGTTCTGCCACCGTTTCGTTTGTAATACGTGACGGTGTGGCAGGCTCTTGTTTTTTACGCCTCTTCAGGGGTAGCTTCTTCATAAACTCCTTGGTTGCTACTATCAGCCGCAGCTAGCACCGCGTCTTGTAGTTCGTTGTAAATTTTATCAGGATGCTCGACTTTATGGATGACGAGGTCACCGACAAATGTCTGGATGACCAGTGTTCCATAGCCAAACACTTCCCCGCTAAAGCCAGGTATATTATAGCTTATGTTTTGAATTTTTGCGAGGCGCAGCTCGACCACGTCCTTGCCGAAAAACCCTTTTTGCGTCACTTGGCGCAAGCGCTCGTTTGAGACGATATATACCGTAAAGTACCACATCATAAAGTGATATGAGAAAATCAGCAGGCCGATTCCTAGGCCGATAAGCGGCAAGAGAAAGAGCTTGAGATTATCTTGCCAAATAAGTGGAGGGGTCGCTAAGATTGCAAACGGAATTAAGAGGCCATAAAAGCCCTTTCGCATAGCGATGATATGCCGTCGGAAGACAAATAAAAGCTCTTCGCCCTCACGTTGGCCGTCAAAATCTCGCTCTACTTCGTTCTGAACCCTTTTTGACATCGTGTCCCTAGTATACAATAAGGAGGCTAGCCTCGGTAGCTCAATTGGATAGAGCAGTTCCGTCCTAAGGAAAAGGTTGCAGGTTCGACTCCCGCCCGGGGTACCACAAAGCTTACGCTTAACATTCTTTTCAAATAGGTGTAGAGTTTAGTCATGACACATAATCCTCGTGATACAGAACCTTCGAATGCGAGTGCTTTAGAGAGCCAAGCTGAACATGCCAATCTGCCAAAGATGAGTCCAGAAGAAATTGTTGATTTGAAATTGAGGCTCACACAAGACCATGAGCTTTTAGAAGGTGTTGCAGAGGTTTTTGCACGCGAAGGCGTATTGGGCCATAGTAAATGGGACACTTTTACGCCAGAGCAGAAGGTAGACTGGGCGATTTACTACTCAGTTCAAGCAACAGTCGTACTTACTGAGCTGATATCTTTGCCAGATGATGAATGGAAATCTGGATATATACCACCAGAGGAGTATGCCGCAGAAATTCCCCTACAGGCTGCTTTAATTAAAATGTATCAAGTCCCGAATGAATACATAGAGTTAATCCATAATCCAGATTCTGAGGGTTTGCCTGATGAGTGGAGAAGCTGGGTTAACGGACTAAAGCCAAACCCCTTACTAACGACCTCCGAAGTAGAATTATTAAAAAATTCAGGATACGATGTTCTAAGGAACTAAGCTGCCTCGTATAGGCAGCAAATCCGTTTGAATAGTGGTTATAACGTCGTTCACCGCTCTGCACCAAGAGAAATACCAGCCCACCCGGGCTGGTATTTCTCTTTTTAGCGCGTAAACTTCTCGTTTGCGACTTCGTAATCGTATAGTTCACTGTCGGAGAACCAATGATCGATCTCCTTCTCGGCCTCTTTTGGATCGCCAGAAGCATGAATAAGATTCGGGATACCCTTTTTCTTGCCGTCGGCATATTCAAAGCTCATGTGTGAGAAATCGCCACGGATCGTGCCAGGCAGGGCTGATTTTGGCTCGGTACCACCAACCAGCTTGCGCACGAGCGCAACTGCCTCGACGCCTTCAAACACCATCGCGATGACCGGGCCAGTCTGCATCATCTCCAACGTCACGTCAAAGGCTTGCTGCCCACGACGCGTCACCATCTGACCGATGTCTTCATAGTGATGATAATAGTGGTCTTTATCCGGGAAAATCATCTTGGTACCGACAATCTTTAGACCAACACGCTCAAAACGTGTCAAAATTTCACCGACGAGGCCGCGCTGGACAGTATCAGGCTTAAATAATACGAGGGTTTTTTCAACCATCTGTTCATTCTCCTTTTCGTTTATCTCCTTTTAATTGTAGCAAATGCTAAACTATAAGAGTATGCATTACACATCGGAACTGCTACTAGACTACATCGAATCACTCGAAGTTGAGGGTGGTAGGTCTAGTAAAACGGCCGAAAATTACAAACTGTACCTTGAACGGTTCGTTGAGTTCACTGATGATACTCCTGTTGAGAAAATAACTACAGAAGTTATTCGAAAATACAGACTGTGGTTAAATCGACATCGAAACGAACAGGGCGAGGAGCTCGCCACCATTACCCAGAGCTATCACCTCATCGCCCTGCGCGGTTTTCTGAAATATCTATCGGATCGCGACATCCCGTCACTCGCCGCTGATAAGATCAAGCTGCCAAAGGTCAGCCGTAAGCAAGTTACTTTCTTGCACTTCGATGAAGTCACCCGTCTCATCGAACAGATTGATACCTCGGCCGAAGAAGGGTTACGCGACCGCGCTATCGTCGAACTGCTTTTCTCAAGCGGACTCCGTGTCTCAGAGCTAGTAAATCTCAACCGTGACCACGTCAATACGAAGCGTCGTGAATTCGTCGTTCGCGGAAAAGGACAAAAAGACCGTCCGGTATTTGTCAGCCACTCAGCAGCAAAATGGGTTGAAGAATATTTGGCTGCTCGTCTGGACAATCTACCACCCCTCTTTCTGAGCTACAGCCGCAATACCACATCCTCGACATCTGGTGACTATCGCCGCCTTGGGGCGCGAAGTATCCAGCGGATGATCGCAAAGTATGCCCGGCTTGCCGGTATCACCAAGCACGTGTCACCCCACACGATGCGCCATTCATTTGCGACCGACTTACTCATGAACGGGGCCGACCTGCGTTCAGTCCAGAGCATGCTCGGGCACAGTAATATCTCGACAACCCAAGTGTATACGCACGTTACCGACGAGCATTTACGCGAAGTACACGAAAAGTTTCATAGCGACAGCTAGTCGTCGTCACTACTCACCGGCGAGCACACAGGATTTCCCGCATCAAACTCATTCGTTGCACTCTTTAGAGAGAAGTTCTTACATAGATTGCCAGATGTATTCAAAGAGGCCTGTGGATATGGCAGCGAGACGCCCCCTACCCTTACACGAGCTGACACACGGCGGAATAAATCAGCGGCACGGCCGGTTGAATCAACGATTGGTTCAACTCCATTAAATTGCACAGGATTAGCACCCTTGCTCAACGTCACCGTGAAACTAGTCGAATTATATAGCGGCGTGATCTGAAGATAGCCTTTGGCCTTATCCCCTGGTATGGCTATCTTTGCCTCGCAAATACCGTCGAGATTGGCGCTATAGCTATTAGCACAGTTAGTTGGCATCGGCTTTCCGTCTTTATTCTTGCGCACATCCAAAGCGAACGATAATGTGGACGGTGTCACGGTAGGTGTCCCCGTGTCATAGGGGTATAAAAACAGCGTATGCGCACTTTTTGTAATACTACTAGAGTCGAGATCCTCCGCATCGCCACCGTATGGAATGTACTGTACACGCAGAATCGGTGGCGGCGTTCCACCAGGGTTTGTATCCCCATCCTCAGCTGGATTTGCATTTTGCCACTCGGATACAGTAGGCAGCGTTGTCAGACCAGCACCAGGATCATAGAAATTTGCCGTATCACTTGTTGCGCCGGCATCACTGGCGGTAAACCAAGAAACCGTGATCGTATTGAACTTATCTGTTCCCTCAAGTGGCACTACGTTTGGCGTATCGCTAGCAACCGATCCTTCATAATCATCTGTCTGCATCGTGATCTTTACGCAAGTGTACGCTTGATTATCGTCTGAATTACCCACCTGCGTTTCCTTGTAGGCACTTGGGTCGTCACCAGTCAATGCCTGACTTACAGAGCTGCACTCTTGACTGTGGTTATCAATCGCACTCGCTGCTTTGGGATCGCCTTTTGCATAGGCAACAAGAGCACGTTTTGCATCTTCTACTCCAGCTAGCGCCGAATTGTAGGCTCGTTGGGAAAGATCACTCACTTGAGTCTCGTCTTGATTTCGCAACATAAGTTGTGTAAAGCCTACAGAGATAATCGTCAACACTAACGTAGTAAATATAACTACAAAAAGTGATGCTCCTCCTTTAGTCGTAAATTTACTCATCCTTGGCCTCCCGTCGCATCCATACTACCCGAACGTGCGGTGAAGTTAAACGTATTTACAGCACAAAAACTATCATCATTTTGGGTCGGCGGCTTACATGTTTCATCAGGAAGGAAGTCATCGCTATCGGTAGTCGCGATAGTCATACTGATCGAATAGATCACCTGCGAACCGAGACCATTACTTGAAAACTGAAAATCACGGAGCGCGATGTTGCGGTCACTATGAGAAAGCAGCTCTATCGGACTCGCCGTGGAAGGAATATCCGGATAACTATTAGTCGTGGAGTCCAGCACACAGCCCAATCCTGAGGGATCAGTATACTTAACAAACCGTACATCCTTGCTGTCATTTACCATATTCAGACCACCGTAGGT
>Ga0164242_10002195_pt1 | contig 22678 bp, 16 predicted proteins | sample OricomgcompostMG_FD_108783 | JGI IMG/M metagenome (GOLD analysis project Ga0164242, IMG submission 108783) | Miracle-Growth compost microbial communities from Emeryville, California, USA - Original compost - Miracle growth compost (MG) ... | reverse complement strand
TTCTATAGTTGAGCGCATCATTATTATTTGCACATCATTCATCTGCACATTTGCATATCTTCGCATTTGTGCAAATGTGCGGATGTGCAAATGTTTTCTTGTCTTTATGTGCTGATGAGTAAATTCTATAATTAAGCGCATCATTATTATTTGCACATCATTCATATGCAAATGTGCATATCTTCGCATTTGCACATTTGCATATGACCCCACGACTAAATAAATACGAGCATTTACCCGTTTATCAGAAATCGCAGGAACTGTTTGACCTCGTCGATGTGATATCTGACGCGCTGAAAGAGGACGATATGAAGGAATCGCTGTCTGTACAAATGATCAGCAACGCGGCGCTGATCCAGGCTAAAATAGCGGGCGCCGAAGGCGGGGGGCTGTATTCGCTGCGGATGCAGAACGCGGTGCTGATTAAGCTGGCGGCGCAGGATATGTTTAATGCCGTATCATTTGCCTCCATGGTAAAAATTAACGAGGAAGATTATGTGCAGCTGATGCGCGATAAGGTGGAGGAGTTTCGTGAGGCGTTTGTAGAATGGATAAGAGGCTTTGACAAAAGCTATGATATCCCCGACAATTGGGCCATCCGTTTTGATACCAGCACGCCCGAGCAGGAAAAAATGGAAGAACTGCTATTTGACGAGGACCGCTTTTTTGACGATTTCGGCGAAGACGATTTTGAAGGCGACGACCCCGACGGGGACGATCTGGATGATAAGTAAGGGTTTTAAGCTAAAAGCCTTGACAACCTTATTTTGTTAAAATATCAGTTTTTAGCACAACGAGAAAGGCTTATACATTAAACAATTGCTCTATCTTTCCTGGCTTTCTGCTTTTTGCTTTCGGCTTTCAGCTCCAAAATCTTTCACCTTTCTAACCAAAATCGTAACTTCGCCTGCCATTATGGCTCCAAGATTGCCAATGGCGCAATTGTTGAAAGCCTAATAAATTATATCAAGAGAAGAGAAATATCATGTTGCAATTTATAAGCAAGCTTTTTGGAAGCAAATCGGAACGAGACGTAAAAGGTATCCAGCCTATTGTAGATAAGGTAATCAGCGAGTATGCTAAATTGCAAACTATCAGCAATGACGAACTGCGCGCCATGACCGATGGTTTTAAAGAAACCATTAAAAACGGATTAGCCCCTATAGACGCGGAACTACAGGCTATTAAAGATCGCCTGGAAACCGAGCTGGATATGGAAGTGAACGAGAAAGTGGCCCTTTATACGGAGGTGGACAAACTGGAAAAGGACCGTAACAAAGAGCTGGAAGTAATACTGATGGATATTTTACCGCAAGGCTTTGCTGTGGTAAAGGAAACCGCCAGGCGCTTTAAGGAGAATGCTACCATTGAAGTTACCGCTACCGAGTTTGACCGTGGGCTGGCCTCGAAAAAGAATAACGTAATAATTAAAGGCGATAAAGCCATTCACCATAACACCTGGCTGGCAGCCGGGAACGAGGTTACCTGGGATATGGTGCATTATGATGTACAGCTGATAGGCGGTATTGTATTGCACCAGGGTAAAATTGCCGAAATGGCCACAGGTGAAGGTAAAACGCTGGTAGCCACGCTGCCTGCCTACCTGAACGCGCTGGCGGGGCAAGGCGTTCATATTGTAACCGTGAATGATTACCTGGCCCGTCGTGACTCGGAATGGATGGGGCCGCTTTATGAGTTTCACGGCCTTTCGGTTGATTGTATTGACAAGCACCAGCCGGGGTCCGTACAGCGCCGCAACGCTTACCTGGCCGATATTACCTTTGGTACCAATAACGAGTTTGGTTTTGACTACCTGCGTGACAATATGACACGCAGTACAGACGAGCTGGTACAACGCAAGCTGCATTATGCCATGGTGGATGAAGTTGACTCCGTTTTAATTGACGATGCCCGTACGCCGTTAATTATATCGGGCCCTATACCCCGCGGCGATGAGCACGAGTTTTATGAATTAAAGCCACGTATTGAGCGCCTGGTAAACGCACAGAAAAATTATATCAACACCGTACTTAACGAAGCTAAAAAGCAGATAAACGAAGGCCACACCGACCACGAGACCGGTGGTTTGGCTATCCTGCGCGCGCACCGCGGTTTGCCAAAGAGCAAAGCGCTTATTAAGTATTTAAGCGAGGGGGGTAACCGCCAGGTATTACTGAAGGCCGAGAATCATTACATGCAGGATCAGAGCAAGGAAATGCCTAAAGTAGATACCGACCTGTTTTTTGTGATAGATGAAAAGAATAACCAGGTTGAGCTGACAGAAAAAGGGGTTGAGCTGATTACAGTATCAGGCGAAGACCCGCACTTTTTTGTGATGCCTGACGTAGGTACCGAAATAGCCGAGATTGAAAAATCGGACCTGAGCGCCGAAGAAAAGATAGCTAAAAAAGACGAGCTGATGCGGGATTTCTCTGTCAAATCGGAACGTATCCACTCTATCAACCAGTTATTAAAAGCTTATACTTTATTTGAAAAGGATACCGAATACATCCTGGATGAAGGCAAAGTAAAAATTGTGGACGAGCAAACCGGCCGTGTGCTGGATGGCCGCCGCTATTCGGATGGCCTGCATCAGGCCATTGAGGCTAAGGAAAATGTAAAGGTGGAAGATGCCACCCAAACATTTGCTACCATTACCCTTCAAAACTATTTCCGTATGTACCACAAGCTTTGCGGTATGACGGGTACCGCCGTTACCGAAGCAGGCGAGTTTTGGGAAATATATAAGTTGGATGTGGTTGAAATACCAACCAATACACCTATCAGCAGAGATGACCGGCAGGACCTGGTGTACCGCACCATGCGCGAAAAATATAACGCCGTTGCCGACGAAATTGTGACGCTTACCGAAGCGGGCCGCCCGGTACTGGTAGGTACTACCTCGGTTGAAATTTCGGAATTGCTGAGCCGTATGCTGAAGCTGCGCGGTATTAAACACAACGTACTGAATGCCAAACTGCACCAGAAAGAAGCCGATATTGTGGCCGAAGCCGGTAAGGCGAGCACAGTTACTATTGCCACCAACATGGCCGGCCGTGGTACGGATATTAAATTAGGCCCTAACGTTAAGGAGGCCGGCGGTTTGGCCATTGTAGGTACCGAGCGCCACGAATCGCGCCGGGTTGACCGTCAGCTGCGTGGCCGTTCAGGCCGTCAGGGCGACCCGGGTTCATCGCAATTCTTTGTATCGCTGGAAGATAACCTGATGCGTTTATTCGGCTCGGAGCGTATTGCCGGTATGATGGTGCGTATGGGCATTGAGGAAGGCGAAGTGATACAGCATTCCATGATCTCCAAATCCATTGAGCGCGCCCAGCGTAAGGTGGAGGAAAATAACTTTGGTATCCGTAAGCGTTTGCTGGAGTTTGATGACGTAATGAACGCCCAGCGTACCGTTATTTACGCCAAGCGTAAAAACGCGTTGTTTGGCGAGCGTTTGGATGTAGATATCAGCAACACCATTTTTGATGTGGTGGAAGATATCGTTACTGAATATAAGGAGCAGAATAATTACGAAGGTTTCCACCTGGAAATTATCCGGATCTTCTCGGTTGATGTAAACAGTTCGCAGGCCGAATTCAGTGCTATATCTTTGCAGAATTTAATTGATCAGACCTTTGCACAGGTAACCGAGTTCTACAAACGTAAGGCCGAAGGCATTGCCCAGCAGGCTTACCCGGTACTTAAAGATGTATTTACCACCCGCGGAAGCGTAGTAGAAGATATTGTGGTGCCGTTTACCGATGGTAAACACGGCTTGCAGATTGTTGTTCCATTAAAAAAGGCGGTAGCGAATCATGGTATGGAAGTGTTTAAATCATTCGAAAAGAATGTGACGCTTTATCTGATAGATGATGCCTGGAAAGAACACCTGCGCGAAATGGACGAGTTAAAGCAATCGGTACAAAACGCGGTTTATGAACAGAAAGACCCATTGCTGGTTTATAAGTTTGAAGCATTTGAACTGTTCCGCGCCATGCTGGCCAATGTAAATAAAGAGATGGTAAGCTTCCTGTTTAAAGGGGTGATCCCGGTACAGCAGGCGCCTGAGGATGTGCGCGAAGCCAGGCCGCAGCCACGTACGGATATGCGTAATATGCGCACTTCCAAACCCGAACTGGTAAGCGACTCGGGCATGCCGATGGATGATACGCGCGAATTGCAGAAACCAAGCCCGGTGAGGGTTGAACAAAAAATCGGCAGAAATGACCCATGCCCTTGCGGAAGCGGTAAAAAATACAAAAACTGCCACGGCGCAGGCCAGGCGTAGTTTAGTGATTAAAGATTAGTTAATCAGAGATTAGTGCTTTAAAATTGTACTGATCTTCAAAAAAACGCTGTCATTGCGAGGAGCGGAGCGACGCGGCAATCGCAAATATGCAGATGTCATGCTGAACTTGTTTCAGCATCTCACAAGCAGATCTTATTTGCAAGGCTGACCCGAATGATAGGATACCGAAACAAGTTCGGCATGACGTAAGGAAATAAATTTGTAATGTCATGCTGAGGAACGAAGCATCTGACGCGTGCCCGGATACGGAACATCGAGCGCCGGATTTCTTCACTCCGTTCAGAATGACAAGGTATCTGATAATATATAAAATACATCAGAATGAAATTAACAGCATCATATTATAAAGCCTTGGGCATAATAATGGGATGCTGTTTTTTGCTTTTATGCGGCCAGGTCAACGCCCAAACCCGGGGTAAAATTGAGGAGGTTAAGGATGCCCGGATTGATACCCTGATGATCCGCAGGCTGGAAGTTGCCAAACCAGGGCATAATAATAGCAGCAATGCCAATGCTTCGGGTGCTTTTATTTCACTAAATGGTTACCGGGTGCAATTTTTTTCGGGTTCAAGCCGTGCGGATGCCTATAGCGCGCAGGCCAGGTTCAATCAAAAATATCCCGATTTGCGCACCTATGTTGTATACCTGGAACCCAACTTCAAGGTGCGTGCCGGAGATTTCCGCACCCGTATGGAAGCCAATAAATTATTAGAAGAACTAAGGCCCATGTTTACCGGCCTTTTTATCATATCCGAAAAAATTAATCCGCCCAAATTGGATAAAAACAATGATTAAAGAAAAAATACAGCAGCTTGCCGCAAACATTTTAAATGATGTGGTAGCCAATCGCCGCCATCTGCATAGCCACCCCGAGCTTTCATTTCATGAAGTGCAAACTTCGGCTTATGTGGCTGCCCGGCTGGATGAGCTGGGTATTCCTTACCAGCGTATGGCGGATAATGGCCTGGTTGGATTGATCACAGGCGCTAAACCTTCGGATAAAGTGGTGGCCCTGCGTGGCGATATGGATGCCCTGCCTATTACCGAGGCTAACGATGTTCCGTATAAATCGCAAAACGCAGGTGTAATGCACGCCTGCGGGCACGATGTGCATACCTCCTCATTATTAGGGACAGCTAAAATTTTATCTGAACTTAAAAATGAATTTGGCGGTACGGTGAAATTGATATTCCAGCCGGCGGAAGAAAAACTACCGGGCGGCGCCAGCCTGATGATTAAAGAAGGCGTACTGGAAAACCCAAAACCACAGGCGGTGATCGGTCAGCACGTAATGCCGCTGATTGACGCGGGTAAAGTAGGTTTCCGATCGGGCAAATACATGGCCAGTACCGATGAGTTGTACGTTACCGTAAAAGGCAAGGGCGGCCACGGCGCGCAGCCCCAGCAAAATGTAGACCCGGTGATTATTACCGCTCATATATTAACCGCCCTGCAACAAGTGGTAAGCCGTTTTGCCGACCCTAAAAGTCCGTCGGTATTATCATTTGGTAAGGTGATAGCCAATGGCGCTACCAACGTAATCCCCAACGAGGTTTACCTGGAAGGTACCTTCCGTACCATGGACGAGCAATGGCGCGCCGAGGCGCATGTAAAAATGAAAAAAATGGCCGAAGGCATTGCCGAAAGCATGGGTGGCAGCTGCGATTTTAATATTGTAAACGGTTATCCGTATTTAGTTAATGAGCCGGTATTAACCGCCGCCGCGCGTGCCTGCGCGGAAGATTACCTGGGCAAAGAGAATGTGCTTGACCTTGACCTGTGGATGGCAGCCGAAGATTTTGCTTACTACTCGCAGGTTGCCGACAGTTGTTTTTACCGCCTGGGGATCCGTAACGAGCGCCGGGGCATCACCTCATCCGTACACACGCCCACATTTGATATTGATGAATCGGCCCTGCTGGTAAGCACCGGTTTAATGGCCTATATAGCGGTTAAACAGTTAGGGAATTAATATAGCTCTACTTCTTCTCCTTCTCATTGTCGCGAGGAGCGGAGCGTCCCGATACCTATCGGGATGGCGATCCCGGCTGAAAGTTCAGCCTGCTAATCCTACCGTGTGGACACATCTTTGTCGTTTACAATCTGCTCCTTTAGGAGCAAAAGCTTGGTAGAATTATTAAAAGCAGGGGTTTCGCTCCGGCAGGTGCGATACTTAGCAGGCTTTACAGTGTCTTATTCAAACAGCCAAATCATGAACATGTCCGGATGGTAATGTACCTAACGGCACATAAGCATTTTTAACCATATTGCTACCGGCATTAAACCCTTACAGGGTTTTATCATAAGATGTGTCTACAGGGTAGCTGCATACCAGGGATTATTAATATCAGATTGTTTTTCAATGGCATTAATGAGCTTCCCTCCGGTTGGTTGTCCGCATCTCCTTCATCGGTTCGCAATAACATGGTGGCGTGCGTGGATGAACAATTACGAGCTAATATTTTCGAGCATTCTTTTCCTGTACTGTTCAGGGCTCAGCTGGTTATTCTTTTTGAAATGACGGGAGAAGTAGGAGAAATCCTGAAACCCTAATTCATCGGCGATCTGTCCAACAGGAATATGGGTTTGGACCAGCATTCTTTTAGCCTCAAGGATAATCCGGTCCCTCACAAATTCGCTTGCGGTTTTACCCGCGGTTTTTTTAACCGCCTCATTCAGGTAATGGGGGGTTACACACAGATTGGAAGCATAAAAAGGTAGCTGGTGCTGATCGCGAAAGTGCTTTTCAACCAGGGCCTTAAATTTGTCGAAAACTATAATATGGGCGCCAATGGCGTTAGGATTGGTCTGCTGGTCAAAGTATCTTCGCTGCAACACCTCAAAAAACACATACAGTAATGAGCTGATCACCGTTTTTGAAAAATCAGCTCTTGCAAACTCCTCGTAAACCAGCTTTAAAACAGGTTCAAGCGTTCGCTTGCTTTGTTCATCCAATATAATGCCCGGGTTTCGGTAGCTGTTGTGAAGAAAAGCCAGCTTACGGATCGCTTCCTGGTTGGTGAAATTCAGAATGAAAAACTCTTCCGAAAACATAATACTGTCGCCTTTTACAGCTTCGTACTGTTCAAAATGATGGGTTTGCCCCGGCGACATAAAATAAACGGTATCCCGGGCCAGATCAAGTTCCCGGTTATCTACAAAATGCCTGGAACGGCCTTTCCTGATCCAGAGGATTTCGTAAAAGCTGTGTTTGTGCGGCCATAAAAAAGGAGCGGGCCGGTTCAGGCGCTCAAACGGAACAATAACAAAATGATTTTCTTTTGCATAGAAAGGCGAGAAATCCTTAATGTTATATACAGGTATCATTTCAGCGTTTGGTTATTACTTATAATTTACAGGTGTTGCAAAGTTATTTATAATAAGGCAAATATAAAGAAGCACGTCGTCCCGAACTCGTTTCAGGGTACAACAGGATAAGCGACTTGCAAATGGGGTGCCGAAACAAGTCCGGCATGACGTAAGGCCATAGGCCACAAGGCAAGGTAAGAAAAGTACCATTGAAGATAAGATTTATACTAACAATATATTAGCTACAAACACTACCTTCACTTTTAATTATAAATAAATTTTTCTGTATGTCATCTGAATTAGAATTTGATCCACGGTACCCGTCTGTAGGCGACCTGAAAAGGAAAGCGAAAAAACGTATCCCTAAATTCGCATTCGACTACCTGGAAGGCGGATGTAACGAGGAAGTTAATCTTTTAAAAAACGTATCAGACTTTCATGACGTTAAGCTGATGCCCCAGTATCTGCAAAATTATGCAGGTGTTGATACCAGTGCCGAATTATTCGGGCACAAGTATGATGCTCCTTTTGGGATAGCGCCGATAGGCTTGCAGGCTTTAATGTGGCCTAACGCGTCTGAGATTTTGGCGAAGGCTGCCGTAAAACATAATGTGCCCTTTATTTTAAGTACGGTAGGCACCAGCAGCATTGAGAGGATTGCCGAGGTAACCGACAGTAGATTTTGGTTTCAGCTATATCACCCGGCTAAAACTGAAATGCGCGATGATATTTTACAACGATTGGAAGATGTTAACTGCCCTGTACTGGTGGTGCTGGTGGATGTTCCGTCATTTGGCTTCCGTTACCGGGAAATAAAGGCCGGTTTATCCATGCCGCCAAAAATGACTGCTGCTAATGTGTTCCAGGCGGCTATCAGACCGAACTGGTCAATACAAACACTTGCCAACGGTATCCCTGAATTTGCTACGCTGAAAAAATACATGGATAAAAGCCTGGATATGAGCCAGCTTGGCCAGTTCATGAACGCATCGTTTGATAAGCGCGTGGATATGAATAAAATTGCCGCCATACGCGATAAGTGGAAAGGAAAGATGGTTTTGAAAGGGATAGTAAGTGAATCGGATATGGAAAAAACAATCGCTCTTGGAGCAGACGGTATTATTGTTTCTAACCATGGTGGAAGGCAGATTGATGCCGGTGAATCTTCTATCCAGTCATTAACAAAACTTGCCGCTAAGTATAAGGATAAAATGCCGATCATGATGGATGGCGGCATCCGTACCGGACCGGATATTGCCCGGGCTATAGCCAGCGGTGCGAATTTTACATTTATGGGCAGGCCGTTTATGTACGGTGTTTCAGCCCTGGGTAAAAAAGGCGGCGATCATACCATCGGGATGTTTAAGGCGCAATTTAAGCAAGCCATGGAGCAGTTATGTTGCGAAACCATTGCCGGTTTACCCGCAACGCTGATCAAATAAAATAGATCTTTGCTGCGAACTTTGTGCAAAACCTCTGTGCTCTTTGTGGTTAAAAATTAACCACAAAGAGTACAATAAAAAAACACAGGGCGCACAAAGCCAAAAAAAAGATCCGACGTTATTAGCGCCGGATCTTTTTTTTGATAATCCTTCAATCACATCCAAATCAGCGACCTAAAATTCCGCGTTTTTAGGGAACCTTGGGAAGGGGATTACATCCCTGATGTTACCCATGCCGGTTACAAACAGTACCAAACGCTCAAACCCTAAACCAAAGCCCGAATGCGGACAAGCGCCGAAGCGGCGGGTATCCAGGTACCACCATAACTCATCGGTAGGGATCCCCATTTCATTCATACGTTGTTCCAGGTTTTCCAGGCGCTCCTCGCGTTGCGAGCCGCCTACTATTTCGCCAATACCCGGGAACAGGATATCCATAGCGCGTACGGTTTTGCCATCCTCGTTAAGGCGCATGTAAAAGGCCTTAATGTCCTTCGGATAATCCGTCAGGATCACCGGTTTTTTAAAATGCTTCTCCACCAGGTAACGCTCATGTTCCGATTGCAGATCGGCGCCCCAGCTATCAATGGGGTATTGGAATTTTTTCTTTTTATTGTGCGATGATTCCCTTAAAATATCGATAGCCTCGGTGTAGGTAACCCGCTCAAAATCATTATCCAGGCAAAATTGCAGCTTATCCAGCAGGCTCATATCCGAGCGTTCGTTCTGTGGTTTTTGTTTTTCCTCATCCAGTAAACGGATACTCAGAAATTCAATATCCTCCCGGTTTTGGTCCAGCGCGTATTTGATCACGTACTTCAACAGGGCTTCGGCGGTATCCATATTGTCAACCAGGTCGGCAAAGGCCATCTCGGGTTCAATCATCCAAAACTCGGCCAGGTGGCGGGTAGTATTGGAGTTCTCCGCGCGGAAAGTTGGACCGAAGGTATAAATATCGCTCAAAGCCATCGCGCCCAGTTCGCCCTCCAGTTGCCCGGATACGGTAAGGTTGGTGCTGCGGCCAAAAAAGTCCTGTTTGTAATCAACCTCTGCGCTGTCGGTTTTGGGTACGTTATCCAGGTCGAAATTAGTAACGTGGAAAGCCTCGCCCGCGCCCTCCGCGTCCGACGCGGTAATGATAGGCGTGTGCAGGTAAACAAAACCCCGTTGCTGGAAAAACTGGTGCACCGCGAACGACAGGCTGTTGCGCACCCGGAATATAGCCCCGAAGGTATTGGTGCGGAAACGCAGGTGAGCAATCTCCCGCAAAAATTCCAGACTGTGTTTTTTGGGTTGCAGCGGGTACTTTTCGGGGTCGCTATCGCCCAACACCTCAATGCTGGTGGCCTTTACCTCAACGTTCTGGCCTTTCCCTAACGATTCCACCAACTGCCCGGTAACACTGAGCGCCGCGCCGGTGGTAACGCGTTTAAGTAAAGTCTCGTCGGTATTTTGAAAGTCGACAACAATTTGCAGGTTGCTATTAGTTGAACCATCATTTAAAGCAATAAACTGATTATTACGGAAGGTGCGTACCCATCCTTTAACAGTTACTTCCTTGCCGGTTTGCGTACCGGCCAACAGTGCTTTAATCTTAGTTCGTTGGCTCATTATGTATAATATTTAGAGGGGCAAAAATAGGGATTTTTTTGCCGGGTGAAAGTATCAAATGTTTATTAAAGAGAAGGCTATATGTTGACATTAAGAAGCACGTCGTCTGAGTTATAAAATCCGGGGGGCCCTGCAATGACAGCATCGTAATAAATTTCCTATAAGTTCTGTCATGGGTAAATGTTTCAGCATCCCACGTGAGGTATTACCTGCAAGTGGGGTGCCGAAGCAAGTTCGACGCTGATCATTATATTCCTGGCTATATAATAAAAAACTAAATTAGCCCCATCATTATGAATCCCAAGCTAAGTCTTGCCATCGGTATTTTTTGTATCGCGTTCTCGGCCATATTTGTGACACTGGCGGGCGCCCCTCCAATTACGGCAGGCTTTTACCGCATATTTATTGCCTGGGTGCCCCTGGCATTGTATGGTATCATCAACAAAAAATTGAACATTCGCCGTGCCGACCTCGGGATTGCCTTGCTGGCAGGGGTAGTCTTCGCGTCGGATATATCGGTATGGAACATTTCCATCCTCAAAATCGGCGCCACTGTATCCACGCTAATGGCCAACCTGGCCCCGGTATGGGTGGGCTTATTTAGTCTGCTTTTTTTAAGGAAGCGTTCGGGGCGGTGGTTTTGGCTGGGAACATTTATCGCCCTGGCCGGCATGGTTGTTTTGGTTGGGTTTGGTAACCTGTTGTCGTTACAGCTTAATATAGGTATTTTATATGCTATACTGGCCAGTATGCTGTATGCTGTTTATATTTTACTTACAAAAGGCGTTTTACAGCGGGTTACAATAGTTACTTTTATGTTTTATAATATGCTGGGCTCAAGCTTGTTCCTGGGAGCTGTCGGGATAACCGAGGGTATTGAAATGGTGCATTTTCCTGCTCATACCTGGCTATATTTCCTGGGGATGGGGCTGGTGTGCCAGTTAATAGGCTGGTTAACTATTAACCATGCCATCAGCCATTTGCCCGCTACTAAAACTTCGGTGGCCTTGTTAGGGCAAACGGTAGCCACAGCGGTAATAGCGGCGCTGCTTTTAGGCGGAGTTTTAAAAGTCAGGGAAATTGCCGGGAGCTTAATTGTACTGGCGGGTATCGCGGTTACGTTTGTGAAGCCCGATGTGAAGGCGGGTTGAGTTGAGATAGCGATATTGGCAAATAAAATTCATCAGGTTTGCTAAAGATTAAATAAATTGTGACACCATTTTTAAACAATAACCATAGTCCATGAAAAAGCATTATCCAATAGCCGTTATCACATTTTGCCTGTTTTTTATTTCCATTTTACAGGCAGGTGCGCAGGGTTATAAAACACATTTTGTAGTTGCCAAAGATGGCAGCGGCGATTATACCAGCATACAGGCGGCGGTGGATGCTTCCAAAGCTTTCCCGGATGAAACCGTTACTATCACCATAAAAAAAGGGATCTATAATGAAAAAGTAACTGTGGGGTCGTGGAATACGCATCTTTCCCTGGTGGGTGAAAGTAAAGACAGCACCATTATTACCTACGACGATTTTTTCAGCAAGATAAAAAGGGGACCAAACAGCACCTTTTTAACCGCCACTTTAACTGTGCAGGCTAATGATTTTACGGCCAAAAATTTAACTATTATTAACAGCGCGGGGCCGGTAGGGCAGGCACTGGCGCTTTCGGTTACCGGTACAAGATGCTATTTTGAGAATTGCAGCTTTTTAGGCAACCAGGATACCGTATATGCTGCCGGTGCGGGCGCTTATCAATACTATAAAAACTGTTATATTGAAGGCACCGTCGATTTTATTTTTGGCGAAGCGACCGCGGTGTTTGAAGGTTGTACATTGAAAGAAAAAGGCAACGGTTATTATACAGCGGCGTCCACACCTCAAAATATGCCTTACGGGTATGTGTTTATTAACTGCAACCTTACCGCCGCGGCTAATGTTAACAAAGCCGCTTTGGGGAGGCCGTGGCGGCAGTTTGCCAAAGTGGTATATATCAATTGTAAACTACCTAATGTTATATCGCCCGAAGGCTGGACCAAATGGGCCGGTGGCAATACACCTACGGCATACTATGCCGAATATAATTCAACCGGCGAAGGCGCAAACCCTGCAAAGCGGGCAGCCTGGTCCAAGCAACTGACAGCTAAGGAAGCTAAGGCTTATACGTTAAAAAATATTTTCAGCGGGGCAACTGGCTGGGCGGCGATACAGTAGGTGGGTTCTCGGTTGCCTGCTTTTAAAGAAAATTCGTCATTGCGAGGAGCGGAGCGACGTGGCAATCCTCGGTTTGAAGAGTGGGCTTGCATACCGGGGATTGCCACACCTCCTACGTCGGTTCGCAATGACGTAGTATTTTAATTATCGTTAAAATAAAACTGTGGAATAGCCGTGGAAAACTAACTCAAAACTGAAGCGTTAAACCTATTCCATTTCGCCTACATTTGTGTTTAACACATGATTACCCGCCCTACTATAGACCGCATAATGGAAGCCACAGATATTGTGGAGGTTATTGGCGAATTTGTACAATTAAAAAAACGCGGGGCCAACTATGTAGGCCTCTCGCCATTCGCGAACGAACGTACACCGTCGTTCACGGTATCACCGGCAAAGGGTATTTTTAAGGATTTCTCGTCGGGTAAAGGCGGTTCGGCAGTTACCTTTTTAATGGAGCTGGAAAAATTTACCTACCCCGAGGCTTTAAAATGGCTGGCCAAAAAGTATGGCATCGAGGTGGAGGAAACGGTAGAATCGACCGAGAACAAGGAGGAAGAAAATCATCGCGAAAGCCTGATGATCGTATCCGGTTATGCCGCCAAATTTTTCCAGGACAGTTTGTGGGATACCGACGAAGGCAAAAGCATCGGTCTGAGTTATTTTAAGGAACGCGGTTTTAGCAATGAAACCATCCGCAAGTTTGAACTGGGGTACTCGCCCGACCAGTGGGAGGCTTTTTCGGCCCAGGCATTAAAAGAGGGTTACGCGGAAGAATTTATAGTGGAAAGCGGCCTGTCTGTTAAGCGGGATAATGGCTCACTGTACGACAGGTACCGCGGCCGGGTGATGTTCCCTATCCATAGTTTTACAGGCCGGGTCATCGCGTTTGGTGGCCGTACGCTTAAAAATGATAAGAACGTACCTAAATATGTTAACTCGCCCGAAAGCGAGATCTATCATAAGTCGAACGTACTGTATGGACTGCATTTCGCCAAAAAATCCATCAGGGACGAGGATAACTGCTACCTGGTGGAAGGTTATGCCGATGTAATTTCAGTACACCAGGCGGGGATAGAAAATGTGGTGGCCTCGTCGGGTACCTCGCTTACGGTGGAGCAGATCAGGCTGATCGGTCGGCTTACTAAAAATATCACCATTTTGTACGATGGGGATGCCGCCGGTATCAAAGCTTCGTTACGCGGGCTTGACCTGATATTGGAAGAAGGGTTGAACGTAAAAGTGGTGCTCTTCCCGGATGGGAACGACCCCGACTCCTACGTACGGCAATTAGGCAGCAGCGCCTTCAAGAAATATATTGATGATAACCGTAAGGATTTTATCCTGTATAAAACCAATATCCTTTTAAAGGAGGCCGGTAATGATCCGATCCTGAAAGCGGGCGTTGTGCGCGAGGTAGTGGAAAGCATCGCCAAAATACCGGATTCCATTAAGGCATCCATATTTATTAAGGAGTGCAGCACACTGATGCAGATTGACGAGCGCGCGCTGCTGACGGAACTGAATAAAATGCGGCTGGCCAAGGCCAGAAAGGACGGGCAATCGCAACCCATGATCACGCCGGTTGAAGAAGCCGATTATATAGAGCCCGCCCCCGAGGCAACCATACCCGACGGCGAGCCCCAGGAAAAAGAAATTGTGCGCCTGCTGCTCATGTACGGCAACCGCATGATTGACTGGGACGGTATTACCAATACCTATATCGGTCCGTTTATGATAGCCGAGCTGAATGATGTGGAGTTTGAACAGCCGGTTTGCAAGCAGTTTGTAGCTATTTACAAGGAACAAACCGAGAACGGCATATTGCCCGATGAGCAGTATTTTATCCACTATCCCGATAAACAGGTGGTTGACCTTTCCGTTACCATGCTGGCTACCCGCTACGCGCTGAGCGATAACTGGTACGAAATGCATAAAATTCATGTACCCGATGAGCAGGCGAATATGAAGGCCACTATCTTGAAGGCGATATTCCACCTTAAAAAGCAAAAAATAAATAAGATACTGGAAAAGCTGCGCACCGATCTGCAAAATACACCCAGCGAAACCGACCAGGATATTTTGCTGAACCAGTATATTTTTATGAAGAAGGTGGAAAAGAAAATATCGGATTACTTAGGATCGGTAATTTTAAAATAATGGCGAAGCACCTTGACCTGGGCCGGCAAGGGGAACTGCTGGCCAAAACCCACCTGGAAAACGAAGGGTACGAAATACTGGACGAGAACTGGACCTTTGGAAAAGCCGAAATAGATTTGATTGCTTATAAAGACCGGATGATTATATTTACCGAGGTAAAAACCCGTACGGGCAATTACTTTGGCCAACCGGAAGATTTTGTAGACATACGTAAACAAAAATTACTGGCGGAAGCCGCCGAAGAATACATTTATATAATGAACCACCAGGGCGAAGTACGTTTTGATATCATAGCTATACTATTCAGCTCGGAAACAAGTTATCAATTGAACCATATTCCCGATGCCTTTTGGCCGGAGGGGTAAGTTGTCTGAAAATAATAAAATAAACAAAGCGTCATCGCGAGCGTAGCGTGGCGATCCCCGATTTACAGAGCGGCTCTGCATGTCGGGGACTGCCACGCCTCCTTCGTCGGCTCGCAATGACGTAAAGTACATCACCATAAAATGAAAAAACTAACCATCTTAAGCTTTAGCATAATTACACTACTGGCCGTTGCCTGTAATAATAAAAGTACCGATAACGGGCAGGCTTTCAGTCTTAGTCCCGAAATGGGCAAAGCTTATAACGCCGGGCAGCCGGTGAGTGTGCAGCTGCATTACCCGGCAGATATTAAACCCGATTCCATTGTTTACCAGCTGGATTCGGTACGGTTTGCTTCCGCGAAGGATTCATCGGCTATCACCCTGAAAACAGACACCATGCTTATGGGCTCGCGTTTAATTACAGCTAAGCTTTACAAGGGCGGCAAAAGTGAGGACATCTCCACCAACTTTATGCTGTATGCGGCTAAAGCGCCCGAGGAATTAAAATTTACAGTAGAAAAAGTTTATCCGCATGATACCAGTTCCTATACGGAAGGCTTATTATATCAGGACGGCGTACTTTATGAAAGCGACGGCGGCCTTGCCAATGAGGATGCCGGCCGATCGAGCCTGCGCAAAGTGGATGTGGAAACCGGCCGGATACTTAAAAAAATAGACGGCGATCCGAACGTTTTCTCGGAAGGCATATCCATAGTCGGCGATAAAATTGTACAGCTAACCTATAGGAAAAAGATAGGGTATGTATATGATAAAAATAGCTTTAAATTGCTAAGCACCTTTAATAATTATGTTGGCGTTGAAGGCTGGGGCATGTGCTATGATGGTAAGAAACTGTATATAGACGATAGCACCAACCGGGTTTGGTTCCTGAACAAAGACAACTACCATGCTATTGGCTATATTGACGTGTATGACAATAAAGGCCCCATGAATGAGATCAACGAGCTGGAAATGATTGATGGTAAACTGTACGCCAACGTGTATATGAGCAATAATATACTGGTTATAGATCCCAAAACGGGCGCTGTATTGCAACGCGCGGATATGACCAGTTTATGGCCGCTGGCAAACCGTCCTGCTGATTTCCCGAGTGATGACAGGGTACTAAACGGCATAGCCTGGGATGCCCAGGGCAAACGCCTGTTTGTAACCGGCAAAAAATGGCCGCATCTGTATCAGATAAAGCTGGAGAAGAAGTAGGGGGTTAGAGATTAGTTTATGATACCATAACGTCATTGCGTACCTCAATGACGAACTTTTGGTGCCTGCTCATCTTAAACCCGGTTGCAGCGGAAACCCCGGAACGAAGCATAGCGCAGTGAGGAGTTGGAGCGTAAAGCGGGGCTGCCGGTACCTATCAAACGCTGCCGTTCATTTTCAAGGCTTCTTTTTATCACGACCTGGTCTAAGCTATACTTCTAAACTTAGTCGATAGAGAGACTACGTAATGTTATTTCAGAAGCTGTCTGAATTTATTTTTTCAGCTATTATTATAAACAGTAAACCATCGCGTCATTGCGTAGCGTGGCAATCCTCGGCTTGAATAGCGGCCCTGCTATCCGGGGATTATTAATATCAGATTGTTTTTCAAATGGCATTAATGAGCTCTCTCCGGTCGGTTGTCCACGCTCGCAATGACGTCCTTTATTATTTTTAGACAGCTACTAAGAATATTGTCATTTCGAACGGAGATTGCTTCGTTGTTCATCTTCGCATAACATGCTGATAATTCCCAATCGTAATAATTAAGTCATTCGCCTAAAAACATGATGGATATATCAATTACGTAACCGATTTTTGCGGAATGTTACAACACCCCATTATTACGGTAAATAACCTGGTAAAAAACTATGGCGATTTTGCGGCGGTAAAAGGCATTAGTTTTGAGGTTTACGAAGGCGAGATCTTCGGATTGCTGGGCCCTAACGGCGCCGGCAAAACCACCACTCTTGAAATTATAGAAACCCTGCGCGATAAAACGTCGGGCAGTATTACGGTGGATGGCTTTAATATTGAAACCGGTGCCGACAGTATTAAAAAGCGCATAGGTGTACAGCTACAGGCGGCGGGCTATTACCCTAACCTGAACCTGGCCGAACTGATAGAACTGTTTTCGGGCCTGTACGGCGTAAAGGTAACGCCCATGCAAATGCTGGAAAAGGTGGCCCTGACCGACAAGGCCAAAGCCAAATACAAAGAACTTTCGGGCGGACAGAAGCAGCGGTTTTCCATTGCTACCACACTCATTAATAACCCCCGCATCATATTTTTAGACGAGCCTACTACCGGGCTCGACCCGCAGGCGCGCCGCAACCTGTGGGACCTGATCCGTCAGATACGCGATAACGGGACCACCGTAGTAATTACCACCCACTATATGGATGAAGCCGAAGAATTGTGCGACCGTGTAGCCTTTGTTGACGGCGGGCAGGTTATTGGTATAGATACCCCCGACCATTTTATTGACGAACTGGTAGCCTCGGGCTTTAAACGTAAAAAACAGGTAAAGGAAGCCAACCTGGAGGATGTTTTCATCGCTAAAACGGGTAAGGAATGGCGGGAAGGGTAACACCTCTCCCCGGCCCTCGCCAAAGGAGAGGGAGTACTTTTAAACTAATATTATTTAACTAAGGATTTTAAAGGCCTCTCCGTCGGAGAGGATTTAGGAGAGGTGATTAAAAATGAAACCATACAGTAATTTTAAAGCTACCATGGCTATTGCCAAGGCCAGCTTGCGTTCTATATTGCGCAGCCCGTCGGCTGTGATATTTACCCTGGCCTTCCCGCTGATATTTATTGTGGTGTTTGCCAACATCAGCGGTGGCGCGGTAAGCGTGGAGGTGGGCGTAGCCAAAAGTTGCGATACGCTTAACCCGGTATACCAGGTGCTGCAAAAGCAAAAGGTAATTACCCTGGTTAAGGACCAGACCACGGCCGACATGAATAACAACCTGGCCAAGGGTAATCTTGATGCTATCCTGGATATTAAACAGAACCCGGGCTTGCCGCATTATACCGTAAATGTGGAATACACCAAAGCATCAACCGAAAAGGATAACATATTAAAATCGGTACTCAGCAATATATTTTACCGGATGGAAAACCTGTCGGGCATCCACGCCCCGCGTTTGGTTGATTTGAAAGAAAGCACCCTGACCGGTAGGGAGTATAAGTATATTGACTTTATATTACCGGGGCAACTGGGCTTTTCGCTGTTAAGCACCGGGGTATTCGGTACCGCTTTTGTGTTTTTAAGTCTGCGCCAAACCTTGGTTATTAAGCGATTTTTTGCTACCCCGGTAAAGCGCTACAGTATTATATTAGGCGAGATGCTGGCCCGTATTGTATTCACGCTGGCAGGCGCGCTGTTTATTATTGTTATTGGCTATTATGTTTTCGATTTTACGCTGATACATGGGCTGGTCACGGTTATTAACATGCTTATATTGTCCCTCATCGGGTTGATTATATTTATGGGTTTCGGCTTTACGGTATCGGGGATAGCCAAAAACGAAAGCACCGTACCGCCATTGTCCAACATTATCACCCTGCCGCAATTTTTACTTTCGGGTACCTTCTTTTCAACCAATGCCTTCCCTAAATGGCTGCAGCCGTTAAGTAATATCCTGCCGCTTACCCACCTTAATAATGCCATGCGCAAGGTGGCCTTTGAAGGGGCCGGTTTGACTGATATAACCCACCAGCTATTGATATTGCTGCTTTGGGGGATAGCCATTTATGCCGTGGCCATTAAAACATTTAAATGGGAGTAAGCCCCCTAAGCCCTAAAGGGGGAATAATCGCGGATAACTATAAATCTGAAATTCTGATTGCTATTTCCTGAATTTGGCCTTATCTTAGCCGCGCTTAATATTGTACTTTATACACTTACAAATCCGATCGAAACATGAGTTTAATAATAGATGTTCACGCCCGCCAGATACTCGACTCGCGCGGTAACCCTACAATTGAAGTAGAAGTATTGACTGAAAACGGCGCGCTTGGTCGTGCGGCTGTACCTTCAGGTGCATCAACAGGTGTGCATGAGGCGGTTGAACTGCGTGATAACGATAAATCAAAATATATGGGTAAAGGCGTTTTGAAAGCCGTTGCCAATGTAAATGATATTATTGCCCCCGCATTAAAGGGTTTTGACGTTTTTGAACAAAACGCCATTGATAAACTAATGCGCGAGCTTGATGGTACCGAAAATAAAGGTAAACTGGGCGCTAACGCTATTTTGGGCGTATCGCTGGCTGCTTCAAAAGCTGCCGCGCAGGAAAGCCGCCAGCCGCTGTATCGTTACATTGGTGGTGTTAATGCCAACACGCTGCCCATCCCGATGATGAATATTGTTAACGGCGGTTCACACTCCGACGCGCCTATCGCGTTCCAGGAATTTATGATCATGCCGGTTGGCGCTTCTTCGTTCTCGGAGGCTTTGCGCTGGGGTACCGAAGTATTCCATAACCTGAAAAAAATATTGCATGACCGCGGCCTTTCAACCGCTGTGGGCGACGAGGGTGGTTTTGCCCCAACTTTTGAAGGTACCGAAGATGGCGTTGAAACCATTTTAAAAGCTATTGAAAAAGCCGGCTACAAACCGGGCATTGATATTTGCCTGGCATTTGATTGCGCCGCGTCTGAATTTTACAAAGACGGCAAGTACGATTATACCAAGTTTGAAGGTGCCAAAGGCGCTATCCGCACCAGTGCCGAGCAGGCCGAATACCTGGCCCAACTGGCAGAAAAATACCCGATCATTTCTATTGAAGACGGTATGGCCGAAGATGATTGGGATGGCTGGAAAATATTAACCGACCGTATTGGCAGCAAAGTACAATTAGTAGGCGACGACCTGTTTGTAACCAACGTAAAACGTTTACAGCAAGGCATTGACGCGCATACCGCCAACTCTATCCTGGTAAAAGTTAACCAGATAGGCTCATTAACCGAAACTATCGACGCGGTAAGCCTGGCGCAAACTAACGGTTATACCTCGGTAATGAGCCACCGCTCCGGCGAAACTGAAGATGCTACTATTGCCGATTTAGCCGTTGCCCTTAACTGCGGCCAGATTAAAACCGGCTCGGCCTCCCGCTCAGACAGGATCGCGAAATACAACCAGTTGCTGCGTATTGAAGAAGAACTGGGCGAGAACGCCAAGTTTATAGGCAAAGATTTTAAATATTACAAGAGATAAGCCGAAAGCTATAAAACAACGAGGCTGTCTCATAAATCGATTTTTTGAAACACCAGCCAAATTAAATTTTGGGCAAGTCTTGTATTAAGCTAAAACGGGTAATTTTCGATTTGAAAATTACCCGTTTTTCTGTTTAAGGGGGGCTGTCTGTTTGATAGGCGCCAAATTAAATATCGTAGCGCTGTTGATGGTTTTACTTTTGAGACAGCCTATTTGTTTTATATGTCTTTACGTCATTGAGGAGCGGTACGACGTGGCAATCCTCGGCGAGCAGAGTGTCTCTTCAAGCCGAGGATCGCCACGCCTCCTCCGTCGGCTCGCGATGACGGAAGGAAATATTGGCGGTATACACCATCCTCATCCTGTCATTCCAAAATCCTATAAATCCCAGGGCAGACAACCTTCCAATTAAAAAACCGTATCTTTGCGCCAATAATACCCGTTAGCTTACGGTTTTGATTTTTTCAGACGAGACTCTTCAGATCCGCTTATGCAATCGCGTTAGCACATAATATTTAGAAAAATTACATGTTATTTCAAGATTTAAATTTAATTGAGCCTATCCTCAGGGCTGTAAAAACCGAGGGGTACACCACACCAACACCCATACAGGAGCAATCAATCCCTATCATACTTCAACAGCGCGACCTTTTAGGCTGCGCGCAAACGGGTACCGGTAAAACAGCCGCTTTCGCTATCCCTATTTTACAATTGCTGTATCAGGATAAGCAACAGCATAAGGAACAAAAAACCATCAAAACGCTGATTTTAACGCCAACCCGCGAACTGGCTATCCAAATCAACGAAAGTTTGGCCGCGTATGGCAGGCATACCGGTATAAAACACCTGGTAATTTTTGGCGGGGTATCGCAAAACCCGCAAACCGACGCGCTGAAACGTGGAGTGGATATATTAGTTGCCACTCCCGGCCGTTTGCTTGATTTGATGAACCAGGGCTTTATCCGTTTGGACCATTTAAAGATACTGGTGCTGGATGAGGCAGACCGTATGCTGGATATGGGTTTTGTGCACGATGTAAAAAAGATCATTGCCAAAGTACCCAAGCAAAGGCAAACGCTGTTTTTTTCGGCTACCATGCCATCAGAAATACAGCAACTGGCCGATACTATTTTGTACAAACCTGAAAAGGTAGAGGTAGCCCCCGTATCATCAACCGCCGATACCATACAACAGCTTTTATACTATGTAGGTAAGGAGGACAAAAAAGCCTTATTGCATCATATTCTGAAAGATAAAAACATCGCGACGGTTTTGGTATTTACCCGTACCAAGCACGGTGCCGATAAGGTGGTGAAAGATTTGAGCCGCGCCGGTATTACCGCCGAGGCCATACATGGCAACAAATCGCAAAACGCAAGGCAGCGCGCGCTGAGCAATTTTAAAAGCCGTACCACGCGCGTGCTCGTGGCCACCGATATTGCCGCCCGTGGTATTGATATTGACGAGCTTACCCACGTAATTAACTACGAGATACCTAATATCCCCGAAACCTATGTACACCGTATCGGCCGTACCGGCCGGGCTGGCGCCAGCGGTATAGCGCTCTCTTTTTGCGACGAGGAAGAAAAAGCATTTTTAAAGGATATTCATAAGCTAATAGCTAAGACCATCCCCGTGGAGGAGGAGCATCCCTACCCCATGAAACAGCCAACCTTTCAGCAAAAGAAATTGGAAGAACTAAAAAGTAATCCGCATCATAACCAGTCAGCACAGCGTAATTCAAATAGCCATAAAGCCGGCGGCAACCGTAACTGGCGCCGCAGCAGGTAAAATAGATAGTTAACACAAATATTAATAAACCCTTAAAAGCAAAACTTTTGAGGGTTTATTTTTTTATAATATTAAAGCTATGTTAAAGTAAAATAAATCCATTTACTCCTAAAAGGGCTTTTTATGGCAGGGCCGACGCATTAGAAATTTTTGTAATCAATAAGTGTAATTAGAAATTTATGGTTCCAACCGGCCATTTTTCTTTTGGCTTTAATGCTGGCTTTGCTTGTTTTGTCAGCTTTTAGGATGT
>Ga0164242_10002194_pt1 | contig 22684 bp, 17 predicted proteins | sample OricomgcompostMG_FD_108783 | JGI IMG/M metagenome (GOLD analysis project Ga0164242, IMG submission 108783) | Miracle-Growth compost microbial communities from Emeryville, California, USA - Original compost - Miracle growth compost (MG) ... | reverse complement strand
ACGACCCGCAGGAAGTCGCCGAGCTTGCCGGCGTTGCCGATCACCTGGATGGTGACCGCGTCGGTGGCGACATCGACCACCTTCGCCTTGAACAGCTGGACGGCGTCGAGGACCTGGGCGCGGGTCTCCGCGGTGGCGCCGACCTTGACCAGCAGCAACTCGCGCTGGATCGACGCGTCCGACTCGAGCTCGACGATCTTGATGACCTCGACGAGCTTGTTGAGCTGCTTGGTGACCTGCTCGAGCGGGGTGTCCTCGACGTTGACCACGATGGTCATGCGCGAGACCTCGGCGTGTTCGGTCGGACCGACGGCGAGGCTGTCGATGTTGAAGCTGCGCCGGCTGAACAGCGCTGCGATCCGGGCGAGGACGCCCGGCTTGTTCTCGACGAGGACGCTCAGGGTGTGCTTGCCGTCAGTGCTCACAGATCGTCCTCGTCGAACTTGGGCGCGAGGTCGCGCGCGTACTTGATGTCGTCGTTGCTAGCGCCGCCCGCGATCATCGGCCACACCATGGCGTCCTTGTGGACGCGGAAGTCGACGACGACCGGGACGTCGTTGATGTCCATGGCCTTCTCGATGGTCGCGTCGACGTCGTCGGCGCTGTCGCAGGACAGACCTACGCATCCGTAAGCGTCGGCGAGCTTGACGAAGTCGGGGATGCGGACCGGCCCGCCGTGCTTCTGCAGGTTGGTGTTGGAGTAGCGCTGCTCGTAGAAGAGGGTCTGCCACTGGCGCACCATGCCGAGGTTGTCGTTGTTGACGACCGCGACCTTGATCGGGATGCCCTCGATCGCGCAGGTCGCCAACTCCTGGTTGGTCATCTGGAAGCAGCCGTCGCCATCGATCGACCAGACGGTCGCATCCGGACGGCCGACCTTGGCCCCCATCGCGGCGGGCACGGAGTAGCCCATCGTGCCGGCGCCGCCGGAGTTGAGCCAGGTGTTTGGGTGCTCGTAGCCGATGAACTGGGCCGCCCACATCTGGTGCTGCCCGACGCCCGCGACGTACAGCGCCTCGGGACCGGCGATCTTGCCCAGCCGCTCGATGACGTGCTGCGGAGCCAGCCCCTCAGCCGGAGTGTCGTAGCCCAGCGGGTACTTCTTCTTGATCCCGGCGCAGTAGGCGACCCACGACTCGTAGTCACCCTCCTTTCCCGCGGCACGCTCCTGGTCGAGAAGGGCGATGAGCTCGATCAAGACTTCGCGGATGTCGCCCACGATCGGGACGTCGGCGCGCCGGTTCTTACCGATCTCGGCAGGGTCGATGTCGGCATGGATGACCAGCGCATGCGGCGCGAAGCTGGCGAGCTGGCCGGTGACGCGGTCGTCGAAGCGGGCCCCCAGGGAGATGATCAGGTCCGACTTCTGCAGGCCCGCAACCGCGGCGACGGTGCCGTGCATGCCCGGCATGCCGAGGTGCTGGGGGTGGCTGTCCGGGAATGCCCCCCGCGCCATCAGGGTGGTGACAACCGGGATGCCGGTCAGCTCGGCCAGCTTGCGCAGCTCAGCCGAGGCGCCGCTGCGGATGGTGCCGCCGCCGACATACAGGACCGGCTTCTTCGCCGCCAGGATCAACTTGGCAGCCTCGCGGATCTGCTTGGCGTGGGGCTTGGTGACCGGACGGTAGCCGGGGAGCTGCAGCTCAGTCGGCCAGCGGAAGACGGTCTCGGACTGCATGGCCGACTTGGTCACGTCGACGAGGACCGGACCCGGACGGCCGGTCGAGGCCAGGTGGAAGGCCTCCGCGACCGCGCGCGGGATCTCCGCGGGGTCGGTGACCAGGAAGCTGTGCTTGGTGATCGGCATCGTGATGCCGCGGATGTCCGCCTCCTGGAAGGCGTCGGTACCGATGAGGTCGGCCGGCACCTGGCCGGTGATCGCAACCAATGGGACCGAGTCCATGTAGGCGTCGGCGATCGGGGTGACGAGGTTGGTCGCACCCGGGCCGGAGGTCGCCATGCAGACGCCGACCTTGCCGGTCGCCGAGGCATAGCCCTCGGCCGCGTGGCCGGCACCCTGCTCGTGACGTACGAGGATGTGGCGGATCGTGGAGTCCATCAGCGGGTCGTACACCGGCAGGATCGCACCGCCCGGAATACCGAAGATGTTCTCGGCACCCGCGGCTTCCAGCGACTTCACCAGGCTCTGCGCCCCGGTGATCGTCTGCTCGCTCATCTCTCGTTCCTCATCTGTGTTCCACTCGGGCTGCTGCAACAAAAAACCCTCCGGCCCGAAGGCAGCGGAGGGAGACGCGTCGACCGGTTGTCGGTCAGGCGCGTCGCGTGCGTACAAGAATGCTGTGCAGCATGCCCACACGGTAACCGGTGCGCCTCGCTCCCGTCACCCGAGTCTGGCACGCGTCCCAATATCTGGGATAGGAATCCCAGTATGTGGCCTGGCGGGTTCAGGCGGGCCGGTCCTGGACCGTGCAGATGCAGACCCGGTTGTCCTGCGGATCGGCGAGCACCCAGAAGGACGGAGCCTCGCTGTCACTCACCAACCGGCCGCCCGCTGCGAGTGCGGCCTGCAGCCGGTGCTCGGCCTCGTCGACCGGCACCCAGATGTCGGGATGGAAACGCTGGTGCGGCGTGCCGTGCTGGCTGGTCTGCTGGAACCACACCGTCGGACCGCCACGGCCCTTGGGGTCGACCAGCTCGTCCTCGTCACCGATCTCACCGCTCGTCTCGCCGTACCCGAGGACCGCGCGCCAGAACGGCAGCACCTCGGCACTCGCCCAGGTGTCGAGACCCCAGTCGACGATCTGCAGCGCTGCCGGCTCGGGATGAGCGTCCGCCGCCTGCGCCGCGGCGCTGATCTGGCGGGCCAGCCGCACGTCCCTCGACGTGATGCCACCGACGTCATGGCTGGAGACCCGGACCTCGACGTACCCCCAGCCGACGAGGAGGTCCGGATGGTGGCCCGCCTCCTCGGCCCGCTCCCCGATCACTGCCGCCAGCGCCTGGGCAGCGGCGAAGTCGGCGAGCCGATAGCGGGCCATCACCTGGCCCGGCAGATGCCGGAAGTCCGCCGGCAGGCTGCTGGCTATCTCCTGCGCGGTGAGCCGCTTCCTGTCCTCTTCGGTCGTCATGGCAGAGCACCTCTCCCGATAGGTCCGATCGCTGTGGGCGCGACTCCCTCCCGGTAGCCATCCGGGTCCGTGAGGTAACCGGTGACTTCAGCCAGTCAGGTCGCTCAGGGCGGTGCGCTGGCGACCGTCCCCGTCGAAGTTGGCCGGGTCGAGCCAGATCTCGTGTGCGGCTCGCACGGTCGGCCACCCCTCCGCCGTCACCGCGAACCAGTCGGTGTCACGGTTGTGGCCCTTGAGCACCATGTGATTGCGGAAGCGGCCCTCGTAAGTCAGGCCGAGCCGGCCCGCGGCCCGCCGCGACGGCTCGTTGAGGCTGTCACACTTCCACTCGAAGCGGCGGTAGCCGAGTTCGTCGAGCATGTAGCGCATCAGCAAGTGGATCGCCTCCGTCGCCGCCCGGCTGCGCTGCAACGCCCGGCCGAACAGGACGCCACCGAGCTCCACGTTTCCGTGCGCGGGCACGACGCGCATCAGGGAGGCGATGCCCATCGCGCGTCCGGCGTACTCGCCCTCCTTGGGCAGGAAGGCGAAGGTCACATCATCAGGCCGGTCGAGCACGCCGGCCAGATGCATCCACAGATCTGGCAGGGAGCGCGGCATGTCCACCGGCCGGTAGGTCCACAGCCCGCCGTCGTCGACGCCACATGTCGTGGCGAAGAGGTCGGCGTAATAGGCCGAGACGAGCGGCACGACACTGACATAGCGCCCCTCGAGGGTGACCGGCTCGGGCGGCGGGCACGCCGTCCAGTCCGGTACGACGGGGCCGACGGGGTTGCCGTAGGTATCGAGCACGCCGCGACCCTAACTGCCGGCGACCCAGAGCGCGCCGAGGGTTGGGATTGCACAACCTGGTTACTGGGCAGTCGCCGTTCGTTCGACCCTGGACGAACGACCGGACTGCTGGGAAGGCAACCACCATGACCACCGTGTCCCGAGGCCATGAAGCGACCGGAGGATCGTCCGGCGACAGGCCGAAGCTAAGGCGCCATGTCGGCGTCGTCGGGCTGCTGTTCGCCAGCGTCGGATCGATCATCGGATCAGGCTGGCTCTTCGGCGCGCTCAACGCGGCCCAACAAGCCGGGCCGGCAGCGACGCTCTCCTGGGCTCTCGGAGGATTCCTCATCCTGCTGATCGCCCTCGTGTATGCCGAGCTCGGCACGATGTTCCCCGTCTCCGGCGGCGTCGTGCGCTACCCGCACATGTCGTTCGGCTCCTTCGCCAGCTACACCTCAGGATGGATCACCTGGATCGCTGTCGCCACGACGGCGCCGATCGAGGTCCTCGGAGCGCTGCAATACGCGACCAAGTACGCCGACTTCACCAAGCCCCACTGTGTCTCCGCCTGCGGCACTGACGCCGCCACCACCGTTCACACGCTGACGGTCCTCGGGTACGTCGCCGCCGTCGTACTGATGGCGGTGTTCGTCGTGGTGAACTACTTCGGCATCAGGTGGTTTGCCCGGCTGAACAACGTCCTGGTGTGGTGGAAGCTCGTCATCATCACCATCGTGGTGGTCGCGTTCCTCGTGACCGCGTTCCACGGCAGCAACTTCCACTCCCATGGGTTCGCCCCGAACGGTGTCCACGGTGTCTTCAGCGCCATCGCTACCGGGGGCATCGTCTTCAGCTTCCTCGGCTTCCGTCAGGGCATCGAGCTCGCCGGCGAGACCGACAACCCCCGTCGCAACGTCCCGATCGCGGTGATCGGGTCGGTCCTGATCACCGGTGTCATCTACGTCCTGCTGCAGGTCGCCTTCATCGGCGCCCTCAAGCCGAGCCTGCTCAGCCACGGCTGGTCGGACCTCTCCTTCACCAACGACTTCGGGCCGCTCGCCGCGATCGCCACTCTGCTCGGCCTGAGCTGGCTGGCGGTCCTGCTCTACATCGACGCCATCATCTCCCCCGGTGACACCGGCCTGATCTACACCACGATCACCTCGCGGATCTCCTACGCGATGGCCCGCAACGGCAACGCCCCCCAGGCGCTGGCGAAGACCACCGACCGCGGCGTGCCGATGGTCAGCCTCGTCGTCACGTTCATCGTCGGCCTGATCGTCTTCCTGCCGTTCCCGAGCTGGCAGCAGCTGGTCGGGTTCATCTCCTCGGCGACGGTGATGTCGTTCGCCTCGGGACCGCTGGTGCTCGCGGCGATGCGCAAGCAGCAGCCCGACCGCGAGCGGCCCTTCCGCCTGCCCGGCGGCCACATCATCCCGGTGCTCGCATTCTGGGCCTCGAACATGATCGTCTACTGGTCCGGCTGGGATGTCGACTGGAAGCTGATGGTGGCGGTCCTGATCGGCTTCGTCATGCTCGGCATCTTCACCGTTGCCGGCCAGGTGCACCTGTCCGACATGGCCTTCCTCTCCGGCGCGGCCTGGGTGCTGCCCTGGCTCGTCGGCGTCACCGTGATCTCCTACTTCGGCAGCTACCCCGCCCCCGGTGCTGGCAACCGAGGGGACCTCAGCTTCGGCTGGTCCTTCGCGCTGATGGGCGTTCTCTCCGTGATCGTCTACCTGCTCGCCTACCGATTCCGGCTCAGCCCGGAGGAGGCGGCACGCCACATCGCCGACACCGAGGAAGAAGCACAGGTCAGCGACGAGCAACTCGCCTGAAGCTCGGTCGGGTGATGCTCAGCATGACCCCTGGGTCACGTTGAGCATCCCCCGACACCTCGCTCACTGGAAGCTGACGAACCGCACCTTGGGACGCAGCCGGAAGACCTGCTTGGCGCTCATCCGGTGTACGTCTGCCTGGTAGAAGAGCTTGAAGCCGAGCGTGAACTGCCTCGGCCGGGCGACAGCGTGGAACGTCGCCTTCTTCTCCCCCGGCGTACCGAAGCCGTCGACGTGCTGGACCAGCGCGAGTCCCGGCCGCTGCTCGACTCGGTCGATGTGCCGGATCATCGCCGTCCGGAACTGATGCACCACGAACAGCTTCTGCGGCAGGTGCTGGCGCGCAACCAGCCGCGACAGCCAGGCCGAAGTCCGGTTGATCTCACCCGCGCCGACATGGCCGATCACGTGGCCGGGCACATTGCCGTGCCACATCCGCCACTCGGGGTCGAGCGCCAGCCCGACCCACGGATCCTGGAGTGCCCAGCGCCAGCGCTTGGCGACCTTGAGGAAGTCGGAGTGCCCGGTCTGGATGTCGAGCAGCAGGAGCGCGTTGTTGCGGTGTGCGGCCCGCAGGTAGGGCTCGACCTGGTTGCGGCTCAGGTCGTGGCTGTAGTCGCCGTCCTTGCCGGGGTGCTGGTCGGCGATGCTGACGATCAGCTCATAGACGAGCTGCACGGGCCGGCCTTTGCGGGCGAACGCCTCGCCTGCCTTGGCGAGCTGACGCTGCATCCGGGCCGGCGACGACTGCCCGAGTACGCCGAGCGCGCCGGTGCCGGCCGTGCCGTAGTAGGCGACCAGGAAGTGACCGTCGCCGAAGACTGTCGAGCGGCCGCCCGGCAGCGCCGCCGGGCGGCGTGGCCCGCTCGGCCGATGGACGGCAGCACGATGATGGGGCGACGCCGCTGCGGCCGACGCCGCCGGCGCGGATCCTGAGCCCGCGCCGACCGCGAACAGCACGAGCAGCGGCCCCACAACCACCACGACGCTGACCACCGCTGAGATCAGGACCCGGGCCCGCTCGCCGAGGGTCGGGAGCGCGACACGCAGGCGGGTCTCGGCCGGCTGGGTCACTCAGGAACGCGTCGGTAGGCGCCGTCGGATACGGCCGTCGCCATCGAGGCGTAGGCGCGCAGCGCCGCGGAGACCTTCCGGTCACGTGCGAGCGGGGTGTAGGGGCGGTCGCGCTTCTCCTGAGCGGCCCGGCGCTCGGCAAGGACCATATCGTCGACCTCGAGCTGGATCGAGCGGTTGGGGATGTCGATCGAGATGGTGTCGCCGTCCTCGACCAGAGCGATCAGGCCGCCTCCAGCCGCCTCCGGGGAGATGTGGCCGATGGAGAGGCCCGACGTGCCGCCGGAGAAGCGACCGTCGGTGATCAGGGCACACTTCTGGCCGAGGCCTCGACCCTTGAGGAACGAGGTCGGGTAGAGCATCTCCTGCATGCCCGGACCGCCCTTGGGACCCTCGTAGCGGATGACCACCACGTGGCCTTCGACGACTTCCTTGTTGAGGATGCCGGCGACAGCGTCCTCCTGGGACTCGAAGACCTTCGCCGTACCGGTGAACTTCCAGACCTCCTCCGGAACGCCGGCCGTCTTCACGACACAGCCGTCCTCAGCGAGGTTGCCCTTGAGGATGCCGAGGCCGCCGTCCTTGGTGTAGGCGTGCTCCACAGCGCGGATGCAGCCCTCGGCCTGATCGGTGTCGAGCGTGGCCCAGACGTTCTCGGTAGAGAACGGCTCGGTGGTGCGGACGCCGCCAGGCGCGGCGTGGAAGAGCTGCTTGGCCTTCTCCGACGCCTTGCCCCCACGGATGTCCCACTCATCGAGCCAGCTCTGTAGGTCGGGTGAGTGAACCGAGTGGACCTCGGTGTTCAGCAGGCCACCGCGGTTGAGCTCACCCAGGATGGCCGGGATGCCACCGGCGCGGTGGACGTCCTCCATGTGGTACTTCGGGCTGTTGGGAGCGACCTTGGACAGGCACGGCACGCGGCGCGAGACGGCGTCGATCTCGTCCACCGTGAAGTCCAGCTCGGCCTCGCGGGCAGCGGCGAGCAGGTGGAGCACGGTGTTGGTCGAGCCACCCATCGCGACGTCGAGGGCGAAGGCGTTCTCGAAGGCGGAGCGGGTCGCGATGTTGCGCGGCAGCACCGACTCGTCATCCTGCTCGTAGTAGCGCTTGGCCAGGTCGACGATGCGACGGCCGGCCTCGACGAAGAGCTCCTTGCGGGCAGCGTGGGTGGCCAGCGTCGAGCCATTGCCCGGCAGCGAGAGGCCGATGGCCTCGGTGAGGCAGTTCATCGAGTTCGCGGTGAACATGCCCGAGCAGGAGCCGCAGGTCGGACAGGCCGAGCGCTCGATGGTGTCGAGCTGATCGTCGGTGACGTTGTCGTTCGCCGACGCGGTCATCGCATCGATCAGGTCGAGCTTCTCGTGCACGACGCCCTCGATCGCCGTGGTCTTCCCGGCCTCCATCGGACCGCCGGAGACGAAGACGACTGGGATGTTGAGCCGCAGCGCTGCCAGCAGCATGCCGGGAGTGATCTTGTCGCAGTTGGAGATGCAGACCAGCGCGTCGGCGCAGTGGGCCTGGACCATGTACTCGACCGCGTCCGCGATCAGCTCACGGCTCGGCAGGGAGTAGAGCATGCCGCCGTGACCCATTGCGATGCCGTCGTCGACGGCGATCGTGTTGAACTCCTTTGCCACCGCGCCGGCCTCCTTGATGGAGTCGGCGACGAGCTTGCCCAGGTTGCGCAGGTGTACGTGACCTGGCACGAACTCGGTGAAGGAGTTGGCCACCGCGATGATCGGCTTGCCGAAGTCGTTGTCGGTCATGCCGGTGGCGCGCCACAGGGCGCGGGCGCCGGCCATGTTGCGGCCCTGGGTGGAGGTTGCGGAGCGAAGGGTGGGCATGGCGCCAAGGCTACGCGCTCCCCCGGTACGGCGCGGGCCGGATCTCCACTGTGCGGACGCTCCCGCGATGTGACGCGGTGTGCGTCACCCAGGTGACGATGGCATGACGAACGCCCGCCCCCTCTGGACGCGTTTGGCCCGGCACGTCAGCCTTGGGCCGTGGAATCCGTGACGCCTGAGACGTGGGAGCGCTTCCGCGCCGTACTGTTCGACCTCGACGGCGTGGTGACGCCGACCGCTGTCGTGCACATGCGAGCGTGGTCGGAGATGTTCAACGCCTACCTGGGCGAGCACGCGCCCGACCAGCCTCCCTACACCGACCGCGACTACTTCGACCATGTGGATGGGAAGCCGCGCTATGACGGCGTGCGCGATTTTCTCCGCTCCCGCGGGATCAGACTGCCTGAGGGCAGCAGCGACGACCCGCCGACGGCGAACACCGTCCGCGGACTGGGCAATCGCAAGAACGACGCGTTCAATGCGGTGCTGGAGCGCGACGGCGTCGAGGCCTACCCGGGCTCGGTGGCCTTCATCGATCACCTGCGCGACCTGGGGGTCCCGCTCGCCGTGGTCTCGTCCTCCGCGAACGCGCCCTCCGTGCTCGAGGCAGCCGGCATCCTCGACCGGTTCGAGACCGTCGTCAGCGGCGCCGTCGCCGAGGAGCAGCACCTGCCCGGCAAGCCCGCGCCGGATACCTTCCTGTACGCCGCCCGCGTCCTGGGAGCTGAGCCGGCCGAGGCCGTCGTCCTCGAGGACGCCGTCTCCGGGGTGCGTGCTGGAGCGGCGGGCGACTTCGCGGTCGTGGTCGGCGTCGACCGCGGCGCCGGACACGACGCTCTCGCCGCGGCCGGTGCGACGCTCGTGGTGAGCGATCTGGCCGAGCTGCTCCCGCATCCCAAGGAGACCGCATGAGGACGAACGTCGGCCCCGACCCGATCGATCGCGGTCGCTTCCCTGCCGATCCCTGGCGGCTGGTCGAGACCGGCTACAACCCCGATGACCTCGGTCTGACCGAGACCCTGTTCGCTGTCGCCAACGGCTACCTCGGGATGCGCGGCAACACCGAGGAGGGACGCCCGTCGTACTCCCACGGAACGTTTGTCAACGGCTTCCACGAGACCTGGCCGATCCGGCATGCCGAGGCCGCCTTCGGCTTCGCCCGCACCGGCCAGACGATCGTCAACGTCCCCGACGCCAAGGTCATGAAGATCTATGTCGACGACGAGCCACTCACCTTCGGGACCGCCGATCTGGAGGAGTACGAGCGCTACATCGACTTCCGCGACGGCATCCTGCACCGCAACCTGATCTGGCGAACGCCGTCGGGCAAGCGGGTCCGGATCGAGTCGACCCGGATGGTCTCGATGACCCAACGCCATCTGGCGGTGATGACGTTGGAGATCACGATGCTGACCGGCAGCGCACCGGTCGTGATCTCCTCGCAGCTGATCAACCGGCAGGACGGTCGCGACGAATACCAGGGCAGCCGCCCCAGCACGCTCGCCCACCTTCAGGGCGACCAGGTGGACCCGCGCAAGTCCGCCACGTTCGCCGACCGGGTGCTCGAGCCGCACATGCACTACTCCACCGACGAGCGGCTCATGCTCGGCTACCAGTGCGCCCGATCGGGCATGACGATCGCGGTCGCGGCCGATCACGAGCTGCAGACCGTCGACAGCTACGAGACCGTCCACCGCGCCGAGCAGGACCAGGTCAAGGTCGTCTACCGCGTAGACGCCACCGAGGGCACCCCGATGCGGATGGAGAAGACCGTCACCTACCACACCTCCCGAGGCGTGTCGGTGCGCGAGCTCTCCGATCGTTGCGACCGCACCCTGGACCGCGCGGAGCGGCAGGGCGTGCCGCGCCAGGTCGAGGAGCAGCGAGGGTGGTACGCGAAGTTCTGGGAGGTCGCCGATGTCGAGATCGGCGAGCCCGTCCCGGAGTACGACGGGCACAGCCGCGCGGTCGAGGAGCAGCGTGCGCTGCAGCAGGCCGTGCGGTTCAACCTCTTCAGCCTGGCCCAGGCGACCGCACGAGCCGACGGGCTCGGCATCCCGGCCAAGGGTGTCACCGGCTCCGGCTACGAGGGCCACTACTTCTGGGACACCGAGATCTACGTCGTGCCATTCCTGGCGTACACGCAGCCGGCGATCGCTCGCAACGTCCTGCACTTCCGCTCGGTGATGCTTCCCAAGGCCCGCGAACGGGCGCGGGAGATGGCCCAGAAGGGCGCACTCTTCCCGTGGCGGACGATCAGCGGCGAGGAGGCCTCGGCGTACTACGCCGCCGGCACCGCCCAGGTCCACATCGACGCCGACATCAGCTATGCGCTGATGAAGTACGTCCACGCCACCGGCGACGTCGGCTTCCTGGTCCGTGAGGGCATCGACATTCTGGTGGAGACGTCCCGGATGTGGGCCGACCTCGGCTTCTGGCGGCACAACGGCGACCCGAGCTTCCACATCCATGGCGTCACCGGGCCCGATGAGTACACCACCGTGGTGAACAACAATCTGTTCACCAACGTGATGGCGCGGCACAACCTCGAGGAGGCGGTGGCCTCGCTTGCGTTGATCCGGGAGCGATTCCCGGCCGACTACCCCCGGATCGTCTCGCGTCTCAACCTGACACAGGACGAGATCGACGAGTGGGCCCGGTGCGCCGCCGGCATGCACATCCCCTACGACGAGGCACTGGGGATCCACCCGCAGGACGACTTCTTCCTCGACCGCGAGGTCTGGGACCTGCCCAACACCCCGATGTCGGTGCGGCCGCTGATGTTGCACTACCACCCGCTGGTCATCTACCGCTTCCAGGTGCTCAAGCAGGCCGACGTCGTACTGGCGCTGTTTCTGCAGGGTGACCGTTTCAGCCTCGAGGAGAAGCGCAAGGACTTCGAGTACTACGACCCGATCACCACCGGCGACTCCACCCTGTCGGCGGTCGTGCAGTCGATCGTGGCCTCCGAGGTCGGCTATCACGAGGCGGCGCTGCGCTACTTCCACGACTCCCTGTACGTCGACCTCGGCGACCTGCACGGGAACACCTCGGACGGGATGCACATCGCCTCGACCGGTGGCGTCTGGAACGCCCTGGTCTTCGGCTTCGGCGGCATGCGCGATCACGGGCCGCGGCTGAGCTTCGATCCTCGTCTGCCGGAGACCTGGTCGTCGCTGGCGTTCCGGGTGCTCTGGCGTGGTTCGCGGCTGCTGATCGGTCTGACCCAGGAGCACCTGACCGTCACAGTGATCGAGGAGGGCGACGAGATCGACGTCCCGATCAGTGTGCGAGGAGAGGAGTACGCCGCCCGCAAGGGGGAGCCGCTGGTCGTGGAGCTCGAGCACCACGGGCCACGCTCCGCCGGCTCCACCGACGAGGAGGCGATCACCGGAGGACTACGTCCCGACGGCAGCACCATCACCTCGCAGGTCCCGGAGCCGATCCCCTTCCGCGACCTCGGCGAGACCGCGGAGGTGCCGGTGGTCTACGACCCGGAGCAGCCGGAGATCTAGCTGCCATCGGGACTCCTCGCGACTTTGCAGAAATGGTGGTCCGAGTTCGCAGGTGCAGACTCGGACCACCTTTTCTGACAACTCGACGGGCATCTCTCACGACTCGGCGCTGGCCCGAACCACCATCACGTCGGGTAGGTCGGCGACTAGCCGGCGCCAGGTGTCGCCCTCGTCGACCGATCCCCAGACCGCGCCGTTGCGGGCGCCGAAGTAGAGGCCGGCGGGACGGCCGTCGCCTGGATCGTCACTGCACATCGCATCACGCATGACCGCCACGAAGAACCGGTCGGGCAGACCGTCGGAGAGCTCCTCCCAGCTCTCCCCCGCGTCGCGTGAGCGCCAGACCCGCGCCTTGGCGTCGGGCGGGTAGCGGTGCTCCCCGGCCTGGATCGGGAAGACGAAGAGAGTGTCGCCTACACGCGGGTGGGCGACGACGGCGAAGCCGAAGTCAGAGGGCAGACCGGCGGCGATGGAGATCCAGGTCGCCCCCTCGTCGTCGGAGCGGTAGACGCCGCCGTGGTTCTGCAGGTACAGCCGCTCGGGCCGAACCGCGTCGCGCGCGATCTTGTGAACGCATTGGCCGAACTCCGGGTACTGCTGACCCTCGGGAAGGAAATCCGCCCGGATGCCGTGGTTGCGCGCCGTCCAGGTCTCACCGCCGTCTCTGGTCTGGTAGACCCCACCAGTCGAGATCGCCACTGTCACTGAGTCGGGATCGCTCGGGTGCGGCAGGATCGTATGGAACGCCTGGCCTCCGAAGCCTGCCGCCCACTGCGGCCGGTGCGGGTGATCCCACAGACCGCGCACCAGGTCGAAGCTCTCCCCGTCGTCCTGCGAGCGGAAGACGGCGCCGGGCTCCGTGCCCGCCCAGATCGTCCGCCCGCCTGGGTTGCGCGCAGGGCCTCTCACCAGCTGCCAGATCCGGGCGACGCTGGCATCGAGGTCGTCCGGGAACTTCACCGGCGCCTCCTGCCAGCTCGCCCCACCATCGTCACTGCGCCTGACCAGCGGACCGAGCCACAGGCTCGAGCAGCCCACGAACAGCCGGGTGCGCTCATCTCGCCGATCGACCAGCGTCGAGTAGATCTCCTCGACGTCGAAGTGCGGTCCGTCGAACGCCCACGTCGTACGCGCGTCGTCGGACCGGCCGACCCACAGCCCTTTGCGGGTCCCCACCATCAGCACCGTCGCCATGCTTCTTAGGGTGATCCCGTGACCAGGTCCGTGTCAGCAGGTCGGAAGGACAAGTCTCCGGTGCTGCTGGTCCTGATCGGGATCGTCTCGGTGCAGTTCGGCGCAGGCATCGCGACCTCGCTCTTCGACCTGGCCGCGCCCACCATCGTCACCTGGCTGCGGCTGACGATCTCGGCGCTCGTGCTGCTCGCATGGGTCCGGCCACGGCTGTCCGGTCGCAGTACCCGCGACTGGCTGGTCGCGCTCGGCTTCGGGCTCGCGCTGGGGCTGATGAACTGGTCGATCTACCAGTCCTTCGCCCGCATCCCGCTCGGCATCGCGGTGACGCTGGAGTTCACCGGCCCGCTCGCGCTGGCGGTGTCAGGCTCGCGCCGGGCACGCGATCTCGTCTGGGTCCTGCTCGCCGGGGCAGGCGTGCTGCTACTCGGCCTGGAGCCGGGCGACCTGACCTGGAGCGGCATCGGGTTCGCCCTTCTGGCCGGCGGGGCGTGGGCGGCCTACATCCTGCTGAGCAGGTCGACTGGCGCGCGCTGGCCCGGGATGGACGGGCTGGCAGTGGCCTCCACGATCGCGGCTGTGCTGCTGACGCCGCTCGCCCTCGGCCAGTACGCCGGAGACCTTCGCCAGACCCACGTCATCCTGCTCGGTGCGCTCGTCGCAGTACTGAGCTCGGTGATCCCCTACAGCTGCGAGCTAGTCGCGCTGCGCAGCCTGCGGCCGGCCGTGTTCGGGATCTTGATGAGCATCGAGCCGGCTGCGGCGGCGCTGGCGGGGCTCGCCGTGCTGCAGCAGATGCTGTCGGTCTGGCAGTGGTTGGCCGTGCTCTGCGTGATCGTGGCGTCGGTTGGAGCCACCCGCGACTGGGGTGCCGAACCCGCCGCCTGACAGTTGAAAATTCAGTAGCAGACACAGCCTCCCGCAACGCCGGATCGGCCCGTACCGTGGAACCACCGCTCTTGTCCCTCCCTCGTTCGTCCGAGTTTCCGGAGTTCGCGATGTCACCGTTCCTCGTGTTGCCCCGTGCCCTCACCAAGCCGCTGCGCTGGTCCGCCGAATCCGCTCGCCGCGCCCGTCACAACGCCTATGCCGCCAACGCCGCCCTCGCCGTCCGCCGGGCCGAGCGTGAGGACGTCGACCGGTTCTTGACCGACCGCGGTCTCGGCGAGCGTGACCTCACCGGTCACGACCCGGCGTCCCCCGACGACAGGCTGCGCCTCCCGCGGCCCCGCGCCGGCCGGTGACCGATCCCACAAACGCCCCCATCGCTCGCCGCAGAAGGCTCCGGCAGAATCACTTCATGGCTGTCCCGCGCGCTGTAGCCGACTCCTCCGTCGCTTTCCGTGACATCCTCTCGGACGACGGCACCCTGCTGCGTGCCTGGACCAATGACCCCGACGGGGTCATCGACGGCCCGACCGTGCTGCTGTGCAACGGCCTCGGCACCTCGGCCTGGGCATGGCCGGCGCTGCTCACCACCGATTGTGGCGTCCGCGTCGTCTCCTGGGCACACCGCGGCACCTCGGGCTCCGATCGGCCGATCGACCCGGAGAACGTCGGCGTCCAGCAGTTCGTCGAGGACGCGCTCTCGGTGATGGATCACTTCGGTCTCGCGCGCCCGGTGCTGATGGGCTGGTCGATTGGCGTCAATGTCATGTTCGAGCTGGCCGCGCAGCATCCCGAGCGGGTGGCAGGGCTCTTCGCCGTCGCCGGCGTACCGGGAGACACGTTCTCCACGATGCTCGGCCCGCTCCACCTGCCGCGGTCGCTGGCGCGCGCCCTCACCGTCACTACGTCGCGGGGGCTGCGCGCGGCTGGTCGGGCGCTCACGCCCCTGACCTCACGCCTGCCGATCGGCCGGCGCACCATCTCGCTGCTCTCCCACTCCGGGCTGTTGTTCGAGGTCGCCGACCCGGAGCTGGCAGCGTTGGCGCTGCAGGAGTTCCTCAGCACCCCGATCGAGTGGTACTTCCACCTCGCGCTGCGCACTTCCGCGCACGGCCGCGTCTCGCTGCGGCGGATCAAGGTGCCCACCATGTTCGTCGCCGGCAGCTGGGACATGATGGCCGGTGCACGTCACATGGCCAGTGCTGCCGAGAGGGTCCAGAACGGCCGCTACGTCCAGCTCCACGGCAGTCACTTCCTGCAGATGGAGCAGCCCGAGCGGGTCCATCGGCTGCTGCTGGACTTCTTGGAGCGGATCCCCGCCGAGACCGCGCTGCGCTGACCGCGCCCCGGACGAAACAGTGGCGACACGCCGGTGATCGCCACCACTTCGTCAGGTGCGTGGAGCCACCGTGCCGACGACCGTCGCGCGCCGGGCCGCACGCCGCAGCGTGGTGAGCACAGCCGGCCCGAGTACGACGATCGCGACAGCAGTGGTGATGGCACGACCGGTGTCGAAGCTCCCCGTCGAGGTGATCAAGGTGTAGCGGCCGAACGTCGACAGGTTGGTCAGCAGCGACGCCGACGGGTCGAAGGAGAGGTTGCCGGTGTGACCGGGCACCGCGACGCCGGTCAGCAGCGGCCAGCCCTGCAGGTTGAGCAGGAGGCCGTAGACGTAGGAGGCGATCACGCCGTATCCGGCGAGCATGGCGATCTCGCCCTTCCTGCTCACGCGACGCGGCAGCAGGCCCGCGCCCATGCCGACCCAGGCCGAGCCGAGCATCTGATAGGGCAGCCACGGGCCTACACCGGCGGTCATCAGCGCGCTGGCGAACAGCGACGTACACCCGAGCACGAAGCCGAACCCCGGCCCGAAGACGCGCCCAGCCAGGACGAGCAGGAAGAAGACCAGCTCGATGCCGGCGGTGCCGGCGGAGATGCCCCGCATGACCGCGTTGATCGCGCTGAGCACGCCGAGGACCGCCAGGACCCTCGGATCCAGACCGCCCTCCCCCAACTCGGCAAGGACGACGGCGACGATGACCGGCAGCAGGATCAGGAAGACGAACGGCGGCTGCACCGTGCCGCCGGCGCCGTGCTGACCGTGGACCAGGAGCGGCCAGCACAGCATCATCAGGCCGGCGGCCGACGCGACGGTCAGGACGAGGGCCGAGCGCAGCGTGACCCGGACCGCAGTCATCCGCGCACCCGATCGAGCGCCGCGACTACCTCGTCGACGCGTAGCCACGGCGCACCGAACACCTTGGTCACCTGCGGTGCGAACGCCGGCGACTCGGCCATCACCTGTCGCACTGGGCCACGGGAGACGACCTCGCCCTCGGCCAAGACGAGCACCTCGTCGGCGATCTCGGCGGTGAACTCCACGTCGTGCGTAGACACCAGCACGCAGTGTCCGTCGTCGGCCAGCCGACGCAGGATCGTCGCCAGGTGACGCTTCGCGGCGTAGTCCAGGCCGCGCGTCGGCTCGTCCAGGAGTACGACGCCGGGCCGGGCGGCGAGCACCAGCGCTAGGGCCAGTGCGAGCCGCTGCCCCTCGGAGAGGTCGCGCGGGTGCCGGTCGTCCGGGATGCCGGGGACCAACTGGTCGAGGATGGTGCGGGTGTCGGGGCCGCCGGCACGGCACTCCTCGGCCACGGTCTCGAGATAGAGCAGATCGGCGGCGGTCTGCGGCAACAGTCCCACCCTGGCCCGTCGCTGGGCCGGGTCGAGCTTCGCCGGATCGGCGCCGTCGCCCGCCTCACCGACACGCACGGCGCCGGAGCGTCTCGGCTGGCTGCCCTGGAGGGTCCAGAGCAGGGTGGACTTGCCGGCGCCGTTTCGCCCCATCAGCGCGGTGATGCTGCCGGCGTACAGATCGAGGGAGACGTCCTGGAGGGCGGCCGTGCTCCCGCGGACGACGCTGACGTTGTTCGCGCTCAGCGCACGTCGAGCCGGCGGAGGCGCCTCGACAGGCTCGGCGTGCGTGGGTTCGGCGTGCGTGGGCTCGGCGTGCGTGGGCTCGGCGTGCGTGGGCTCGGCGTGCAGGTCGAGACCCAGCCCTCGCGCACGGCGTCGGGCGTCCCGGACGGTGAGCGGCAGCGGAGACCAGTCCAGCGCACGACCGAGCTCGACGATCGGAGGCACCACCGGCGAGTCCTCGAGGATCTCGGCCGGGTCGCCGACCCGTAGCCCGCCACGACCGTCGAGCAGCGCGATCCGGTCGGCGAAGGGCACGACCCGCTCCAACCGGTGTTCGGCCAGCAGCACGCTCACCCCGAGGTCGTGCACCAGCCGGGTGATGGTGGCCAGCACGTCCTCCGCGGCGGTCGGGTCGAGCGCCGACGTGGGCTCGTCGAGGACGAGGAGGCGGGGGTGCATGGTGAGGACCGAGCCGATGGCGACCCGCTGTTGCTGGCCACCGCTCAGGCTCCGCAGGTCGCGGGCGCGGAGGTCGACGATGCCCAGCAGGTCCAGGGTCTCCTCGACGCGACGGCGCATCGTGGCCGGCGGCAGGCCGAGCTGCTCCATGCCATAGGCCAGCTCCTCCTCGACCGTGTCGGTGACGAAGCCGGCGGACGGGTCCTGCCCGACGTACCCGATCATGGCAGCGCGCTCCCTCGGCGGGGCGTGCACGATCGACTGCCCGTCGAGGAGTACGTCGCCGGCCAGCGTCCCTCCGCTGAACCTCGGCACGAGCCCGCTGATCACGCCCAGCAGGGTGGACTTGCCCGCGCCCGTGGGTCCGGAGACCAGGACGAGCTCGCCCTCCTCGATGGCCAGATCGATGCCGTCGATGACCGGCGCGGATGCGCCGGGATGAGTGACCGTGATCCTGCTGAGGGAGATCATGCCGTGACCGCGCGCGGCTCGGGGGTGGCTACGGCGGGCAGCAGCCCGAGCAGGGCGCCGACGAGCGCTACCGGGCTGACCTGGGGCGCGGCGGCGACGTCCGGGTAGGCGACGGTGGCTTGATGCTGACTGACCCACCAGCCGAGTACGCCGACGGCGACGCCGGTCAGCACGACGACTGTCTCGGGCCAGCGCCATGGGTCGGGCCGGTAGACCGTGCGCTGTACGCGGCGACCCGCGACCCGCAGTGCTATCACCGCAAGCACGAGGCCAGCGACGATCATCGGCGTCGCCAGCCAGCGTGGCGAGGTCGAGTCGAGGACGCCGTACGTGCCGGCGCACAGGCCGAGCAGCGCGAGCAGCATCAGCGTGCCGGTGAGACGGCGTTGGCGCAGCGAGGCGCCGCCGCTGCGGCCGTAGCCGCGGGTGTCCATCCCGGCGGCCAGGGCAAGGGAGCGTTCGAGCGCGTCCTCGAGGACCGGCACCAGGAAGCGCCGCAGCCGTCCGATCCGGCGGGTATGTCCGGATCGGAGCTGCTGGGCGCGACGGACGCGCTGCACGCTGTCGGCCAGCTGGGGAAGGACCGTCACCGCGACGACCAGCGCCGTACCGATCTCGTAGAGCGCTGGCGGCACACTGCGCAGCAGACGCTTGGGGTTGGCCAGCGAGTTGGCCGCGCCGATCGCTATCACGATGGCGGCGAGCCGGAGCCCGTCGTACAGGCCGGCGAGTAGCGCCTCCCGGGTCAAGGGCCCGAGCAGCCGGATGCCGAGCACCCAGCCGGGCAGCGGGATCTGCGGCAGGTCGATCAGCACGTGGCCGGCCGTGCCGCCGAGCAGGATCCGGAACAGGACGCGGATGACGACGATCGCGACGCCCATCACGAGGTAGAGCCGGAACGATCGGCTCCAAGGCTGGTTGGTGCGGCGCGCGGCCACCACCAGTCCGGCCGCCCCGATCAGCAACAACAGCAGCCAGGGGTTGGAGACGTTGGATGCGTAGGCCGCCAGGCCGATAGCCCAGGCCCACCAGGCCAGGGGGTGCAAGTCGCGTCGCATCGTGCTCGTGTGCCTCTGCTCGGGGTGCGTTCGCCGGCTATCCGCGGGCGCGGCGGCGTGCCACAGCGACCCCGCCACCGGCGGCGAGTACGACGACCACCACCAACGGGGCGATCCAGCCGGGCAGGCCACCCGAATCCGGAGAGGTGGGCGCCGAGTCGGTCGACATGGGTGCCGAGCTTGCCGAAGGGGTGGCGGTCAGAGCGCCGGCGCTCGGGCCCGGCGACGACGCCGCGGTGCCGCCGGCATGAGCGTGCTTCTTCGCCTTCGCGCTCGGCGCGGACGAGGCCACTGCACTCGGCGACATGCTGGCCGAGGTGCTGGCCGCCAGGCTCGGGCTCGCTGCCGGGGTCGGCGTGACGGAGGGCTTCGTGGCCGGTTTCTTCGTGGCAGCGCCGGCCTTGCCGGTCTTGGTGGACTTCGACTTGGTCGTCTTGGTGGGCTTAGTGGGGGCCTTGGTCACCGCGGCGGACACAGCTGGCGCCCGGGTGCCGGCCGCGCTCTGCCAGGCGAACCCCACCGACCCACCGGCGGGCACGCTGAGTGAGTCGACCCCGAGGGAGGCGTAGGTCCATTTCGCGGTAGAGCCGTCGGTCCAGAACAGACCCCAGTAGGCGTTCGCCGGAGGCATCTGCGGACAGGGCTTGGCCGGCTTGGAGTCAACACTGCAGACGGCGCTCGGCTGGCTCTGCACGCGACCGAGGGAGTGGCCGGCGGCCGCGAACAACGCCGCGGCTTTGCCGGCCGAGGACGCACAGTCCCGCTGCACCCCACCACCGAGCGCTCCGAAGTCGACGACCACGGTGACGCCCTGCGTCGTACAGGCTCCTGCCGCGTGGACCGGAGCCTGGGAAAGCACCGTCGGCGCAGCCGCCCCCATCAGGAGGGCGGCTGCGCCGAGGAGCCGATGGAGCTTGCGCACGCTCAGGCGCACGCAGACTTGTCGAGGTACTGCAGCGCCGGGGCTGCCTGGACGGTGGCGCGGCGCCACTGGTCCTGCGTGTCAGCGGTGATGCCGGACGCCTTGGCCGCAGCGAAACCGGCCTTGTCGTAGGCGATGGCGCCCTTGGCCGAGGCCAGCGGGCTCTTGGCCGTCTTCTTGCTGACCTGAAGCTTCTCGACCCAGGTAGCGGCCTTGCGGGCCTGCTTGCACGCGCCGGCACCGGCGAGCGCCGAGGCCGCCAACCCGGTGCTGTTGGTGTTCGGCGTGGCCGTCGAGGAGCCGCCGAGGAACGACCCGTTCTTCTTCTGGTGCTTGCGCAGCCAGCGGACCGCCTTCTTCTCCGCCTTCTTGACCTTGGCGGTCTGCTTCGGGAGCACCTGCAGGCTCAGCAGGGCCGAGGAGGTGGCGTCGGGGTCCGGCACGCTCGTGGTCGCCTTGGAGCCGGCGTCACAGGTCTGCGGCTGGCCGGCGGCCGGGAAGTAGAGCCGGAAGTAGCCGCTCGAGCACTGCTGCTTGAGCAGGTAGTTGAGGACCGGCTTCGCCTTCTTCGGCGCGCTAGTGGAGAGCGCCTGCGCGGCGAGCGCCTGACCGAGGGTGTTGGCGTTGTCGCCGTAGGACGAGGTGTCCTGGATCCGGCCCTTGGTCGCGCCGCTCTTGGAGACGGTGCCCTCGAGCAGCTTGATCAGGTTGTCACCGCCGAACTTCTTCGGGTTGGCGCCGAGGGTCTGCGCCACGACGGCAGCCTTGGCCACCGAACCGGCGTAGAGCTCCGTCGCCTGGCCACCGCGGACCCAGTCGTCGATGTGGGTGGCGAGCGCCTTGCGAGCGGTCTTGAGCTTGGCCTGGTGGCCACCGAGCTGCTGAAGCGCCAGCGCGGCGTCGGCCGTCAGGCCATAGTCGTCGAAGTCGTACTGCGAGTTGTGGATAACGCCGGCGGTGAGCTGGTGATTGAGCCAGGTGCCGGCGGTCTTCGTCGGCGCGGCCTGTGCGGCCTGGGCGCCGCCTGCGGTGATCAGGAGCAGGCCGGCGGAGGCGATCGCCGCCGACTGGAGAAGCTTGCGCATGAGGGTGGTCCTTCCCGCTGTGTGCTGCGGGAGGCCCTGCGAGCCGACCCGCTGCGTTCCGCGACAGCGTTGTGGTCAAGACGCTCAGTCAGGTGCTCCGACTTCCCTGAGCGAGCCTCGGGGCTCAGGGTCACGGTTGCGGGTCAGTGCCGGACTCTCACCGGCTTCCCCCGACACGAGCGTGTTGGTTGTTAGCGCCCGAAGCCTAGCCTGGCGTGCTCCCACGCGACGACTCGGCTTGGGGCGCCTTTGGCGAGAAACTCACCCGAGACGACGAACCGACGCGGCTCCTAGATGTCGTCTCAGGTGAGTCTTCCCAGAGACTCAGCTCAGCTTTTCGAGGATCAACTGCTGCACCCGAGCTGCATCCGCCTGACCACGGGTCGCCTTCATGACGGCGCCCACGATCGCCCCCGCCGCCTTGTGGTTGCCACCGCGGATCTTGTCGGCAATGGCCGGCTGAGCGGCCAGCGCCTCCTCGATCGCGGCGAGCAGCGGGCCGTCGTCGGAGACGAGGGCGAGACCGCGCTTCTCGATGATCTCCCCCGGCGTACCCTCGCCCGCGAAGAGCCCATCGAACACCTGCCGGGCCAGCTTGTCGTTGAGGGTGCCGGCGTCGATCAGCTTCTGCACTTCGGCGACCTGAGCTGGCGTCACCCCCGCGGAGGCGAGCTCCACGCCTGCCTCATTGGCGCGCCGCGAGATCTCCGACAGCCACCACTTGCGGGCGGCCTGCGGGGCAGCCCCGGCGGCGACCGTCTCCTCGATCAGGTCGATCGCGTCGGCATTGACGGCGTCGCGCATCTCGAGGTCGGTATAGCCCCATGCGGCCTGGAGGCGGGCCCGACGCTCGGCCGGCGGCTCGGGCAGGGTGGCCCGCAGCTCCTCGACCCACTCCCGAGACGGCGCGACCGGCACCAGATCGGGCTCCGGGAAGTAGCGATAGTCCTCGGCGTCGGACTTCTCCCGACCCGGCGACGTGGTGCCGTCGGCCTCGTGGAAGTGCCGGGTCTCCTGGAGCACCGACCCTCCGTCGAGCAGGATCCCGGCGTGACGCGACATCTCGAACCGCACCGCCCGCTCGACCGAGCGCAGCGAGTTGACGTTCTTGGTCTCGCTCCGCGTGCCCAGCTTCGCCGAGCCCTTGGGCGCGAGCGACAGGTTGACGTCGCAGCGCATCGACCCCTGGTCCATGCGTACGTCGGAGACGCCCAGCCCGAGCAGGATCTCGCGCAGGGCCGCGACGTAGGCGCGCGCCACGAGCGGCGCCTTCTCGCCGGCCCCGACGATCGGCTTGGTGACGATCTCGATGAGCGGGATGCCCGCGCGGTTGTAGTCGACAAGGGAGTACTCCGCGCCCTGGATGCGACCGGTGGCGCCACCGATGTGAGTGGTCTTCCCCGTGTCCTCCTCCATGTGGGCGCGCTCGATCTCCACCCGGAAGGTCTCACCCTCGCCCTCTCCATCGGGCACGGTGACGTCGAGCCAGCCCTCGAAGCAGATCGGCTCGTCGTACTGCGAGGTCTGGAAGTTCTTCGGCATGTCCGGGTAGAAGTAGTT
>Ga0164242_10002193_pt1 | contig 22686 bp, 15 predicted proteins | sample OricomgcompostMG_FD_108783 | JGI IMG/M metagenome (GOLD analysis project Ga0164242, IMG submission 108783) | Miracle-Growth compost microbial communities from Emeryville, California, USA - Original compost - Miracle growth compost (MG) ... | reverse complement strand
CGCCGACCATGGCGATCGGACAGGCTTCCCGCCGCCAGCACCAGGGCAGCGAAGGCCAGGTTGTAGCCATCGGCCACCCACTGCAGACCACGGGTGTCCGCCCCGAGCTCAGCAGCGATGCGGGGAAGCGCGACATTCACGATGGTCACGTCGAGATTGATGACCAGGACGGCGACGTAGACCGCGAGGAGGATTCCGGCCCTGCGACCGGCATTTGCCGGGCGACCGACCCCGGGAAACGCGCTCATGGCCCCCATGGACGACTCCTCTCGATGTAGACTTGAGAATGTCAAGCATCCTTGAGAAAATCAAGTGAGAGTCATGAGCAAGACCTACGGCCAGTACTGCGGACTCGCCCGCGCCCTCGACGTGATCGGCGACCGATGGAATCTCCTCATCGTGCGTGAGCTGCTCCTCGGGCCGGCGCGCTATCGCGATCTCCAGGCGGGTCTGCCTGGGATCGCGACCAACCTCCTGTCCGACCGTCTCCGCGAGTTGGAGGCTGTCGGGATCGTGGAACGCCGCCCCGCCGCCGACGGGAACGCGGTCGCCTATGCGCTGACCGCCTGGGGCGCCGAGCTCAGGGGCCCGATCGAAGGCATCGTCCGCTGGTCCACCCCACTCATGGTGAGCGGCCCGGGCTCGGACGTGTTCCGTCCGGAATGGATCGCCCTCGCGGTCCCGGCACTCCTACGCGAACGACTCAGCCACGACATCGCCGCCAGCATCGGCATCACCGTCGACGGCGAGACCTTCGAGCTCAACGTCGGTCCCGCCGGACCGGAGATCCGCCGTCATGACGGCCGCGACCTCGACGCCATCATCACCGGCGAGGGCATGCTCATCCTCGGCATGGCCGCCGGCGTACTGGACCTCGACGACGTCAGGTCGTCCCTGGAGATCCAAGGCGACGAAGCAGCGATCCGGACGGCCCTCGGCATGCAGTCATCAGGGACCACCACCGAATCGGGATGACTCCACGGTCGCCTGACACGGAGTCGCCGAGTAGGTGCATCTGCACCCGTTCATCGGGCAGATTGAACGATTCGGTACTTCGCCTCCGACACTCACTACGGGCATGACGGCAGAAATACTTCAGGCCCGGAATCCGTGGATTCCGGGCCTGAATTTGGTAGCGGGGACAGGATTTGAACCTGTGACCTCTGGGAGAGATCGGAGGGCCTGATCCTGCTACCTCAAACTTCGGGCCCCACTGGAAAACCTCGGGTTGGACTGGAGATTCTCCATCGGAGAGTCACGAGTCTATCGGAACCTCTCGGGACCGTCGCGCATCGTTTGTGATGACTTTCTGATGACCTCTCGAAACGTCCCGGGACGTCTGCGTGTCGACACCGTGGGCTAAGCAATCGCTCAGCCGGTCACACTCAAGTCTCTGAAGATGGCCTCCACCGGCAGCCTGCGGTCATCGATCCGTCCGGCGAGTGTTTGAGAACGAGGAACCCACAAATTGGCATGGAGCCGCATCGGTAGGTGAGGAATCGGTGTCGGGTCCCAGCTTGATCGCTGGTGCACGACCATGCCATCTACCAACCACGAGATGGACCCCGGGCGCCAGTCAATCCCATACGTGTGGAACTCGGCAGATGCGTCGAACCCAAGGTCCACCCAACAAGGTGACCCTCGGTAGCCGTAGCTATACGCGCTGCCATCGTCACCAGGGTTGAAGTAGACGTTCGTCAGCATCCGAGTGGGGTGTAGTCCGACAAACTCGATGTCGATCTCTTGGCGTGGAGATGCCCGATGCAGGAAGAAGCCCGTGACGATCCCGTGCCCCGAGGCGGGTCTGATTGTCGCCTCAAACCGCCCATGGTCGAATGGATCGGACGAAGTGATCGCTCCTGACTGGTACGGCCGCTGCCCGCGCTCGACTAGGTCGAGTCGGAGGTGAACGCCGTCAGCATTGTGCTGGAGGTTCTCTCGGCGGAATGACGCCTGGCTCCCAGGAAAGGTCTCGCCGAGCCCCCGGAAAGCAGCCGCCGGCTGATTCATCGGCGCGTAGACGCGTCGTTGCCCAGGAGGGGCCACAACATCGCTCGTGCACAGCTGCGGCGTCCACCCGGTGGTCGCAGGCAACACCCAGGGCGTGTCGTCAAGGTCGAGGGACGCCCGCCGAGTGTTACCGGAGCCATCCTCGCCGCACGGCTCAGAGCTGTCAGCCCCTGCAACTGTTGGCGTCTGGCTCCGTTCGGCACCAACCCCGACGCCCACGAAGGCATCTGAGTCCGCACCCAAGGCCGCATGAGTCCGCACTTGAGGTCGAGCATCACGGAAGACACCGAACGTTCGCGGCACCCCGGCGGGATACGGCTCAGCCGGGACCTGGACGCCGAGCAGCCTGCACAGCGGTCCCCAGACTCCCGCTGCTGCCTCTTCGACTGTCGCCGCTCGTTGCGGTCCAAGGATTTCAGGATCAAGTGCAGGTGGCACCGCCGCGCCCTGCTCTACAACAACGATCGCTGTTTCGTCAGGGGCGATCAGCGAGACAGCCTCAGGGTCAAGGGGCGGATCAACGAGAGCGTCGAACGTTTGTAGTGCTTCGAGGAGGCCCTGAGAATCGAGTGCTTGCTCGTCTCCGTCGAAGGCGCGGACCCTCAGTCCGAGCATCGAGAGCGCCATCGCAAGTACCTCCTGCTCCCCGCCCGCGCTCCATCCGAACACCGGGCCTGTCTTTGGTTGCCCGGGAAATCGGACCTCGCGTTCCGCGTCCACGATCCCGGCGCGTGCGAGGTAGGGCAGTATCGAGTAGGCGTTGCTTGAAACGATGTCGTTCCGTTGTGCAAGCACGGGTGGCGTGACCGCAAGTGCGTCGAGGCTCTCCAACTGATAGTTCATCCACAGGTCAACTGGCCCGACCACAGGCATCGCCCGGAGTAAGGCTTCTGCCCCGCTCCGGGACAACACGTAGCCCGAAAGGAACCAGAGGCCACGCGTTGGGCGAAACACCGACCTGCTGAGCCTCTTACGCGGAGCTTCGGAATCCGCCACGGCGTAGGAGACGTACAGCAGCTGCGGCCCCTGCCGTCCAACTGCGTTGGCGACGGCGTCTCGCCAGCCATTGTCGATCGCTGCTCTCGCACCAGGCCGGAACCAGACGTCGTCCTCCAGCACAAGGACAACGTCGTGAGGCCCGGCGGCGATCATCTTCCAGACTTCGATGTGCGAACGAGCGACGGCAACCTCCTGCCTCGTCATTCGCACCGGCTCATCAAGATCGAAGGAATCAGCGAGGCGGACGTCAGGCTGCACCCACAGTTGGTCACCGACGCGGTAAGTGATGTCCACGTCGGCGGTGGCCGCGACAGCGCGGCCGTCACGGGCGTCCACTGCGGAGAACCTGCTGGTCATCTCCGTCAGCGTCACGCCGTCAGATCTCCGGAACCGTCCCAGCTCACGGGTGAGAAGGCGCCACCGGTTTGGCTGACGATCCAAGTTGATGACGACAATGGCGTTGATCTGACTCGGCCCGTCACCGAACGCTCGGAGTCGTCTAGCAGGGACAGCCGTCACCAGATGACGCCAAGCACGGAAGATGCGGTGGCGCGCCGGCCCGAATACGTCGGAGATGTTCATCCGCCACCTGCGGGTCGATCGGCACTGGCGACTGACCAGTTGCGCCAATTACGGCCGTCCTTGCGATACCCGAGACTCCAATCCGGTTCCGCAGTCGATTCCCAGTCAAACAACAGCTCAAGGCCAGGTCGGCGAGCTGCGAGCATCTCCTCGCGGGTGTGGGCGGCAAGCGCAGCGGTGAGATTTCCCGGACCCGTAGTGGACTGGATGTCGTTCACGCGAGCGTCACCGAGAAGCAAACGAGTGGCCCGCGCGAGCGCGCGCCGTAAGACCGGGTCTCCTGGGGGCGCTGCAATCGGGTTATTATTGACATAGAAGATGCGGTGCGAAGCAGGACTGTCGAATAGACCCAGCTCAGTCGCTGCGACCATCCTCCCGCTCGGGATGTCGTAGCAGAGTGGCTGAAGTTTCAGCTCGTTGCCACCGAAAACTCGACGCCATCCACCGTCGCGCAGCACGTCATCGGCATCGACATACAAGCCGCCTTCGGCGAGAACGAAACACAGCCGCAGGTAGTCGCTGCGCATCGCGGGGTGCTCACAGCGAGCGAAGGCGGTGGCATGCGACTCTCCGTAGCGGTCGGCGATGTACGCGGCGGCAGTGTCGTCGTCGAACATGCGGAAGGTCACGCCCGCGTCGTCCAAGGGCGTCCAACTATCGAGGCAAGCCTGGACGTCGGCAGGTATTGACTGAGGGTCATGCCAGAACCGAACGAGTGTGCGCGGAATCAACGAGTCGTGGGCATCGAGGACTTCCTCCGTTATCGCCTCGCTTGTGGCTGCCTGCCCGGACTGGCTTGCGCTGTAGGCCAGTTGACGCACGAACTCTGACCTCAACAGGTCATCTTCCTCGAAGCCATCCGGGAACGACTCTCCTGTCGCGCCGTGAATCAGTTCGCGCTCGGCGGTGAGTTCGATCGAACGCACACGAGACTCAGTGTTCAACTATCGACTCCTGCCAACGCGCCCGGTACCTCACGTACCGTTCGGAGTCCTTGATGAGGTAGGCACGGTCGTCTACGACGAATCCGTCAAGGCCGCGTTCTGAGGCGTAGTCGGCAAGGTCGCGGAGGTTGTTGATGAACCCTTTGCCGTTGAAGTTCAGGGACGTGTTGCAGAGCACCCCGTAGCCCGTGCGCTGCTGGAACTCTACGAGCAGGTCGTGCAACCGCGCGTTCGAGGCGGACGTGACCGTCTGCAATCTTGCTGTGCCGTTTACATGAGTGACGGCCCTAAGTGCGTCAGTGGTCCCGCGGAACGTGTAAAGCATGTAGGGGCTTGGCGCGGTGCAGCCAAACCACCGTGCAGCATCGGACTCCAAGCAGACGGGCGCGATCGGCCGGAACTGTTCGCGTTGCTTAATGTTGTTGAGCCGAACGCGAGTCGCGTCATCGAACGGAGCTGCGAGGATAGATCGGTTCCCGAGGGCACGAGGACCGATCTCGTACGGACCGTTGACCCATCCAAGGATGAGTCCCACCTGAAGCATTTCAGCAACATCGGCTGGGCCGACGTCGCGGACGTCGTACCGACTGAGATCGGCGGTCGTGGTGCTGTCGAACGACAATCCCGAGTAGACGTCCCACTCGATTTTTGTCTCGCCGGTGTAGTGCCACTGGGCGTCGATCGCCGTGCCGATGGCCGATCCTGAATCATTGGCGACCGGAGGAACGAATACGTCGGAGAAGATTCCGCTCTCTCGCCACTTGGTGTTCCAGTCGCAGTTCAGGCCACAGCCACCCACGATAATCAGTGGCCATCCTTGGCGGAGATTCGTAGCAGCGAACTGGCGAAAGGTCTCAAAGATGCGATCGCTGTAGATGCCGGCGAAGTTGCGAAACTCACCGTCGTCGACGCCGACGTTGTAGTACACCGAGGAATCGAGCTCCTCGTACAGGTCTAGCCGCACGTCTCGCGATGAAAGCAGAAAGTCCATGAGTTGTTCCTCCTCGCCCGTCGGGATATTGCGTTGCGAGAAGGACGCCAGCGCCATCAGCTTTCCTGCATCCGAGAATCGTGAGAAAGGCGCGTTCTTGGGGAAGGTCGGGTCGGCCAGACCATATATGGAGGCGTACCGGTTGCCCGGCTGGTTCATCACGTCAGCGATGAGGGTGATGCCGAGGTTCGGGTCGATCTCGTAGAACGCCCCGATCGCGCCTTCCCAAACAAGGGCGTAGCACGGTTGACCTTGAGGAAACGGCGACATGCCGTATCCGCACAACAGGTGCGACCGCTCGTGTGAGGACGAGAAGTAGCGGACTGGCCTGCCAAGAAGACGGCGGTCCTCTTGGAGAATGTCGTTGGGCCCGATTCCTCGGTAACCGACATGCGCGGGGGTCCCGGTCTGATTCGCTTCGCGCGGCCACCAGCCACCGACTGCGAGGACGTCTGGCGGTCCATCAAGGCGGGCGAACGCGTCAATGAGCTCCCTGCTCCCGAAGGGCGTGTAACGGTAGTTCGAGTCCTTCTCGGCCTCGACGGACGAGACGAGACGGCCGTCACGTATGTGGACGAAGGCGCCATCATGGCCCGGGTTGTAGGAGACCACATCCACCTGTTGCCCCTTGCTGCCGTTCATGCCCACGGGTCACTCGTCGAAGCCCACGGGTCGGAGACCCCCCACCGCATCATGCTCGCCGGTGCCAGCCTCATCCGCGGCAGCCTCAACATGCCACTCAGCTCGGGCAACCAACTCATCGAACGTGATGACCTCTGGCTCGTAGAGGTTCCTGCGGAACAGCTCGAAACTTCGGACCTTGTCTGGGACCGGCCCCCCACTGCCGCCGGCCAGTTGTCCGAGCGAACCCACGATCACATACGAGCGGGGCTGAAGGACGAACGTTCCCGTGCCGAGCAACTCGCCGTCCTCGGCCCGGTCCTGGATGTAGTCGCCGAGCTCCCGGCTAGCGAGGTGGACGGTCTGCTGCACTTGGACGACCGCACCACTGACCTCATTCGATGGACTCCAAGCTCCAGAACGGTACTTCTCACCCAGGAGGGATGTCTGATGATGTTTGATCTCCGCGAATGCGAGCGATCGAACGATGCCCGCCGTGCGGAGAAGGGCATCCGCACGCTTGCCCACGACCTTGATGCTCCTTCCAACGACAGTCTGTTCCAGCCTGCCCTCCTCCCACGAGGTGAAGAGTTGGCCCCCAAGACCGATGCCGAGAACCCAAGGATTCGCTTCAAGTAACCTCTGCCAAGCCTTCTCTGGTCCACCCGCCGCGAGATTGGCCTCGGCAAAGGCGTCATCGTCGTTGAGCCAAGCCCGCATTGTTGCTGCCACCTCACGGCGGTGCTGTAGCGCGATCACGTCACTCGCGTTGGCATCCGTCTCGATGAGAGCACGGAAGCGCTCGGGATCGTCGGCATAGACACTTGCGATCGCTGCAGGATCGGCGAACACGTCCCGGAGCAACTGGTCATCCACGTGGACCGTGCTCTCACCCTCGATCGGGATGGAGTCAAGGGCCTTCAACATGTCGATGAGTCGTGTCGCCTGGTCGCGGTCCAGCTCGAGCACCGGCTCCAACTTCGTCCGATCGCCCGATGTCGGAACCTTCTGAATGCGGATTTTCCGTACCGCGCCTGCTTCGCGTGCCACCTGCAACTCCAGTTGCTTGCGGCCTCCAGGGGTTGTGTACACCACGTCGTTCGTCCATTCCCACTCGTTGTCGTCCTCGGTCACGACCTCGTCGAAGACCCGATGGACATACCTCGCTGGCTGCCCCCGATCCCGCCCGAACTGCATTGTGAAACTTCGACTGGCGTAGGTACGGGTCGTGTAGCGCCCTTCGGCGTAGGTGACTTCTGTTGGCACGGGCAGGTCATCGAAGGTCACGATCGGCATTGCGTTCCCCACTCACTCGTCAACGGAAGCAAGGAAGGCACGGAGGGTCTTCAACTGCTCAAGGATCTCGTCGTAGGTGACCAGGCGAACTCCCGAAAGGTGCTCGCGGTACAAGTCGAACGACTTCAACTCGTAGGCAATCTCCCTCAGGAGGCCACGAGGAGCGGCGACGACAGCAGGCATCTCCCAGGCATCGTGGGTCTCGCCACCGAAGTCGGTGACCTGGAGCTCGCGACCGCCATGGTCGGGAACCATCAACGTTGCTTTGCCAATATGGAACTTGCTCACGACCTCAATCATTCCGGATGATGGGTGGCCGAGTCAGCAACTTGGGCAACCTGACCTATCGACGCGTGCCGAGGCCCTACGCTCGAACAGCACCACCCCGAGACGGAGAAGGAAATGCTCGAACAGCGCATGATCGGCCAGCCCGGCAAATCAGGTTCACCGATCAGCAACATCGACGCGATCCTGGACCTCTTGCGCACCGGAACCGAGGCCTTCGACGCTGCCGTCGCATACGTAACCGACAGCGGCGTCGACACATTGCTGTCGAGCGTCGCGACCCAGGGACTCGGTGCAGAGTGGCTGGGTACGGCCAAACGATTTCTCGTAAGCATCGACTGGTACCGCTCCGATCCCACCGCACTCGAACGCTTGGCGGCCATGCCAGCCGAAGTGAAAGTTCACGATGGGAGCCGAGTCGTCGTCCGTCCAGGCTGCATGCCGTTCGTCCCGTGGCATCCAAAGTGGTTCTCAACACGAGGACCGGGCGTTAGAGGCCAACTTGTGGGCTCGGGCAACCTCTCCAGAAACGGGCTCGTGATCGGGCATGAGGCAGGAACCTTGCAGATCGTCCGAAAGCCGTCGAACAATGCCGAGAAGGCCGTAGATGCTGCGATACGAGCAGGTGAAGCATGGTTCGAGAGCGAGTGGAGCAAAGCCACCTCGCTATCCACCGTCATCGCCGGCTATCGGCGAGGGTTCTCTGCGTTCCCGAAGGCGCGGGTCGGACGCAATGACGACGTTACCGATCGCTCAGGTCGGGTCGGCGCTAGGTACGGGCTCAGCGCTGAACAACTCGCAGCACTCACCGCTGCGTCGAACTTCTGGATCGAGGGAGGGTTTCTGAGCCGAAACCGCGGTCCAACGAGGCCTGGGAACCAACTCATGATGTCGGCCCTCATGCGCGTGTTCTTCGGAGCCTCCGCCATCGAAGTTCCTCGCAACACTGCGGTTGGGTCAGCGACCATCGAGCATCCGAACAATCCCGGCCTGGTCATGTCGGCCCCAATCCGCTTCAGCAACAACTCGATGGACGTCATTTCGCTCCCAGTGCCTGAAGCGCCCTGGCCCACCTCGTACGACGACCGAGTCCTTCTATTCACCAAAGTAAGCCGCGGAGGTTCGCTTCACTACGTTCTGAACACACGGAGCACGTCTGGAGCCAGGACCTGGCGGGCCTCGTCAACATCCCAGGGGACCAACTTCTCGATGCGCAGTGGAAGGAAATGGGGCGTCTTCGGATAGGCAGAGGAGTCAGACCAGCCCCTTCGTCTCACGAACATATGACTCAAACAGCACGCCTTGCCTCTCCGCCTCAGAAGCCAGCGCCCGTCGCTCGCTCCACACCCGGTCGACAAGTTCATCCAGCTGGCGGTGAGCTGCAACGAGCTCTCCCTCGAAGTTCTCAGCCAGATACTGCTGGGCAAGTGTCAGATCAGACCTAGCCTCCCGAGCAGCCAAAACCCCCCGACCTGCTCCCGCGATCTCAGCACGCAACGAATGGCCGACCTGCGGCAACGGGAGGTTGTTCCACACGATGGTATTCGAGAATCTCAAATCGGACTTGAGCCGGCCTCCAACAGCTCGCTGCCACGCGATGAACATCGCTGAACTGATGATCCCGAAGAGAAACCCATCGGGGTCGGCCGCTGTAAACGTTGCGTCACTCGCAATAACGTCTGGCGACACGTGCATCGCCGCGAAGTAGGGACGGCGGTCGCTAGAGACCCGCGGAATGACAACGTAGGGCTCAGAGTGGAGACCAGGCCGCTGCCCAAACAAGTGAGGTGTCTTCGCCATTTGTCGAGTGCTAGCGGCCGTGCTCTTCTTGCGGAACTCACGCACGGCCTCAACGCGCCGACTCAGGATCTCGCTCCGGGGAATGTCGTCTTCCCCACCAACGAGCCAAAGGCACCACCGCTGCTTCCCGTTGAGTAACTCGTCGGCTCCAATGAATGGTCGAACGTACTTCGAAGCGATGGAATCTGCCTGCACTTCTCCAAGCTCATCAGGGGTGACAATCAGGTTCCCGTCGTCACGAGGCATGTTGCCGAACGTTGTCTCTGGAAGCCCCACGCCTAGTGGGCACATCCTCTTCACGATGAACGCATCCGGAGCGTCTGCAAGGTAGGCGTTGATCGACTTCACCGCTCGTGAGCCACCACCCGCTTCGGCCTCATCGAAGAGAGTCGCGTGCTTCACATCGCGAGAGAAGCCAACGATTGCGCAGTGAACTGCCGCCTTCCCGGCGGCATCTGAAGTCCAGGGAAACGTCCGGTGCGCGAACTTGATTCGCCATCCATCCTCGAAGATCGGACCGAACAAGAGTGGAACCGGGTCGCCCTGCGTGATCGAGTTGGTGGTGACGAAGGCCCATTCGCCCTCCCGAGACTTGAAATAGCGCAGAGCCTTCGCATGCCAGCCCGTGACGTAGTCGAGGCGACTGATGTCGTCACGCCCCCAGGCAGCACGGAGTTCCTCGGCCTGCTCCTCGGAACGCGTTGCATGGCCCAAGAACGGTGGATTTCCCGCAACCATTACCGTCGAGGAAGCTGGGCACACGGCATCCCATTCCACCTTGAGCGCATTGCCCACAACGATTCGAGCGGCCCGCTGGATGGGAAGTCGTTCGGGCGCAATCCCGAACCGCTCCTTCATCCTGAGGTCTGCCTGGCGGTCCATGAGAAACATCGCTGTCTCGGCGATGCGCGCCGGCCATTCGTCGATCTCGATGCCGTAGAAGTGATCGAGCGTGACCTTCAGTAGATGCGTCCAGTCAGCATCGAGCGTCGCGGCGTCCTCGCCTTGCTGGTTGTCTGCGAGGGCGCCCATGATGTCGAGCTCCAGGGCGCGGAGTTCCCTGTAGGCGACGATGATGAAGTTCCCGCACCCACACGCCGGGTCCATGTAGCGGATGTTGCCGAGCTTCTTCCACAACGCGTTGAGAGCGTTGATCCGCTTCTGCGGCGTATCCCGCTCAAGGGCAGCACCGAACTCGGCGCGCAACTCATCGAGGAAGAGCGGGTTCAGCGTCTTGAGGATGTTCTCCTCGGACGTGTAGTGCTCGCCGAGCTCACGTCGTGTCTGCGCATCGCGCACTGACTGGAACATCGAGCCGAAGATGGCAGGGCTGATGGTCGACCAGTCGACCGCACTGGCGTCGAGGATCGCCTTACGGAAGTCGTTGTCCAGCTTCGGCAGGGTGATCGACTCCTCGAAGATGCCGCCGTTGACGTAGGGGAACGCCGAGAGCTCTTCGGCGAGACCCTTGCGGTCCTTGGGTGCCGTGTTGAGAGCGTCGAACAACGCGTTCAGTCGCTGGGCAATGTCGGTGCCGTCCCGCTCCGTGTGGTCCTTGACGAAGTCTTGGAAGAGGTCCGGCAACGGTTCGCCGGCTTCGTCCTTCCACATCTCCGTGTCGTCGCCAAAGAGGAGGAACAGGACACGCGCCAGTGTCACAGAGATCTCGTGGTCGCGGACCTTGGAGTCGACCTTGGCGGAGTAGCCCTTCTCGACGGCGGCGTACATCTGTGCCATCAGCTTCGAGGCGCGCTTGGTCTCGTTCTTCGTCTCGACGTCGAAGGCACCACGGACACGGGCGAGGAGGTCGTTGACGTCGACACCGCTCTGAGGCAGCCGGATCGCATCGAGCTTCGCCTGGAACTGAGGATCGAGACTTCCAACCTTGTGAGCGTGACGGGCAGGGCGCGAGATGACGCCACCGTCCTTGCTGGTGCGCGAGGGCCAGCGCCACACCTGCTTGCCCTCGTCATGGAAGATCACCAGACGATTTGTCGAGTTCTTCGCGATCACCTGGTCAAGCTTCGCCTCACCCGACGAGCCGGGCAGCGCTGGGACTTCCCAGACACGAACGCCCTTGTATGACGAGACGTTCGTCGCGGTGACCTTGAACCCGTCATCGAGCTCAATCTGGATCGGCGCGTGGTCGGGGCTCCCCCAGAAGAGATCGATGCGGAACAGGTGGTCGAAGTCCTCGGCGTCTGCCTTCTCCACCAGCGAGTCAGTCATCGTGCGGTCACCCCGATCGAGCAGAGGATCTTGATCTCTTCCTTGTCCGCCGATCCGATCACGAGCCGCTCTTCGTCCTGGAGCTGCTTCACGAGGTCGGCGAGGTCCTGGTCTGCGTACTTGCCTCTGCGCGCCTGGCGGAGCCGGGAGTTCGCATACTCGGTCAACGGGCGCTCCATCATCGCGCTCACCGCGTCGCTCGCATCGGCTCCATAGATGGTTCCACCGAGACGCTCGACCGCCCACTTACGGATGCCACGCAGAGCACCAGCAGCAACCATCTCGTTGCTGAGCTTCCCTTGCACAAGGGCAGACTCGCGTGCGAAGTGGTCCTCGCGCCGTTCGACGGTCGGCGTGGTCACTTGCGCACGGAAGATACGCAGGGCCTCCAAGGGGGTAAGTAGCCGCTCAACCTCGTCGCCGCCGTCAGGGTTGTCGAATGACGCGGCGAACGCGTCGATGCCCGTGGAGGTGCTGGCGTAGGTGGCGACGCCGGTCTTTGTCTCGTTGTCGTAAGGGTCGCGAGTGCTGTGGACCATGTCCTGCATCTTCAGCACCTTGTTGGCGATATTGGGCTTGTCGTCCTTGACCTTCGACCAGACGAGCCATGCCTCGCTGACGGCGTCGGCCTCGCCCTCGTCTTGCTCCAACTCGTCCTCGCCAGGAACGGCTCCCTTGTACAGGTCGTCTAGGAGGTTGACCTCCTTCGCATCACCGAAAAAACGCTCATCCGAACCGAATGCAGCGGCGTTGTCGCCGAGCCGCTGGCGGATGCGCTGGCGGAGGCGAATCGCGTCCTCGACCTTCTCGTGCGTGATCATGTAGATGAAAACCTTGTCGGACTTCTGGCCAACGCGGTCGACGCGGCCCGCCCTCTGGATGATGCGGATGATGGCCCACGGCAAGTCGTAGTTCACGACGATGTGTGAGTCCTGGAGGTTCTGGCCTTCTGACAAGACGTCGGTGGCGATGAGGATATCGATCGGGTTCTCGATCGGCTTGACGTCCTCTTCGTCGCCAGGGAGCTTGTTGCTCTCCGGCGAGAAGCGGCGGGCGATAGCTGCCGGATCGTCGGAGTCGCCGAACGCGAGGCCGACGTTCGCGATGCCGGCGTCTTTGAGTGCCTGGGCGACGTACTCGGCTGTGTCGGCGTACTCGGTGAAGACGAGCACTTTCTCGCCGGGGTGGTCGTCACGAAGCATGTCGACGAGGGCGTTGATCTTGGAGTCCTTGTTGGGGTCCCACGCGCCGAATCGATCAAGCATGTCGGTGATGATGCGGTTGTCGCGCTCCAGGTCCTTCTTGAGCGTCTTCTTGAAGACCTTGGAGCTGAGCCACCTCGTTGAAGCCGGCAGACGGCGCTGAAGCTCGCGGTACCGCGACTCCAGGCTGCCCCCCAACTCCTCGTCCTCTTCGAGGTCCTCGTCCGACACCATGAACTGATGGTCACCGAAGCTGCCAAGTGGTACGTCGAGGCCGTTCTCGATGGCATGAACGAACAGTTCGTTACGCGCCCGCTGCCGCTGGAGGCTGAGGATGAAGGAGTGACCCGACGACGACAGACGCTTGAACAAGCCGATGCGCACGAAGCCACTGACGTTGCCCCGACCCGATCGGATGTCCGCGAGGATCTTGGTGTCGCTCGCCAAGTGCGGCACCTTGGGGTCGTCGTACTCCGCCAGCCGATAGCGCGGCAGCATCAGGTCGCGAATCTCGTCGAGCGTCTGCTCGTCCTCCATGAGCTTGGCCGGGTCGTCGTCCGCAAAGTCGAGGCTCAGCGGCTTGGGGACGCGTGTCGGGAAGTGGAAGCGCTCGCCATTGGCGAACTCAAGGTATTCACGCTCCTGAGTCTCGCCGTTCGGAAGCGTGATCGTCTCCTTCTTGGCGGTGCGCTTGATGAAGGAGCGGGTGCGCCGCACGAGGTGGTCACTCATCAGGCGCTTCCAGTCCTCGGGCTCCTCGGACTTGCGGAAGGCAGCAAGTGTCGTGATCTTGCCATCGACTTTGTCGATCAGATTCGGGTCCTTCGCCATCGCAGCGGTTGGCTGGATTCCAAGGTCTTCATCGTCGTCGATGTAGAGGCCGATCTGGTTCGCGACATCGGCGAAGGCCAGGTTGTACGGCGTCGCGGTGAGGAGCAGCACCTTCGAGCCGTTGCGCCGGACGTAGTCCTGAATGGCCTCCGACGCCTTGGTCGTGTTGTTGCGCAGGTTGTGGGACTCGTCGCAGATGACGAGGTGGAAGCGCTTGAGTTCCGGCAGCAACTTGTCTGCCATCGAGTAAGGCACCACGCGGGCGCCGAGCAGCCCGTACTTGTCGAGGTGCTTCGTCCACATGTCCTCAAGGTTCTTGGGACAGAGCACGAGGGTCGTGTAGTCCTCTGCCGCCTCCAGCATCAGAGCCGTGGCGATAGCGGTGAGCGTCTTGCCGAGACCGACAACGTCACCCAGCATCGTGCCGCCTCGTCGGACGATTCGGCGCGCGAGCGTGCGGACGGCTGTCGTTTGGTAGTCGAGCAACAGGTTCTCGATCGACGGAGGCAAGACGTATCCGAGTCCCTCGCGCGCGTCCTCGGACAGCGCGTGGCAGACCTTGAGGTAGACCTCGTACGGCGTGGGTTGGGTCTCGGCCGCCCACGACTCCTCGATCAGCTCGATGATCTCGGCTGTGATGGTGAGCGAGAAGTGGTCGTCCCAGCGATCCGTGAACCACTGCGCGAGCTTGCTCGTCGCATCGTTGTCGGTGACGTCGATGTTGAGCTCAAGGTTCTTGAAGAAGCCAGCGTTGGTCAGGTTGGACGACCCGACGTACGCGCGACGCTCGGCGAATGCGTTGCCGGGCGCGTGGAATATGTACGTCTTGCCGTGCAGAGGGGCGGTCGTAAAGACCTTCATCGCGACCGCGCCCGACTTCAACTGAGCCTTGAGCTGCTGAAGAGTCTTCTGCTCCGCATCGGAAGGCAAGCCGCGCATCAACTGCGTCCGAAAGTGCTTGACGAGCTGGTCCTTGGCCACGAGCGCCTTCGACATGTCGTTGATGTCGGAGCCGTATGGCGGAGGCTGGACGACATCTTGGAGCGCGGAGAGCATGAGAGCCGAGTCGGCCGGCATGACCATGCCGACGAGAACGCGAACAATGGCGGGGTCGTCAGGCTGCCGGGCGTCGACCTTGCCATCGACGATGTCGGCGAAGCTGGCCCAACCGCGCAGATCGAAGTAGCCCGTGGCCACATCGGCGGAGTCGAAGTTGGTGAGCGCAGACTGAAGCGCAGGCCCGATCGCAGACTCAGTCTTCAGGTTGTCGAAGATGTCCGGCATCGATCCTCCGTCGGCGGTGGCTAGTCCCCGTCTGAGCCTATCGACGGGTGCCGACACAGTCGGGCAGCACGTGGCCGACACTTCGATGCTCGGCTGGTTGGCCTTGTTCGACGGCCGCTCCTGATCTTGGCCGCCCCGACCGGGCCCGTTCTGGGGACAGTGACGCCTTGGGCGCGTGATGCTCACGTCGAGGCTCCCGCGAAAAGGTTTGACCATGCCTCACAACGAATGGCCGGGCACATGCTGAGACGACGGAGCGTCGGACTTCACTACAGGTTGTCGTTGGCTATCCACGGTCATCTCGGGCTGTCACCGGACGTTGCGGACTCCTTTGCAGGGCAAGGGATTCGACGCTTGACAACGGCTCCGATGAGGCGCACCGTCGATGAATGGACATCTCCGGGACCACCTCTTCCTCGGCTCCGGCCGGGATGAACGGGAGTGCCGAATCGGCACCCCCGTTGGGGATGTCTCCGGTGGTGGTGACTCACCACCACCGTGTCCTTGCGGGCGCCCTCCACGGTGGTGCGGACTCCGCACGACCATGCGGCGGTCCGGGTGGAACGGTCCCGTTGATTCGACGGAAGCGTTCGGCGGGGAGGACTCCTCACCACCGTGGGCTCGCCCGGGGCGCTCGATTCGAGCGAACCGCCTGAATCGCGTTTCCGCAGGTCGTAACGGTCCCGCCGATTCGGCGGGACCGTTGGTGGTGCCGAATCGGCACCACCGTGACCAGGCGCCTCCTACCCGGACGCCTCGCTCCACATCGCTACAAGCCCCGCCCGTGGTTACGTTCCGGGGCGGGGCGTGACGGCGAGACGGGACGGGCTTGGGATTCACGTCGTGCTTGCTCGGCAGCAGCCTGCTCAGCGTCCGCTCGCTCGTGCTGCTGTCGGACGAGGCGTGCGGCTTCGGCGGGCGGGAGTGATTCGATGCGGTCGAGGTAAGCACGGGCCTGCTCGGTCTGCTGCTTGAGCCGCTTCACGACGTCGGCGGGACGGCGCGTGGAGCCAAGGAGCCGGTCGGCCAAGTCGGTGTGTTCAGTGAACTGACGCTGGTTGAGGTCGCTCAGGGCGCGACGAGCCTGTGCGGCCTGCTGGGTCGCTTCGAGCACGCGGTCGTCGTGGTCGGCTTCTTGGTTGCTGACGGCTTCGACCCATCTGGGCAGACTCGTGGCCGTCTGCGGAGTGTTGCCCCAACGGTTCCGAACCACTTGCTCCATGGCGTGATGGGAGGCGGCTGCTTCGCGGGCGGTGCGTTCCGCTCCTCGTTTGCCGAACCGGCCCGGTTGGGCGCGGCGGGCCTCCCGCGAAGCTTCCAAACTGGCGAAGAACGCTTCACCGTCGGCGGTTGCCTGTTCGGCCAACGGGGTCAGTACCCGGCTGCGGACCGCGGTCGCGTGGGTCTCGGTGGCGACGGCGATCTTGTCAGCGTGGTCGCGCTCAACGCGATGCTGCTGGGCCTGCTCGGCAAGGACACGGAGTGCCTTCTCGATGTGCTCGACCCGTCTCTCGGCCTTGGTGATGAACTCGCGGAGCCGCGCACGTTCGGGGTTGACTTCGGCGACTGGGCCGTGGGCGACGAGCCCGGCGACTTCCTCGCGTGCGGCGGTGGTCGCGGCAGCGAGCCCTCGGTCAGCGCGGTCACGGGTGAGGGCGTCGGTGAACTGTTCGCGTGCGTCGTCGAGATCGGTGGCGACGATGTGGAGCAGGTTGGCGTGGCGGCCTCGGGTCATGCCGACATAGACCCCGGCCGCGTCGAGGACATCGGACAGCACCGTGTGGGACACATCGACGGTGGCGCCCTGAACCCCGTAGGCGGTGACCGCATAGGCAAGGTGCGCATGTTCGGCCACATAGTCCGCCGGGAGCCGCACCGTCCGCTCACGCTTGCGGGCATTGCCTGCCTCCGTGACGTAGAGGTCACCGTCTTCGGTGACCTGTTGGACGGTCCAGGTCTGGCGGTTCGCGACCCCGAGCTGTGCATCGTTGCGGCGGGTCTGGATCACATCCCCTGCACCGATGGGCAGAGCATCGCTTCCGAAAGCGGTGTGAGTGTCGTCGACCTCACCGGCGGTGACCCGGTGCTCGCGAAGCTGCTCGTTGAGAGTGCGGGCTTCGTCATTGGTCGCAGCCGTGATCGCATCGCCAACATGCGCCGTGCCGGCTATGACGGCTTGCACTTCATCGTCGCTGTCGTGCAGTCGGACGAGGCCGAGCGAAGCGAGTTGATCGAACAAGGCCGCGGGGTTCTCGCCCTGGCGTAGCCCGATGGTGAGGTTGGCGTAGTCGGGGTCGGCGAAGCGGTGCACGGTCGCCATGTCGAACACCTCGGGCGCGAGCGCGGCGGCGATGTCGAGCACACCGCCACGGCCCACGGCTGGGAGCTGTGCGCGGTCACCCACCAGCGCGAGGGTCGCGCCTGCTTCGTCAGCGACGCGGAGGAGGGCGAGGGCGGTGTCTTGGTCGAGCATCCCCGCCTCGTCCACTACGATCCGATCACCCGGTCGCAGCATCGCAGACTCGGGCGGTCCGGCGTACGGCCCACCCGTGTCCGGGTCGATGTCGCCCAGGCCGAGGCGTCGCCATACGCCGTCGGCGTTCCATCGCCAGCCTTGGACGTGGACGAGCGCAGCCACTGAGTCGGCAGGGATGCCGAGTTCTCGGCTGGCGACGTTGGCGGCCTTCTTCGTCGGTGTCACCACCCGCGTTGCACGACCCTGTTGCGCCGCCGCTTCGATAGCAACACCGAGCATCGTGGTCTTGCCAGCACCTGCCGCGCCCTCCACCACCACGAGCGGAGCCGACGACGCCACCGCGCCTGCGGCGCGTTCCTGGTCGGCATCGAGCCCGCGCTCAGCAGCGAGACTGCTCACGTCCGGGGTCTCCCGCAACAGCACCTCAGTACGAGCAGTGAGGAGGTCGCGCAGCTCGGTCTCGACCGCGACCACCCGCAGTGAGGTCAGGTGCGCGACATGCTCAGGCGTGACCGCGCCGGGCGGAAGAATCAAGAGGCAGTCCTCAGCCGCGAGGCGCGTGGTGATGGCGATGAGATCGCGCAGCTCCTCGGCAGTGGCGGTGACGCCGTGCTCGGTGATGATCCGGGTGACGTTCTCCTGCACAGTGTGCGTCGTCCAGGCTGACGCACCTGCGGCGCACCGGTCGAGCGCCCGTGCCGCGAGGTGTTGCACCCGCAACTCATCCAGCCTCACGGGGTTGCGGCTTGGTGAGCGAGGTGCGTCGGCGGTGTAGCCAGCGTCAGTGAGTTCGTGTCGCCAACCGTCCTCGCTGCCCAGCGTCGTGGGCTTCTTGTTCGGCCGTTGGTGGTCCCATGCCTTGGCGTGCAACCGCGCACGCACCACAGGACCCGGCTCTTGGCCGGGGTGGGCTTCCTCCCACTCCGCGGTGAAGCGGGCGAGGTTGCGTTCCACCTGCGCGGCGCGCTTGGACATGAGCGCGTTGAAGGGCTCCAGCTCGATGACCTCGCCGGTCACCGGGTCGAGCGTCAGCCCGTGCGCGTCCAGCACCGTGGCAAGGTGCGGATGCGCTGCGATCACTGCTGTGCCGAGGGCGCGGATCGCGCCCTGCTGCTTGAACAGTGCTGCCGTGTCCAAGGCCCGCCACTTCCCCGCCGCCCGGACACGAGTGCCGATCTGGAAGTGGATATGACGGTGGGGATCACCCGCCCGCGAGGTGCGATGTAGGACCGCCACCGTCTGCAACCCCTCGACCGGCACCACCTCCTGCAAGCCGCGCGGACCGACCCTGGTGACCGAGTGTTGTGCGAGCCAGCGACGGATCTTCGTGGCGGCGTCCCGTTGCGCGAGGTCGAGCGCGTCGGAGACCGCCGGGTGCAGCGCGGCTGCGATCGAAAGCGACTTCGGAGTGTTGACCACCATCTCCGCGAACCGAGGCGACCCACGCCGCCCGTCACCCGGCAGACGCGATGTGCCCATCGACGTCCCGGTCAACGGGTCGGTCCAGTCGACCCACGCGGCGTACTCCTCCGGCGACAGCTCCCGATCCGCCACCACTTCCCCGGTGGAGTCGGTGAGGGTGAACTCCGCCAGCGCGGTGCCGCCCTCCAGGTAGTAGTCGTCCGCGGTCGAGCGGTCGGACTCCAGATACCGGCGCGCGGCCGCACCGGTGCCGCGGAACAGGGTCACGCCACCCTTCACGCCGCACCGCCTCCTCACGTCTTCGTGAGACAGGTGTGCAGTCACTACCGCCGGTAGCATGCGTCCATTCGTTTTGGGGGTCGGCGGAGCCGAGGACGGGCGTAGAGCGGTGCGGCGCCGGCGACAGGCAACGGCGCGAGTGCGAGGTTCAGCGCAATCGGAAGCGGCGAGTTCGCGGAAGACAAACAGCAGGGTTGGTCAAGGCTGGGCTGCTCTCCGCAACCACTACGGACGTTTCTCGTATCTTGATGTACCCTGATCATAGGGACGTTTCCCGTATTATTTTGCAGGGAAGGAGATCGCCATGACCGCGATGACTCGCGACCGCGCCATGGCCGCACAGGAGCGTGACCGCATCATGGGCTCGCGCAATGAGTTCTGGCGACCCGAGGACTTGGCGACTTCCGGTTCGACGACTCTGCATCTGCTGGCCGATCTTGTGGAGGCGGGCGAACTGCGGCGCATCCGTCGCGGCCTCTATTGGCGCGGGAACAAGACTCCGCTGGGGATGAGCTATCCCCGGACTGAGTTGGTGATCGCCGAACTCGCTCCCGGCCCCGGCGTGGGACCGACAGGCTTGGATGCGTCCAATCGTCTCCGGGTGTCGACCCAAGTGCCCCGCAAGGCGCACATCGCGGTGCCGCGCCGTGCGCCGGAGTCAACGCACGACATCGACTTCTATGCGCGGCCGGCTCGCCATGCCCGCGTGGAGGCTGAGCTTGGCTCGGGTGAGGTGGCGTTGCTGGAGGCCCTCGACCAGTGGGAGCGAACGGTCGAGGTGCCTCCGGCCGAGGCGTGGGAACGGTTCCGTGAACTGATCCGCAGTGGGCAGTTGCATGCCGCTCATCTGGCGCGCGGTTCGCAGACTGAGCCGGGCAAGGTGCGGGCACGGCTGCGGGCGCTCTTGGTGTCTCTCGGCGAGCACGCTCTCGTCGAGCAGATCCCGATGCCTGACCGTCGCACCGCCCACAACGCCTTGACGATTCTCAGGGACGTCGGTCCAACCGCGCCACCGAACGCGCCCTGAAGTCGGTACACTGAGGTCATGGTGAGCACAGAGCTTCTGGCCTCGGTGGCTGCTCTCTCTGCCGACGACCGCATCGAGTTGGTCGGCTACATCGAGAGCACCCTCGATGGCGGTGCCGTGCCCACCCCCGAGCAGCACGAGCTCGTCGCCCGACGTGACGCCGAGCTGCGCGCCAACCCCGACCTCGGCCTGACCAAGGACGAAGCCATCACGGCAATCCGGGCTCTTCGCGCGTGAGTCAACGCGTGCTGCGCGTCCACCCGGACGTGCTGAGCGTGGACGTTCCCGAAGCCACCGCGTACTACGACGAGATCGACCCGAACCTCGGAGACCGGCTATCCCAGTTGATCGTGGACACGCTCCACCAGATCGAGGCACACCCACTGGTCTTCGCCGAGTACGTCACCGGCTTCCGGCGCGTGGTCCTTGTGCCGTTTCCCTACCTGCTGGCCTTCGCGGTCCATGACGACGCCATCCAGATCGACGCGCTGCTCCACGTCAAGCGTGACCCAGCCACGAACGAAAGCATCCTGCGCTCGCGCGGATAGGGCGGCGAGTGCCGAGGCGCCGTCCCACATGAGCCCTACTGCGAATCGGCCTCGCGGTCTTTCGGGGCGAGGGCTTCCAAGATCTCGGCGGTCACGGGGTTCACGGTCTCGTCGGGCTCGATGTAGTGCTGCTTGGTGATCTTCGAGGACGTGTGGCCCAGCATGTCGGCCGCGAGGTCGGCACCACTGGCCCGATCCAAGACGGTTGCGACGGTCCGCCGGAACGCATGGGGCGTGACGCCTTCGATGCCTACTTCCTCCAGGATGGTCCGGAGGCGACGGCGCACGTTGTTCGTCGTCAATGGCGTGTGGTTGCGGCTGAAGAACAGCAGATGGTCGTCCGGCCCGTCAGCAAGCGCTACCAATCGCTGACGGATGACCTCGGCGGTGAAGCTGGGCACCGACACCACACGCGTGGACTTCTCCGTCTTCGGATGTGCCTGCCGGTAGGTCGGCTTCCCCGTCGGGGAGATGATCGTGCCGCAGATGCGCACCCGTGCCGGTGTCACGGTGACGTCCACGTCGCACTTGCGGATCGCCAGCACCTCGCCGATGCGGCCCGAGGTGCCGAGCATGACCTCGATGATCTGCTCCAACTGCCCGTCCGGCTTCGGCCCCGACAGACCCGTGCCGCGTCGCCAACCCCGGACAGCAACTCTGATCGCGTCGACCTGGGCAGAGGTGAGTGCCATCGCCTGCGACGGCGGCTTGTGAAGCACCGCAATGCTGCGGACCGGGTTCTCCCGTAAGGCGTCGTACCTGACCGCCAGCCCCAGCGCGAGGCTCAACACGGTGCGAGCCTGCTTGGCCATGCTGTAGGACTTGTTCGCCGCAAGCGCTTTGATGAACTGGTCGACCTTGCGCACCGTGATCTCGCGCAACAGCAGATGCTCGAACGCAGGCATGACGAGCTGGCGCATGTTCCGCTCATACAGACACCGGGTGCTCTCCGCGAGCCGTCCGGTCAGGTCCAGGTCGGCCAGCCAGACCTCCACGAGGCGGCCGAAGGTGCTGTCGGCCGACAAGTCGCGGCTCCCGGCCGAGAAGTTGTCGCGACGGGTCAGCTTCTTCTTCAACGCCCGCTCAGCAGCAGTGCGGGTGTCGCCCGCGGCCTGGACGAGCCGGAGTTGCCCGTCGTCGTCCCGAAACCTCACCCGGGCCCTGACCTTGCCGTTGTGCGCGGTGATGTAGGTGAACTGACCGAAGGTGCCGACATCGGTCCGTGGGCGCGCCATCTCAGATCACCGCCCCTCGCGTGGCCGGCCGGGCCGGACCTCGCGCTGGGCGTCGATCCAGGCCAGCACGTCGGCTTGGGTGAACTTCACATGGCGTCCCACACGGACGCCGCACGGACCCTTGCCGTCCACGCGCCAGTCGTAGATCGTCGCGACGGGCACGCCGAGAAAGTCGGCAAGGTCCTCGATGCTCATCAGCGGAACAAGGCCGCTGGCCGGTTTCGGTGTCGTCTTCATACCAGACAGGTGCGCCGGGCAAGCCGCCCGGCTCCGAAACGTCCCAAGACGCTCCATGCCAGCGCCCCGAACGGGACGCCGAGCACACCTGCTGGACGAGTAGGTGATGACTATGTGATGACCGAGTCAAGTCTAGAAAGCTTTCAGGCTCGGTTCCCAGCGGGAACCGAGCCTGAAATTCGTAGCGGGGACAGGATTTGAACCTGTGACCTCTGGGTTATGAGCCCAGCGAGCTACCGAGCTGCTCCACCCCGCGTCGCAGGAGCTAGCTTACGGGACGCGAGCCCGCGGATTCAAATCGGCTCCTCAGCGCATGAAGGTCTTGGGGCAGGTGGGGCCGGCGCAGTCGCGGGTCTGCAGCCAGAGCCTGCGCAGTTCCTTGCGCTGG
>Ga0164242_10002192_pt1 | contig 22704 bp, 16 predicted proteins | sample OricomgcompostMG_FD_108783 | JGI IMG/M metagenome (GOLD analysis project Ga0164242, IMG submission 108783) | Miracle-Growth compost microbial communities from Emeryville, California, USA - Original compost - Miracle growth compost (MG) ... | reverse complement strand
GCGCGGGTCGAACGGCGGCGTCGTCGCGGAGCGGGCCACGGTGCGTGCCGCAACGGGCGGAATTCCGGACGAGACACCGGCGGCCGCCATGAGGGCGAGGACCACGGCGAGCACCGCGATGCCCACGGACCGGGCAGCGGCGAGCGAACGCTCGCTGCGGCGCACACCATCGGCGTGCTCGCTGGCCAGCGAGACCAGGCGGGAGACTCGGCGGCGGCGGCGCATCCAGATCAGCCAGCCGACGCTCAGCGCGGCCACGCCGACGGTGAGCGGAAGCGGGGTGGCGGCGGTATCGGACCCGAGCACGATGGCCAGGGTGAACACGACGAGCGGCGGGACGAGCGCGAGCTCGGGCATCCGGGAGCGGAACGCGACAGTGACCGACACCACTGCGCCGGCGAATGCGAGAACGTAGGCGGGCACGAGCAGCGTGAGGTAGGAACCGACCGGAACCGTTATCGTCACGAGCTGCTTCCAGCTCAATGCCACGGCCGTGATGAGGTCGAGGAGCCCTTGCGGGGTGGGAATCACACGCCAGAGTGTTTCGCCGGGCACGGCGAGCGGCACACCGAGCACGAGGAACGCCGCCAGTGCCGCAAGGGCTGTCACCATGGTGGTCCAGCGCAGGAGCGCACCGCAGGTGGCCACCGCGGTTCCCGCGACGATCGCGCCGATGGCCATCACCACGAAGTCCGTGTTCTGATACACCGGCCAGAACGCGGCGACGCACGCGCCCATCAGCACAAGCAGATAGGCGGTGCCGATGGCGCGTTGGATCAAGTCCCTGCGCGTCATGCCGCCCTCGATCTCGCCAAACTCGAGCGCAGGTCGTCGAGGTAGCCGATGGTGAGGATGCTGAGCTCGCCCACTCTGCGCAGGCCAGGTGACTCCTCGGGTAGGCACCGAACGGCGACGACCTCGGTGCCCGCACGGAACATGGTTGCTGCGTGCCTCAACTGGGCGGTCGTGACGGCGGATCCGCAGACCAGGAACGCGATGGAGGCATCCGGTGCGGTGTCGGCGGCCACGCGTGCGACATCGGTGATGCGCAGTGCGGACGTGAGACGTTCGATGCGGCAGAGGGCATCAAGAAGACGCGTCGGGGTCACGCTGTCGAGCTTGCGCACGTCGTACACCGGCGTCTTCGCGAAGTCCGGCGTGCGCTCGCTCACCACGAACGATACGGAGCGGTCGTCGCGCACGGCGCGAACGCCCAGTGAAGCGGCAGCGCTCACTGCCAGCTCGAACTCCTCGTCGGTAGCGAAGTCGCTCTCCGCCAACGACAGCGCCAGAAGCAGGTTGCTGCGCCTGGTCTGCTCGTATTGGCGCACCATGAAGTCGCCGGTCTTCGCCGTGCTCCGCCAGTGGATGTGCCGGCGCTCGTCGCCCCGGGTGTATTCACGCAGCGCATGGAACGACATGTCGCTCGTCGTGAGGTCGCGCGTGGAGTTGCCCTCGAGGTCGCGCACCAATCCGGTGCTCATGCTCGGGATGGCGACGGTGCGCGGATGCACGAACAGCTCGGTGGTCTGCTGCCAGTCCGTCTCACGGCGCAGCAACCCGACCGGGTCGGCGCGTACCGAGCGCACGGGTCCGATGGTCACCACACCGCGTCGAGGTGTCGGCACCAGGAACACGTCACGGAACTCCGCGTCCGGCCGAAGTCCAGGCACGGCGAACTCGGCGACGCCCTCCCCCACGGGAACCTCGATGCGGGCGGCCAGCAGACCGCGCCTGGTCGGGTTCGAGACCACCACGTCGACGGGGGCCGGCGTTCCCACGACCACTCGCGGCGTGGGCAGCTGCAGCTCGGCACGGTAGGCGACCGAGCCGAGCAGGTACAGCACAGCGACGAGGAACAGCGCGACGCCGATCCACGCGAACAGTACGGCCTCGGACCATCCGGCCACGTAGCCGGCGATGAGCGCAGCGATCGTCACGGCGCCCACGCACACGCCCGTGACGGTCGTCACCTCACTGACGCGGCGCCACGCACGCGCGCAGCCGCTCGCGAACGTGCGCCAGAGCCGAACGGCCGTGACGATGGCATCCGCAAGTCTGCCTTCGCGCGCGCCGACGAGCCGGGTTCGCGCGTTGTCGAGCCCGGTGTCGCCGCCGGAGTGGTCGAAAGTCACACGGCCGTCCCATCCAGAGGCGGCGGCGTCTCGAGAACGACGCCCGCCACGACGCTCTGCGGCGTGACGCCGTCGAACTCGGCCTCGGTGTCGAGCACGATGCGGTGCGAGAGCACGGGCTCCGCCAGTGTCTTCACATCGTCGGGCAGCACGTAGGAGCGGCCCATCGCTGCAGCGTACGTCTTCGCGGTGCGGATGAGCGCGAGCCCGCCGCGCACGCTCACTCCGAGCCGCACCTCCTCGGCATTGCGTGTGCCATCCACGAGCTTCGAGACGTAGTCGTTGATGGCGGGGTCGACGTGAACGGCCCTGGCCAGCTTCGACATGGTGGTCACCATCTCCCCCATCACCACGGTGGGAAGCACGGTGTCGTGCGCCGGGTGGTCGGCCCCCTCGAGGATGCGCACCATCGACGCGTGATCGGGATAGCCGATGGATGTCTTCATGATGAAGCGATCGAGCTGCGCCTCGGGCAGGCGGTACGTTCCGGCCTGCTCCACGGGGTTCTGCGTGGCGATGACCATGAACGGAGGTGCAAGGCGATGCGTGACGCCGTCGACGCTGACCTGGCGCTCCTCCATCACCTCCAAGAGCGCCGACTGGGTCTTCGGGCTTGCCCGGTTGATCTCGTCGGCGAGCACGACGTTCGCGAACACCGGACCTGGGTGGAACTCGAAATCGCCGGCCCGCTGGTCGTACACCCCGACACCGGTGATGTCGCCTGGCAGCAGGTCGGGGGTGAACTGGATGCGACTGCTCGTTCCCGAGATCGTCTCGGCGAGCGCTCGCGCCAGCGACGTTTTGCCCGTGCCCGGCACGTCCTCAAGCAGGAGGTGGCCCTCGCTGAGCAGCGCCGTGACCGCCAGCCGGATCACATGTGTCTTGCCCAGCAGCACCCGTTCGACGTTGGAGACGATGGCGTCGACGGTGCTCTGGAACCAGGCGGCCTGGTCATCGGTGAGCGGGCTGATCGGCTTCGTCGCGGTCGTCGGCGCGTCGGTCATGATGCGGGTGCTCTCCTCGTGCGTGCTCGTCATGGTCTGAACGTGTTGGTGTAGGTCGTGCCGTTCGCGGTGACCGAGGCGGTCAGTACCGGGAACGGATTGGTCGTCTTGCAGCTGTTCCCGGAGATGGTGCCGTCGGTGCAGGTGACCGTGGAGCCGGCGGATGGGAGCGGTCCGGCGGTCCAGGTGAACGTACCGCCTGGGCCAGACGCGGCGGCCTGGAAGGTCACGTTCGCCAGCGTCACCGCGACTGTTGGAGTGGTCAGTGCTCCGGTCCAGGTCGTGTACGTCGCACCGTTCGAGTAGGTCACGGTCGCGCCGACGTAGACCGTCATGCCCTGCCCATACACGCTGGTATCGGGTATCCCGATGTGGTCGCCTGGATTCACGGCGGTGGGATTGCTGTGGTCGGCGCTGAACGAGTACGAGTACGAGACCTGTCCGCCGGGATCGACCGTGGCGGATGCCGAGGCCAGCGTCGGCAGATACACGCCGGTCGTCCGCCCGTTGTAATCGGTCGGAGCGGCAGCGCTGAACGAGGCAGACACATTGCTCGGAGCGTTGTGATACACGGCCGATACTGCTGCGCTTCCCGACCCGGCGGAGTTGGTCGCGGAGACCGTGAACTTGATCGTGTCTCCGCCCGTGAACCCGCTGCAACTCGCGGACGTGCTCTGCACGTTGACCGGCTGGCACGTGCCCTCGGTCGGCGTAAGAGTGAGGCCGGTCAGGCCGGCGCCGTTGGGGTCGACGGCCCAGGTGACCGTCGCTGTGCCCTGGCCGTCAAATGCCACGGACGGCGCGCTGACGATCGGCGGTCCTGCCGGCGTGCCAGACGTGGATGCGCTGTTCCACACAGGTTGCTGCCCGTAGAACGAGTTCACAGCGGCAACCGTCACCGGGTAGCTCTGCCCGTTGGTCAGGCCGGAAACGGTGTACGTCGTGGCACTCGCACCTGCCGTGTACGTCGAGGTCCCGACGGTGATCTGGTAGCCGGTGACCGCGCTGGCCCCGTTGCCGGGAGCCGGCGGGGTCCAGCTCAACGTGAGCTTGCCGTCGCCGGGCGTCGCCGTCAGCCCCGTCGGGGCCGCGGGCACGACATTCGACCAGACGAGGTCCGGGTAGGCGACGGCATCCGACGTCCCCATCGCATTCGTCGCCGTCACCTGCACCTGCACGGAGTTCTGCGGTCCGTTGCCCGGAGTCTGCACGATGCACGTGGTGGCGTTGCAGGCCGTCGAGCCGACGATGCTCGCGCCTTGCACGAGTGAGACGGTGTAGCCGGTGATCGGGGAGTTGTTGGCGGCGCCTGGATCCCACGCGACCGTGATCTGCTGGTCGCCGACCCCCACGATGCGCACGTTCGACACAGGATCGGGCCGGTCCTCCACCGAGATGGTGACCGTGCCCCAGGTGTACCTGGCAGGGTCTCCCGTCGCATCCGCGACCTCATACTGCAGTGTGGTGTCCACCGGTTGCGCGTTCGGAGCGACCGACACGGTCAGCCGTGATTTGTCGGCGCTCGGTGTGACCTGCACTCCCTGCGGTAGTGAGCCGCTGGATGCCCCGCGCACTGCGACCACGGTCAGCGGCGTTGAGGGGAACGGATTGGTCGCCTGATCGTTGGCGAGCACATCGACGCTCGTGGTCGCGCCACGTTTGGCCGTCACCTGGTCGGGCTGCGGAACGGCCAGCGGTCTCGTCGAAGGCACGACCGTGATGTCGATGCGGCCGGCCTTGCCGTCGTTCACGGCGTCGCGCACGCCGACGATAATGCTCAGCTGCGTGCCCTTCGGCGTCTTGTCGGAGACCTGAATGGTCAGTTGCTGGCCCTGCAGCGACGCGGATGCCCCGTCGGGCTTGGGGTCGAGGATGCGGTACTGCAGCTCCGCCTGGTCCTTCGCGTACGGGTATCTGGTGAGCTTGGTGAGGTCGAGCGTCTTCTGCTGCCCCGGCTCGAACTCCACCTGGGCCCCGGTGAACGTGGGCGGCTGGTTGTCGCGTGCCGTCACCGTGATGGGCAGCGCGAGCGTGGCGATGTGGCCCTTCGGGTCGCTTGCCGACGAACCGTCTGTCACCTCGAACGAGATGGATGCCGGGCCGAAGTACCTGGCGGCACTGGTGAACACCAGTGTGTGGTTGTCGCGCACCAGGTTGTCTCCGTTGGAGTGCGTGGCATGCACGTGCGAGGCATCCGTGAGCCTGACGTGTTTGCCACCGGTCGCGACCACATAGTCGTTCAGGTCGATGACGAGCGTCTTCTCGCTCGGCACCGTCAGCTTGGGTGCTCCCGGCTTCAGCTGCGGCAGCGCATCCTCGTAGCCGGGCACCCAGATGAAGCCGTACGAGGCCACCCTTGCGTCGTCCGGATGCGCGACCTTGAACGGGATGATCTGCGACTTCGCCTGGATGCGCACCCGCACGTGATCGCCGGAGGTCACCTGGGCTGAGTCGCCGAAGCCGGGCACGATGGAGAGCTTCAGTCTGGAGACCGGCCCGTCGGCGAAGAACACGTTCGCGAGCGGGTTCACGATGATCTGCGAGCGCCCGAGGATGTCGGAGAGCCCGACCACGGTGTCTTGGACGACCGGATGCGCCAGCGGCGCGTTCTTGCTGACGACGACCGTGAGGAAGTTGGAACTGGATCCGCCGGTGTCGTTCTGCACCGTGTAGATGAAGCCGTACCGGCCTTCCTTCTGTGGGGCGACGATCTTGACGATCTTGCCCGAGATCTTCGCCTTGGCGATGCTGTTCGACGTGCGCTGCACGGAGGCGATGTGCAGGGGGCTGCCGTCGGGATCGGAGTCGTTCGCGAGCACCTGCACCGAGACCGTGCGTCCAGGGCGAACGGTCACCTGGTCCTCCACCGCGACCGGGTTGCGCGCCGCGCCGTCCTGCGGGGCGATGCCGACCCGCACCGTGCCGTCGGCATGCGCACCGAGGGCATCCACGAGTGTGTAGTCGAACGTGTCAGTCCCTGCCGCGTAGTCGCCGGCCTGGTACTCGATCCAGTCGGGCCCGACCTGCGTCACGGCGCCCTTCTGCGGGTTCGTGGACTGTCCGACGAGCTTGACGGAGTCGCCGTCCGGGTCCACACCGTTCAGCGGGATGGGGATGCGCACCGTGTTGCCCGCGAGCACACGCGCGGTGACGGTCTGCGGAATCGGGGGGCGGTTCGACTGCAGGTCGAGCTCGCGCACCGCTATCGTGACCTGCGCCGTCGCCCACTGCCCGTCGGCGTCGTCGACCCGATAGACGGCGGTGTAGTTTCCGGGCTTGTCCGGTGCCAGGTAGCGCAACTCGTTGCCCGACGCGAAGAGGAGCCCGGCGCCCTTCGGGAGCGGTGTCGGCAGCACGGGATCGAGCGTGAGATCGTCTCCGTCGGCCTGCGAGTCGTTGTCGAGCACGGGGATGTCGATGGCGTCGCCCACGCGCACGGTCGCGCTGTCTGGGTTGGCGACCGGTGGCTGCCGCACGGCCGGCCGCGGTATCTCGATGACGCGCACCGTGCCCTGGGCCTGCGCCGTTCCGTTGCTCACCGTGTAGCCGAACGAGACCGGGCCATCGAGCGGACCGGTCAGCGTGATGCGCAGGATGCGCTGCTCCAGCACCTCGACGCGAACGCCCTGCGCGGCAGCCGGTGACTGTGCTGCGGTGATCAGGAGAACCCCGCCTGCCGGATCGAAGTCCGTGGCGAGCACGTCCACCTCCTGAGAGGTCTGCTGCTCGATGAACGCGGTGTGCGGAACCGTGACCGGAGTGTCGCCTGCATCCTGCGGCATCGTCACCACGACGCGCGCCTCCCCGGTGGCGGTCGTGGAGCCGTCGGTCACGGTGTACTCGACGTAGTGGCTGCCTGCCGAGTCGGACGTGAACCCGAACGTGCCCTCGTCGAAGTTCGGGCTCAGCGTCACGTCCGGCTTCTCCGGCACGGATGCCAGCCGCACGGGTCCCACGCCGCCGCGCACGTGGTCGAGCGGCGAGATGGTGATCTCGCCCCCCGTCACCACCGTCGCGACGAACGGTTCCGCGATGATCGGAACATCCGTCGGCGGCCGTACGGTGACGGTGAGAGTCCCGTGCGCTTCCGACCGCCCGTCCGACATGGTCAGGGCCACGGACTGCAGGCTCCCGCCCTTGCCTGCATCTGTGAACGTGACCGTGCCCTGCGGCGTGAACGTCACCGTGTTCGGAGACGCCGTGGAGGCCGACGTGAGGTAGAACGGATCGCCGTCCGGGTCGTACCAGTCACCGAGCACCTGAGTGGAGACCCGCCCCCCGGCAGCCACGGTCGCCTTCGTGCTGCGCGCCTGCACGGGCGGTGAGTTCTCGTTCGGCTGCCGCACCGTCACCACGACGTGCGCGTTCGCCTCTCCGCCTCGGCCGTCGCTGATCGTGTAGTCGAAGTCGATCTGACCGTGCGCATCGGCGGGCAGGGTGATCTGCAACTCCTGGTCGTCCGCGGTGCGCTGGATGCGAGCGGTCGCCTGCGGCACCGGTGTGAACGAGTCGATGACGAGCACGTCGCCGTTCGGGTCGTAGTCGTTCAGGAGCACCGGGAGCGGGGTCGTCACACCCGGCCTGGCACCGAACTGGTCGTCGACGGCGACAGGCGGCTCCTGCGTCTTCTCATACGTCGGCGGTTTGTCTTCGGTGTTCTCCTCGGTCTGCCGTGTCTGGTCGTTCTGCTTGGCGAAGTCCGCCCAGTTGTCGATGACGCCATTGCCGTGCTGAACCGACCACGACGTTCCGTGCACCGTGTCGTTGAGCACAACGGTGCCGTCGTTGACGCGAAAAGCGAGTTCCGCGCCGGGGCGCACCCGGGCGAGGGTGCCGGTGCGTCCCGCTTCGCCGCCGGTGCAGGAGCGCCATGTCTGGCCGGTGTTCCATGCCGCGTACAGGCATCCGTTCACCCACACCGGCGCGGCTGCAGTGCCGAAGTCGCCCTGTAGAGCGCGTCGCACGTCGCCGCTGCCGGGCACCAGGTAGACGCCGGAGTCCGACGCGATCGTGAGGTCGACATCCGCGTCGGATGCCTGCGCCAGCACCCCTTGGTCGCCCACCGCCGCTGGCAGCGTTCTGGCACCGTCGGGCGTGCGCACTACACGTGCCGAGTCGTCGTACAGCGCCCACTTGCCTCCCACGGACGTGAGCTGCACGTCGGCGGCCGACTGATGCTTCGTGAGCGGGCCGATACGCCAGGTCTGGGCGACGCTGTCACCGGTGGCAGCGTCGATCCGGTACACGGTCCCGGCCTGCTGCGAGTACGCGAACAGCGTGCCGTCGGGTGTGAGCGAGGTGATGACCCGGCTTCCGAGGTCGATGGTCGGAGTGGATGCCGATGTGTACGACTGCAGGTCGGTCAGAGGCACCAGCCAGATGCGTCCCGTCGCCAGCGACTGGATGACGGCACGCGAGCCCGCGATGCCGACCTGGGCATCCTTCGGCGGAAGGGCGACGGCCTTTCCTGCCGTGACCGTCGCGGGGTCGACCGAGGAGACGGTGTTGGTGCTGCGGTCGACGAGCAGCACGGCTTTGCCATGTTGCGCGACGTCGACCGACTCGTCACCGGCCGTCACGGCCGAGTTCAACGCGTTCACCTGCGTGTTCGCGCGTCCGAGAAGCTGCTTGGAGGAGTTCGTCACCCACACCGCTGCGTCGCCGAGCACCATGCGCTGCTGCACGAAACCGCCGGAGACGACGGCGATGGCGGCGACGAGGGCGATGACGACGACGCCGACCACCACGGTCAGCGCTGTGGTGCGGCGACGCCCGCTCAGGGCACGGAACCGGTGGCGCAGGAAGGCGGCGGTGCGGTCAAGACCGATGAGCTTGGCGCTCACGAGGGCCCCACCGGGTCGACGCACTTGGCAGCACTCGTCTCGCCCGTGCGGCCCGAACGGTTCACGGTCACGGTGAGGCACACCCGCCGATCGGCGGAGTCGACCGTGAAGGTCGTGCTGCGCTGCAGGCTCGGCGACGCTCCATCGACGCTCACCTGGTATTCGTCACCCGACGCGAGACCAGGATCTTGCCAGCTGAACTCGACCGACCCGCCCGCCACGTGGCCCTCGATGTTGCGCACGACGGGGATGTCGCTGGGCGCCGCGGCCCGCACGAGCACGAATGAGAGCGTGCCGACGAAGGCCGCGCCGAGCACGACGCACGCGACGATCAGCCATCTCGCTCCCACCCCCATGCGCACCTGGCGACTGGTCGATGTGCCGGTCTGACGTGCCCCGCTGCGCTCGCCCGTGTGCGAATCGCCCTCGCGACGTCGCCTGCGACGTTGCTCCGGCGACACGGATGCCACGCCTTTCATCCGCGTTCGGTCCTCGTCGTCCACGACAGCGGCCGCGACCCATTCGTCGGCGGCGACGTCAGCAGGCGTCGGCGAGAATCCGAGCTCCGCCTCGACGGATTGCAGGTCGCGGATGAACTCGAGAACGCTGTGCTGTCGTGTCTCCGGTCGTTTCGACATCGAACGGCGCAGCACCGCATCGAGCCGTTCGGGAACATCCTCACGCCCGATCGGCTCCGGTTTGGCGCGCTGGATGCGCGAGATCAGCTGAGCCGAGGAGTTATCCGTCCCCGGCACCTCGAACGGCGACCGTCCGGCGATGAGCGAGTACACGGTGGCGCCGAGCGCCCACACCTCACTGGCCACGGTGCCCGTCGTCTCGTCGGTGAGCACCTCGGGAGCGGACCAGGGCACGGAGAGCCCGACGGCATCCGCCAGCTCGGCGTCGCCTATGGTCGCGGCGATGCCGAAGTCGGAGAGCACCGGATGCCCGTATGCCGTGGTGAGGATGTTCGACGGCTTCACATCACGGTGCAGCACTCCGGCGCGGTGCGCCGTCTCGACGGCGCCGGCGATCTTGATGCCGATGGCGAGCGCCTCAGGCACGCTCAGCGGGTCGGCGCGATAGCGCCGGTTGAGCACCGGAGAGCACAGCTCCATCACAAGATAGGGGCGACCGTCGGATGCCACGCTCGCCTGATACACGGTCAGCACGGCCGGGTGCGCGCTCAGCTGGGCCATGAGGTTGGCCTCGGCCTGGAACATGGCACGCACGCTGGGCGTGACCACTTCGGCCAGCAGCACCTTCACGGCGACTTGCCTGCGGGGCATGTTCTGCTCGTAGAGGAAGACGTCGGCGAAGCCTCCGGAGCCAAGCGCGCGAACGTACGAGAACCCCGGCAGGTTGGGCGGGGCGGAGGGCAGCCTTGTGGCCATGCGCGCCTCCCGTCTCGTCGGTCGTCATCGTCCCCGGCCGGGGAAACGTGCACCATTGTAGGCGGCCCACGAGGGATTGTCGGCGGCCCACGAGGGCCACCGCCGAGGACTCGGCGAACGTCTCGTCCTTTCGCTGTGCCGCCCGCTCAGCGGCGTCTTGCGCTTCGCCTCGGGGAGTTCACCGGCGCATCGGGGGTGCCGAGCACGTCGACGACGACGACGGTGACGTTGTCCCGGCCGCCGTTGCCGAGGGCGGCATCCATCAGTTGTCCAGCCGCATCGAGCGGACTGGTGCCGACCGTGAGGAAGTGACGGATGCCGTGCTCGGTCAGTTCCTTGGTGAGGCCGTCGGAGCAGGCGAGCAGCCTCGTTCCCGCCACCACCGGAACAAGGCTGAAGTCGGGAACCGGGTCCTCGTTGAACCCGACTGCCCGGGTGATCACGTTCGAGTGCGGGTGCACCTCCGCTTCCGAGGGCGTGATCGCTCCCGCGTCGAGCAGTTCCTGCACGATCGAGTGGTCGACCGTGAGCTGCCGGAGCTCACCGTCTTCCAGCTCGTACACCCGGGAGTCGCCGATGTTGAAGACGAGCCAGCTGGGCTCGCCCTCGGCCAGGGTGAGCGCGAAACCCGTGACCGTCGTTCCCGTGCCGAGCTCGGTCTTCCCTGCACCTTTGTCCATGTCCGCGACCGCTGCCCGAAGCGAGGAGTCGATGGCGCGCTCGTCGACGAACTGCGCGGAGACTCGCTCCGACAGCCTGTTCACGACGGCTGCACTGGCGACATCGCCCGCGCTGTGCCCGCCCATCCCGTCGGCTACGGCGAAGATGGGCGACTTGGCGATGAGGCTGTCCTCGTTCACTGCTCGCCGGTAACCCTTGTCTGTCAGGGCGGCCCAGGTGAGGGTGATCCGGGCGTCCTTGCCGGGCACGGCGATGTGATGCCGCTTGCTGCTGCGCCCGATCTGTGTCACGCGAGCATCCTCTCGGGTGTGTCTGCATGGCGATCGGGTCCTGGTCGCCTTCTGAGGCCGTGCTCCGTTACTGACGCATCGGGCGGGTTCGCACATCGACGAATCACGGGATCAAGCCTACGGGGGTGATGTCGATGATAGTCCCGTCGCCGATCTCGACTGCGGCGTGGCCGGGCACCGCGAACGATTCTCCTGGGCGCAGCTTTCGGGCTCGCCGGCCGTCGATGCTCACGCGAGTGCCGTTCCTGGACCTCAAGTCGGTGACCACCACGACGCGCCCGGCTCGTTCGATTCGCACGTGCGACGCCGAGATCTCCTGACCAGGTGACGACACGGCCACCAGCAGGGAGTCGGCACCCGAACGCCGGGTCGAAACCGGCCGCCGGCCGAACACGATGGGGCGATCGAGCGGCATCTGCTCGAGCCCTCGGATGCCCACCAGCACTCGACCGCTCTCGTCGCTCCCCTCTGCCGATGCCACGCCGACGGCGAACGGAGTCTCCTGCAGCAGCGCTGGCGCTACGCCGGTCAGCAGTGCCTGCGGATGCTCGGTTCCGGCCATAGGCGTCGGCTGCGGATCCGCCGGCGCAAGTGGCGCCGGCGGGGGCCGGAAGAGGGATGCCCGTTCGATGGTGCGCTCGTCCGGTTCGTTTCGGATTCCGGGAGCCCTCTGCGATTCCCGCAGCGCCCTCGCATCGCCCCCTCGCTCGCCCTGAGGTGCGGCACGATGAAGCCCGCTGTTGCGTTGCACGGTCTCCTCGTCGACCCCCGGAGGCGCAGAGACCGGCGGTCGACGTACTGTGTCCTCATCGAGCGCAGCAGGAGGCCTCGCATACCGAGCACCGGCATCGCCGCCTTGCTCCGGCTCGGCGACGACCGTCCGCTCCGGTGCAGCGAGGGACCACAGCACGGATCCCACGTTCGCCGTTCCGATACCGATGGGCAACGCTCCCGGCGTCACTCGCACGACGCTGTCGAACCGCCGGGCCGGACCGCCGAGCTCCACGGCGACGACGTCGCGGAACGTCGCGATGAGCCACGGCTGCATCCCCGACGACGAGAACCGGCGCGCGCCGCCGACGGAATAGACATCGATCACTGCACGGCCCCGGGCGACGGCGGTGATCTGCCAGCCGTCGACGCCATCGGCGTCGAAATGCACGACGGCGAAGGAGTCGACGCCGTTCTCGCCCACCGGGATGGCCGACACCACCCGTTCCAGCTCCGTCTCGGCAGCTCCTGTTAGTGCAGTGAGCGATTCGATGCCGCGTTCGCCCGGTGCCGCCTCGATGAGGGCCACGAACGACTCGCCGACGACCACTACCCAGTCGTCCTCAGGGCGACGAGGGGCCGTCGCGTGCACGAACCCCCGATGACGTCCGAACGGCTGCCCCTGCGCCACGTGTCCCTCCCCTGCCCCGTACGCTGCTTCGTCTCATTCTGGCGTCTCCCGGTCGGTGAACGCCCACTCGGGCAGCGCGCCGGCTTCGAGCATCGTCTCCACGAGACGTGCGAACGGGTACCCGGGATCCGCCCGGCGGGCGCCACGCACGTACTCGCCGGCGACGGATCCGCGACCGAGCGCCCAGTTCAGCCAGGCAAGCGATGCCAGGCACGCACCGCGCTCGGGCACCGGCAACCGGGCCGCGACCTGACGGAGGAGCTCGATACCGCGCCGCGCTCCCTGTGCACTCGGCCTCGGCATGCTGCCGAGGCCGACGAGCGCCAAGGCGATCTCCTCATCCGCAGCGGGTGCGCCGCGACCGCAGTCCTCCTGGAAACGCAACGCGCGTCGCCCTGTCGCGCTCCCCCACATCCACGTGAAGAGCACGGTATCCCTGCATCGGGCATCGCCGAGCACGTGGGCAGTGAGCGCGGCCGAGGCCGGGCCGATCGCGGTCGGCATCCAGCGGGCGCTGAACTCGGCGAACCAGATCGGGTCGGGCATCCGTTTCTCGCCCCGGAGGGCATCGAGAGCGATTTCGGTGCGCTCCAGCTGCCGGGGATCGACCCCCGGCAGCACCGCCTCTCGTTCGGGGTGTTCGTGCACCGGCAGGCAGTCCGGGTCGAGTCGCCGCAGCCGCCACGCGACGTCCAGTTCGTCTCTGGGGTGCGGGGGCCCGCCGCTCTCGTGGCCCCAGCCGTCCGCTGCCACGAACAGCGCGTCCCGCACGGTGAGTCCTGCGACGGCAGCGGCCGAGCGCAGCTGCGCGAACAGCTCCGGGTGCGGCGTTCCCGCGGAGCACGAGCCGTCGGTGAAGACGATCGGCAGCACGGCGTCCGCCCCGCGCACGCGGCACGCCATTCCGACGACAGTGGTCGCATACTCGGCCAGCTCCCTCTGCCTCGGCGGATGCCCGGCACGTGCTGATCCACCTGGCAGATCCACCCGCAGCGTTCCGCTCGTCGTGGATCCGCGCATCGTGATCAGCACCAGGCTGCGTTCGGGCGCGAATCCGATGAGCTCCGGAACATGGGACAGAAGATCGAGAGAGTCGATGGCGACGATGCGTTCGGGCATGGCGACCAGCGTCGCGTGCGGCGGATGCGCGCGGCGGGCGACCACGGGCATCCGTGCACTGCGGCGATCTGCTGCCGCCTGTGGAGGACGGGAGCCGGTGGTACGCGGTTGCTAGGCCTCGTCGGTGACGGCCCCGGCGAACTGCGCGTTGTACAGGGAGTAGTAGGCGCCGCCGGCGGCGAGCAGCCCAGCGTGCGTACCCTGCTCGACGATCCGGCCGGCCTCCATGACCAGAATGAGGTCGGCATCGCGGATCGTGGAGAGCCGGTGCGCGATGACGAAGCTCGTGCGCCCCTGCCGCAGCGCACTCATCGCCTTCTGCACGAGAAGCTCGGTGCGCGTGTCGACCGAGCTCGTCGCCTCGTCGAGGATGAGCACGCTCGGCCGGGCGAGGAACGCCCGCGCGATGGTCAGCAGCTGCTTCTCGCCCGCTGAAATGTTGCTGGCATCGTCGTCGAGCACCGTGTCGTAGCCGTCGGGCAGCGAGCGCACGAACCGGTCGACGTAGCTGGCCTGGGCCGCCTCGACGATCTCGTCCTCTGTCGCATCCGGGCGACCGTACGCGATGTTGTCGCGGATGGTGCCGGCGAACAGCCAGGTGTCCTGCAAGACCATGCCGATGCGGCTGCGCAGCTCCCGCCGGGTGAGCGAGGTGATGTTCGTGCCGTCCAGCGTGATGCGGCCGGAGTCCACCTCGTAGAACCGCATGATGAGGTTCACGAGAGTGGTCTTGCCCGCTCCGGTCGGTCCCACGATCGCCACGGTCTGTCCCGGCTCCGCGACCAGCGACAGGTCGTCGATGAGCGGCTTGTCCTCGAGGTACCGGAACGACACGTCCTCGAATTCGAGGCGCCCCTTCGTCTCGGCCACCGCCGCGGGCGCACTCGCATCCGGTGACTGCTCGTCGGCATCCAGCAACTCGAAGACACGCTCGGCGGAGGCCACGCCGGACTGCAGCAGGTTGGCCATCGACCCCAGCTGCGCCAGCGGCTGCGTGAACTGGCGCGAGTACTGGATGAACGCCTGCACGTCGCCGATCTGGATGACGCCTGCCGCCACCTGCAAGCCGCCGACCACGGCGATTCCGACATACACGAGGTTCCCGACGAATTGCATCGACGGCATGATGATGCCCGACACGAACTGAGCGCCGAAGCTCGCCCGGTAGAGCTCATCGTTCTTCTCGTCGAACCGTTTGTTCACCTCGCGCTGACGACCGAACACCTTCACGATGGCGTGACCGGTGTACGTCTCCTCGATCTGCGCGTTCAACGCGCCGGTCTCGCGCCACTGCGCGACGAACATCTTCTGCGACCGCTTGGCGATCACCATCGTGACGAGCAGTGTGAGCGGGATCGAGACCAGCGCGATGGCGGCCAGCAACGGCGAGATCACGAACATGATCACCAGCACGCCGACGACCGTGAGCACCGAGGTGACCAGCTGGCTCATCGTCTGCTGCAAACTCTGCTGCACGTTGTCGATGTCGTTGGTGACGCGGCTGAGCAGCTCACCTCGCGGCATCGAGTCGAAGTACTTCAGCGGCAGCCGGTGGATCTTCTCCTCCACGTCCCTGCGCAGCCGGTACACCGTGCGCATCGTGACACCGTTCAGGATGTACGCCTGCAGCCAGCTGAACACCGACGCGAACACGTAGAGCGCCAGCACGATCATCAGCACGTGCGACAGCGCTGTGAAGTCGATCCCGTGCCCGGGGGTCAGGTGCATGCCGCTGAGCATGTCCGCCAATTGCCCCTGCCCGTTCCTGCGCATGCCCTCCAGCACCTGCGCCTGGCTGACGCCCGCCGGCAGGCTCTTGGAGATGAACCCGGCGACGATGATGTTGGTGCCCTCGCCGAGCAACTTGGGTCCGAGCACGCTGAACGTCACGCTCACCACGGTGAGCAGGATCACAACGACGAGCCACGCGGCTTCGGGTCGGAGCCTGCGCAGCAGCCGCTTGGCGCTCGGCCCGAAGTTCATCGCCTTCTGCGCGGGCATCCCCGCGCCGCCGAACGGACCACCGCCGCCCGGGCCGCGCCTGGGCATCGGAACGCGCTGCGTGGTCTTCGTCTCACTCATGCCGCTTCCTCCGCCGTCAACTGCGACGACACGATCTCCGCGTACGTCTCGGATGTCTGCAACAGCTCATCGTGCGTGCCGGCTCCGACTATCCGTCCGTTCTCCAGCACCATGATCTGGTCGGCGTCGGTGATCGTCGAGACACGCTGCGCCACGATCACGAACGTGGCACCTCTCTCCTTGTCGCGCAGCGCTCGCCGCAGACGGGCATCCGTTGCCAGGTCGAGCGCCGAGAACGAGTCATCGAACACGTAGATCTCCGCACGTTTGACGAGCGCCCTGGCGATGGCGAGTCGCTGCCGCTGCCCGCCGGAGACGTTCGTGCCGCCCTGAGCGATCTCGGCCTGGAGTCCGCCGTCCATCGCCTGCACGAAGTCCTTCGCCTGCGCGATCTCGAGCGCGCGCCAGAGCTCGTCGTCGGTGGCGTCCGGCTTTCCATACCGAAGGTTGGATGCCACGGTGCCGGAGAACAGGTACGGCTTCTGCGGCACCAGCCCGATGCGGGCCCACAGCACGTCAGGGTCGAGCTCGGCGACGTCGACCCCGTCGATCAGGACCGAGCCGCTCGTGGCGTCGAAGAGCCGCGGCAGCAGGTTGATCAGCGTCGTCTTGCCGGAGCCCGTAGAGCCGATGATCGCGACCGTCTGCCCCCGCTCGATGCGCACGTTGAGGTCGCTGAGCACCGGATCCTCGGCACCCGGGTAGGCGAAGCCCACCTCGAACAATTCCACCGTGCCCTGCTCCCGCAGCTCGGTGATCGGATTCTCGGATGCCTTCACCGTCGACTCCGTGTTCAGCACCTCGCCGATGCGCTCGGCGCACACGGCGGCGCGCGGAACCATCACGAACATGAACGTCGCCATCATGACGCCCATCAGGATCTGCATGAGGTAGCTGAGGAACGCGGTCAGCGTGCCCACCTGGAGCGACCCGTCGTCGATGCGGAACGCGCCGAACCAGATCACTGCCACACTGGAGAGGTTCAGCACGAGCATCACGGTCGGGAACATCAGCGCCATCAGGCGGCCGGCTCTCAGCGCGGTCTCGGTGACCTCGTCGTTCGCCGACTTGAACCGGTCGCGCTCGATGTTCTCGCGAACGAATGCGCGCACGACACGGATGCCTGACAGCTGTTCGCGCAGCACCCGGTTCACCTGGTCGATGCGCTTCTGCATCTTGCGGAACTGCGGCACCATGCGCGAGATGATCAGCACGACGCAGATCAGCAGGATGGGCACGCTGACCGCGATGAGCCAGGACATCCCGAAGTCCTGCTGGATCGCGAGCACGATGCCTCCGATGCAGAGGATGGGCGCCGACACGAGCAGGGTGCACGTCATGAGCACCAGCATCTGCACCTGCTGCACGTCGTTGGTGTTGCGGGTGATCAGCGACGGCGCGCCGAACTTCGTGACCTCGCGCTCGGAGAACTCGCCGACGTGGGAGAAGAGCGCGCCGCGCAGGTCGCGGCCGAGTCGCATCGACGCCTTCGCGCCGAAGTACACGGCCACGATGTTGCAGATCACCTGCCCCAGCGTGACGACAAGCATGAACGCTCCGTTGGCCAGGATGTAGCCGGTGTCGCCCTTGATGACGCCCTTGTCGATGAGGTCGGCGTTCAGGGTGGGCAGGTACAGCGAGGCGAACGACTGCAGCAGCTGGAACACCACGACGGCGGCCAGCAGCGGCCAGTGCGGGCGCAGGTACCGCACGAGCAATCGCATCAACATGAAGGGGCCCTTTCGTTAGGTCTGTGCAGTCCCGGCGCTGTCTGCGACGAGGGCGTGCGCCGCCCGCTCGCGCACGGCATCCTCGTCGCCGGCCGTCGTGCCGCCTGCGATGCCGTAGACGATGAGGCGGGTCAGCGTGTCGTCGTCGAACGAGGGCTCCACCGTGAACCCGGGAACGGACATCGCGAACGCGACGATGCGGATGAACGGTGCGACGTGCTCAGCCGGCACGTTCAGCCGGTCGAGCTCGGGCTCGATGAGTCGCGCCACGGTGGACGCGTACTCCCACTTCTGCTCGGGCTTGCGGTTCCGCAGGTGCGGCGGCTCTGATCCGGTGTACCCGATCGCCGACATGATGCTGATCACGCCGTGGAATCGTCGCCGCAACACGTGCAGGATGCGACTGACCTTCGCCTCCAGCGGCAGGCTGGGGTCGATCTCGGCGATGCTCGCCCGTACCGGCGCAGAGTCGAGGTAGACGTCGGCCGCCTCCCGCAGAAGCGTCTCCTTGTCGCCGAACACCCGGAAGATGGTCCCCTCGGCGACGCCGGCGGCCTCAGCGATCTGGCGCGAGGTCAGCGCCGCGCCGTGCTCGATCATGGCGGGGATCACGGCGTCGATGATCGACGCTTTGCGTTCCTCTGGGGGCAGCGGGCTGGCGCGATTCGGTATCTTCGGCACGCGGAGATGCTAACTGAGTGTGCGCTCACTCCGCAACGCGACGACGATTCAGGATGCCGTCAGCACAGTGAACTCGCGGGAGTACGCGGGCGATCCGGCGCCCTCGCGCCAGGTGACGCGGATGCGTGGCGGCGGGGCTCCCCGGCCCGCCATGACGCGGAACTGCAGCACGTCGTCGCGGTCGACATCACGCGGGATCACCTCGTCGGGTCGCACATACTTCGGCGGGACCGTGACGTCGGACAACAGGGCGTCGCGCGCCTTCGCGAGGCCCGTGTTCCGCAGGGCCCAGGTCGAATTGCGCACGCGCTCGAGTTGCCACGACACCTGCACGACCCGCTCGGTGGATCCCCCGCCTCCTGCGACGTCGTGGTCCTCCGCACGCTGCACGGTCGCGCGACCGGGTGCCTGCTCGCGCGACGACGCTGCTGCCGCCGGCACGCCGCCGGTCAGAGCGCTCGCCTGGATGCGGGCCGCCTCGGCCTCGGCGTGTTCCGCCTTGTCGGATGCCGCTTCGGCCTCACGGCGGCTTGCGGCTGCAGCAGCCTGGGCCGCCGCCGCCGCCTGCGCGGCGCGGGCCGCTTGCTGCGCGGCGTTCGCCGCATCCTGCCTGCCCTGGACCACCCTCGTCTCGAGCTGCTCGAGTCCGGCCGCTGCGGCTTGCGCATTGGTCTCGGCGCGAGCGACACCGGATGCCGCGGCCGCCGCACGTTCCTCCGCCGTTCGTGCCCGCACAAGGGCGACCACCGCGAACGCGATCGCCACGAGCGCGACGACGAGAGAGATGACATCCAGGAGTACCACGGGGGAATTCTAGGTCTCTCCCTCCCCACGTACCCGAATCGAGGATGCATCCACCGCAGCCCCTCCCGGCACCGCGTGTGTCGGATGCCGTGCGTACCGTCGAGTCATGGACGCATACCTTCTTCGCATGCCGAGCCCGATCGGCAGGCTCGAGCTCCTCTCCGATGGATCCGCCGTCACCTCGCTGACCATCGAGCGCGACGGCGCTCTTCCACGGGACCACGTTCCCGAGCGCCCCGACGACGTGCTCCAGGCGGCACGCGACCAACTCGACGAATACTTCGCCGGGAAGCGCCGCACGTTCGACGTTCCGCTTGCGCCGGACGGCACGCCGTTCCGGCGAGCCGTGTGGGACCGGCTGCGCGATGTCGGATGGGGCGAGCACATCACCTACGGCGAGCTCGGCATGGCGGTGGGCAAGGCCACGGCCGGCCGGGCCGTCGGCGGGGCAATAGGCTCGAATCCCATACCTCTCTTCATCGGATGCCATCGCGTACTGGGTGCGGACGGCCGCGTCACGGGCTACAGCGGCGGTCAAGGCATTCCGACGAAGCTCTGGCTCCTCGAGCACGAAGGGATAACCCTCGCCGCATGAGCGACACCGAAGAAGCCGTGAAGGGCAGCGCGCCGCCGAGGCTTGCTGGTATGACGGATGCCCCAGCACTCAAGAGGCGAGGCGACGTGCTCGTCGGCGACGACGGCATCGCACGTTGCGCGTGGGTGGGCGCCGATCTCGAGTATCAGCGCTACCACGACGAGGAGTGGGGCACTCCGCTGCGCGACGACCGCGCCCTTTTCGAGAAGATCTGCCTGGAGGGATTTCAGGCCGGGCTCTCCTGGCGCACCATCCTGCTGCGCCGGCCGGCGTTCCGGGAGGCGTTCCACGGATTCGACGTGCAGCAGGTCGCCGCGATGACGGGAGACGACGTCGAACGACTGCTGCAGAACGCGGCGATCATCCGTCATCGCGGCAAGATCGAGGCGACCATCGCCAACGCCCGCGCAACCGCCGCGCTGGAGCAGCCGCTGAGCGACCTCATCTGGTCGTTCGCACCCAACGATTCCCGAGCCGATGTGCCCGAGTCGATGAGCGACGTGCCCGCGGTCACACCGGAGTCGACAGCCCTGAGTCGTCGATTGCGCGCACTCGGGTTCCGGTTCGTCGGCCCGACCACGATGTACGCGCTCATGCAGTCGGCTGGTCTCGTGGACGACCATCTGAGGGGATGCTGGCGCGCCGCCGTCGCCGAGGGCTCCGGGAAGTAGTGGGCGCGCGCTGCGGCAAGCGATTCGAGTGCCGGACGGTGGTGCCCGGCAGGTGGTGCCCGGCACCTGCGTAGGCCGGGCCGGCGGAGATCCGGTGGTCCTTACGGTGTGCCTCGTGGTGACCGGTATCGCACTTGCCCGACCGCAGGCGATCAGAAACCCGATCATCGCACCGTGAACGACCACTCTGGCGCACGGAGGGGACGCGCGCCGACCTCATTCGCCGACCCGACGGTATTGCGTTCGCCCGCGTGTTGAAGAGGCTTCCGAGGCCGCTGCGAGCGCCCTGATTGTCACCCTGTCGTCCCAATGGGCGTCGCCGCGTGTGAACGTGCCGACCCCCGCTGGCACATAGTCGATCCTAACTCAGTCGGCCACCAGCAGGACCTCACGATTGGCTGCGGATTCCATCCGGAACCCGGACGAACGAGCCCACTCCATGAACCCGTGCACGGAGCGAACGCGCGGCCGCTCGCACGCGAAGGCACGCACCAAGGTGCCCTTCGCGTGCTTGTTGAAGTGGTTCAACGCACGACGCGTGCCGTCCGGTCCTTCGGTGACGACCCGCACGAAGGCCGCATCGTCGCGATCATCCACCGGCCCGAGCGCCACATATCCCTCCGAGCGCAGGTCGATGATCGGGCCCGCGACCTGTGCCAGCGCCGCGGTGACGGCGGATGCCCACAGCGAGCGAAGACGGATGCCCGGCAGCCGCGACGTCGCCGACATCCGGTAGTCCGGAATACGGTCGAGCGCTCCGACCGGGCCGAACACGGCCGAGTGGATAGCCGTGGTGCGGCCGAGGTGGCGGCGCGCCTCCTGCGGCAGGCTTGCGGCATCCAGTGCGTCGTAGAGCACCCCCGTGTAGCGGTCGATCGCCGGCATCACGGGCGCGTCGAAAAGGACGGCGTTCGTGTCGAGCTCGTCGACCAGCGTTCGCGGAATGCCGAGCGCCTTCGCCGCCTCTTCCCGATCGCCACTGGTTGCAACGCGCACGAGCGCTCGAGCAGTCTGATCGCGCTCGGCAAGCAGCTCGGGGAACCGCAGTTTCGCCAGCTCGAGCCGCGCCCGTCCTCGGCCGCCGGCGCGCTTGGACTCGGACGGCGGCAGCAGAATCAGCACGGGGCGCCGGACGCCGCTGTCGTAGCGCGTGCGCGCAACGTGCCAAGGTCACGATGGCTCGTGACCAGGCCGGGTCCCTGGCTCACGGCGCGAGGAACCGGATGGCGGCCTCGACGTTCTGTCCGAGGGGGTTCGCGGTATCCAGCGTGATGCGCGGCAACTCCGCGCACTCCCCCTTCCACGGCTGGTAGTCCTCCAGGCTCTGTTCGACGGCGCGCCACGACGGTTCCTCGAAGTGCGGCAGGTTGCGCACCCGCTTCTCCAGCCTCGTGCGGTGCAGTTCGGGATCGGAGCACTCCACCTCGATCACTCGCAGCGGCACATCGGCACGCAGCCCGAGATCGCGCCACTGCAGACGTGCGGGCTCCACGGCGTTCACGGCATCCACGATGACGCTGTGTCCCGACATCAGCACCTGCTCTGCGAGGGTCTCCGCCACGAGGTATGCGGCAAGCCCGGTCGGCTGGTCGGCGTCGATGCCAGCGTGCAGGATGGCGGACTCGATCGGGTCGACGGACACGATGGTCGCGCTCAGCCGCGCGCTCACCACTTCGGCGATCGTCGACTTACCTGCGCCGGGCAGACCGGCCATCACCACCAGTGCCGGTACCCGGATTTCTCCGAACTGCCGTTCAACCGTCGCCGATGCCACTTCGGCCCCCTCCCTGCCTTGCGTGGAACGCGCTGGTGCGAATCCCTCGTCAGACCAGCTCGGCCTTGCCCGCGAGCACGGTCAGCTCGTTGTTCTCGAACGACACGAAGCCGTCCGCGGCACTGGCGACGAGCCGCTCCCCGCCGGGAAGCGTTATGCGTACCTCGCCCTCGGCGAGCGTTCCGAGCAGCGGCGTGTGGCCGGGGAGGATTCCCACCTCCCCGACCGTGGTTCGCGCCACGACCATCGACGCATCGCCCGACCAGATCTCCCGATCGGCCGAGACGACGCTGACCTTGATGGTCGCCATGGTCAGCCGTTCTCCTTCTGGATCTTCGCCCACTTCTCCTCGACGTCGGAGATCGGGCCGACGTTGAAGAACGCCTGTTCGGCGACGTGATCGAAGTCACCGCGGCAGATCGCGTCGAACGACTCGATGGTCTCCTTCAGCGGCACCGTGGAACCCTCGACGCCGGTGAACTTCTTCGCCATGTAGGTG
>Ga0164242_10002191_pt1 | contig 22710 bp, 21 predicted proteins | sample OricomgcompostMG_FD_108783 | JGI IMG/M metagenome (GOLD analysis project Ga0164242, IMG submission 108783) | Miracle-Growth compost microbial communities from Emeryville, California, USA - Original compost - Miracle growth compost (MG) ... | reverse complement strand
CGCCCCCGAACCCGACCCCGCCGCACTCCCCGTCCCCGTCCTCCCCGTCCCCGTCCCCCCAGTTGAGTGGTGCGAAAACGGCTGAGTGGCGCGATATTTCGCACCAGTCAACGGATAACGCACCACTCAACGAGAACGAGAACGGGAGCGGGAACAACGGAAACCGGCGCAGGAACGGCAGCGGCAACATCCGCGAGCGGTTGCCGTTCGGGGTGCTCCTGCTCGGCACCGCGCTGCTGTACCTGGTCGGGCTGTCGAAGTCCGGCTGGGCGAACCAGTTCTACGCGGCCGCAGCGCAAGCCGGCAGCACGAGCTGGAAGGCGTTCCTGTTCGGCTCGCTCGACTCGTCGAACTTCATCACCGTCGACAAACCGCCCGCCTCGCTGTGGGTCATGGACCTGTCGGTGAAGATCTTCGGCGTCAACAGCTGGGCGATCCTCGTACCGCAGGCGCTCGAGGGCGTCGCGGCCGTCGCCCTGCTGTACGCGGCGGTCAGGCGGATCAGCGGCCCGAACGCGGGCCTGCTGGCCGGCGCGGTGCTGGCCACGACGCCGGTCGCCACGCTGATGTTCCGCTACGACAACCCCGACGCACTGCTCGTGCTGCTGATGACCGCGGCCGCCTACGCCACCGTCCGCGCGGTCGACGCGGCACGGCCGAAGTGGCTGGTGATCGCCGGTGTGCTGCTCGGCTTCGCGTTCCTGACGAAGATGCTGCAGGGGCTGCTCGTCGTCCCGGCGTTCGCGCTCGCCTACCTCCTCGCCACTGACACCACGCTCAAACGACGGCTACTGCACCTGCTCGCCGCCGGTGCCGCGATGGTGGCCGCGACGGGCTGGTGGATCGCGCTGGTCGAGCTGTGGCCGGCCGGCTCGCGTCCGTACATCGGCGGGTCGACGAACAACTCGATCCTGCAGCTCGTGTTCGGCTACAACGGCTTCGGCCGGCTCACCGGGTCGGACAACAACGGCGCCACCAACGGCGGCACCGGCGGGTTCTCCTCCGGCGAGACCGGCCTGCTGCGCCTGTTCGGGTCGGAGATGGGCTCGCAGATCAGCTGGCTGCTGCCGGCGGCGCTGGTCGGCGTCGTGGCGCTCGGCTGGCTGACGTGGCGGCGTCCGCGCACCGACACGCTGCGGGCCAGCGTCATCGTGTGGGGCGGCTGGCTGCTCGTCACGGGCCTGCTGCTCAGCTTTGCGAGCGGCATCATCCACCCGTACTACACGGTCGCCCTCGCCCCGGCGATCGGCGCGCTCGTCGGCATCGCCGCGGTCGAGCTGTGGCGCCGGCGCCACGACGACATCGCCCGCTGGGCGCTGGCAGCGCTGGTCGCGGCGGGCGTGTTCTGGACGGTGCAGCTGCTCGGCCGCGCGTCCTGGCATCCGGAGCTGCGGTGGCTCGTGCTCGTGCTCGGCGCGCTCGCGGTCATCGCGATCGTGGTCGGCCGACGGGTGCACACCCTCGTCGTCGCCCCGCTGGTCACCCTCGCGCTGCTGCTCGCACCCACCGCGTACTCGCTGCAGACGGCGTCCACCGCGCACACCGGCGCGATCCCGAGTGCCGGGCCGGCGACGACCACCGGGTTCGGCGGCGGCCAGGGCGGCCCCGGTGGCCAACGCGGACAGGGCGGCCAAGGCGGCCAAGGCGGTCCCGGCGGGCGGGGCGCCTTCGGCGGCCAGACCCAGGGGACCACGGGGCAGGGCGGCTTCCCGGCCGCAGGCACGACGAACGGCACCGGCACCACCGCCCGGCCCACCGGCGGCAGAACCGGCGCAGGCGCCGCCGGCGGCCTCGGCGGCGCGTCCACCGTCAGCGACGCGCTCACGGCCGCGCTGGACAAGGACGCGAGCAACTACACCTGGGTCGCCGCCACCACGGGCGACAACGAGGCCGCCTCGCTGCAGCTCGCCACCGGGCACGCCGTGATGGCGCTCGGCGGGTACAACGGCACCGACCCGGCCATCACGCTCGCCCGGTTCACGGCGCTCGTGCAGGCCGGCAAGGTCCACTACTACATCGCCGACGGCCAGGGCTTCATCGGCTCCACGGCCGCGGCCACGTCGACGGCGTACGCGATCCAGCAGTGGGTGACCTCGACGTTCACGGCGCAGACGATCGGCAACACCACCGTCTACGACCTCACGTCCTGACCGTCTCCCCCTCCCGTCCAGCCATCTGGCGCGGCGAAAAATGACGACACGGGAGGCAAAGACGCGGAGGAGGGCGGCGCAACCACAACCGGAAAGTCAGCTCTGGCGCAGGGCCGCCCGCACGGAGTCGGCAACCTCGTCCGCGTCACCCGTCGCCGTCACCACGACGACGGTGCGGCCGGCCGGGGCCGTGTCCGAGCGCATGTAGGCCCGCGTCACCTCGGCCATCGCGCGGTCGAAGGCGCCCTCCGGGTCGGCCACCACGGCCGGCTCGCCGCGCAGCCACCGCCGCAGCACGTGGTTGTGCGCCGTCACCACCGCGGCCGCCATCAGCTCGGCCCGCAGGTCCACCAACGGCTCGTCCGGGGCGTCACTCCACGAGCGCACGAAGTCGCGGAACACCTGGTGGTAGCGCTGCATGCTCGCCACCTCCCGGTGCCGCAACGCCGGCGCCGACCGGGTCAGCCGGTAACGCTCGCGGGCGCGGGCACCCTCGGCGAGGTAGTTGCGCAGCACGAGCCGGGCGGCCTCGGTGACGGCGAGCAGGTTGTGCTCGGTAGTGGCCGCGGCGAACCGTGCACGGATCGCCGCCAGCACCTCGTCGTGCACGGGGAAGATGACGTCGTCCTTCGTCGCGAACAGCCGGAAGAACGTCGACCGCCCGACGCCGGCCCGCTCGGCGATGTGGTCGACGGTGGTGGCGTCGTAACCCTGCTCGGCGAACAGCTCGAACGCGGCGTCGCGCAGCCGGTCCGCAGTGCCTGTCATCCCACACCCCCAACCGGGACGGAGTCCGGCCGATACGATACCGAGTACCAGAGGAGAAGGAGTGGACGTGACGGAGAGCATCGAGCGGATCGGCGTCGTCGGCGGTGGCCTGATGGGATCGGGCATCGCGGAGGTCAGCGCCCGCGCCGGCCTGGACGTCGTCGTGGTCGAGTCGGGCGACGACGCAGCCAAGTCGGCCCACGCGCGGCTGGAGAAGTCGCTACGGCGGGCGGCCGACCGCGGCAAGCTCGACGACCCGGACGCGGTGCTCGGGCGCATCCGGGTCACCACCGACCTCAGCGACGTGGCCGACCGGCAGCTCGTCGTCGAGGCCATCTTGGAGGAGGAGGCCGCCAAGACGGCGCTGTTCCGTCAGCTCGACGAGATCGTCACCGCGCCGGACGCCATCCTCGCGTCCAACACCTCGTCCATCCCGATCATGAAGCTGGCCGTCGTCACCTCCCGCCCCGAGCAGGTGCTGGGCGTGCACTTCTTCAACCCGGTGCCGGTGCTGTCGCTGGTCGAGCTGGTGCCCAGCCTGATGACGTCGGCGGACTCCCTGGAGCGGGCGCGCGCGTTCGTCGAGGGGCCGCTGGGCAAGAAGGCCATCGACTGCCAGGACCGCGCGGGCTTCGTGGTCAACGCGCTGCTGATCCCGTTCATCCTCTCCGCGATCCGGATGATGGAGTCCGGTTTCGCGACGGCCGAGGACATCGACGAGGGCCTGGTGCGCGGCGCCGCCCACCCGCAGGGCCCGCTCGCACTGGCCGACCTCATCGGCCTGGACACCACCAAGGCCGTGGCCGAGTCGCTCTACGAGGAGTTCAAGGAGCCGCTGTACGCGCCGCCGCCGCTGCTCGCGCGGATGGTCGACGCGGGCCTGCTCGGCCGCAAGACCGGCCGCGGCTTCTACACCTACACCTGAAGCGCGGCAACCGATCTTGTTGCACCCCTGACCCTCCCCGGCATCACGCGCAACAAGATCGCCCACCGCTCGCTGATCTTGTTGCGCTAGCGGCCGTCTGGGACGCCATGCGCAACAAGATCCATCCCGCGCCGGCTGCTCCCAGCCCTCAGCCCAGGCCGGCGTAGGAGTGCAGGCCGGAGATGACGATGTTGACGACCAGGAAGTTGAACGTGATCGCGCCGAAGCCGACGAGGTTGACCCACGCGGCCGCGCGGCCCTTCCACCCCGCGGTGGCGCGGGCGTGCAGGTAGCAGGCGTAGACGACCCAGACGATGAACGCCCAGGTCTCCTTCGGGTCCCAGCCCCAGTAGCGGCCCCACGCGGCCTCGGCCCAGATCGCACCGCAGATCACGCCGACCGTGTAGAGCGGGAAGGAGAACGCGACGATCCGGTAGGCGGCCTTGTCCAGCGCGGCGGCCGACGGGAGCTTCTCGGCCAGCGTGGCGAACCCACTGCCGGCCCGATAACCGGGAGTCCCGGACTTCTTGTCGTGTCGGCCCTTGACCAGGTAGAGGACGGTCAGCACCGCCGACGTCATCAACGCGCCTTCAGAGATCGACATCAGGGTGACGTGGATGGCCAGCCAGTAGGACTGCAGCGCGGGCACGAGGGGCTGCGCACGCGAGTACCAGACCGTGCCCGCCAGGAACATCATCACGATGACCGGCAACAGGACGAACCCGCCGAGGAAACGCAGCGACGGTGCCTTCCACAGCACGGCGAGGAACGCCACGACGCCGATCAGGCCAGCGACCGAGGCGAACTCGTACATGTTGCTCCACGGCACGGCGTCCACCGCCGTAGCGCGCACCGCGACCGAGGTGGTGTGGATCAGCGCGCCGAGGACGGTGACCACCACCGACCAGCGGCCGATCCGGTCGGCGACCGGGCGTTTGGCCCCGCCGGCGGGTATCCCGCTGGCGGGCCCGGCATCACGGGGCCCCTCGCTCCCGGGCGCCCTACCCGGCACCGACACGGCTGGTCCGCCGGCGCCGACGAGTTCGCGGGCCGGAGCGGCGGCCCGGGTGTCGAGCTTGCGGCCGACACGGCTGAAGGCGTACTCGGCCGTGTAGCCGACCATCGCCGTCGCGTACAAGGCGATGGCGGTGGTGAACAGGCTGTCCGACAGGTGGGCCATCGACCCATTGATCCCGCTCACGCCCTCACTCCGTTCGGGCCTACAAGGACGCAGTGCCCTTGGTTCGCTCCGCGAGCGTCGCTCACGGCGTTCGGCCGCGCGGAGACGCCGTGCCCATCGTTCGCTCGGCAAGCCTCGCTCATCCCCGGTTCCTTTCTGCCGCCCGCATACCGGGTTCGACCGGCGTGGCTGCCTCGGACAGCCGCGTCAGGAGCGCGTCGAACTCGGCGGTGAAGTTGCCGGAGTCGCTGCGGGCGAGCCCACCAACCGTCACTACGGTAGGCGACCCGTCCGGGCCGGCAGAAGCCGGGTCGATGCGAATCCACAGGCGCCGCCGCCGGATGGCCAGCGAGCCGAACAGCCCGACCACCATCGCGACCGCCCCGATCAGCAGGTAACCCTGCGCCGGGTCGTGCGAGACCTGGAAGTTGACGTACTGCTCGACGGCGTCGAAGGTGATCGACCCGCCGCCCTTGAGCTTGATCGTCTGGCCCGGCCGCACATTGACCATCGCGATCTGCTTCATCTTCGAGTGGTCGAAGGTGTAGACCGAGCGCGGCAGGCCCGTCTGGTTGAGGTCGCCCTTGTAGACGACCATCGACAACACCGGGTCGCTGCTCATCGGCGAGGCGGAGGTGATGGCCGACGTCTTGCCGACCTTGCCGCCGGTGGCCTGGTCGACCGCGTCGGGGGCGAAGATGCCCTGGATGCCGATGTCCTGCTTCCTGCCGGTCGGCCCCGGCTCGGCGAAGACGCCCTCGGACAGGAACGTGGTGGCGTTGGTGGGCAGGAACACCGCGGTGTCGGTGACCGCCTTCTGCCCGGGCATCCGCAGCGTGATCCGTGGCGCGAAGCCGTGGCCCTGCAGGTAGAGGCGATCGCCCTCAAGGCGCAGCGGGTGGTTGACCTCGACGGAGGTCTGCCTGGTCGCGGCGCCCGGCGAGGTGGTGTAGTCGATGTCGGCGCGGAACTGCTTCGGCTCGCCGTCACTGGTGTAGACGGCGGTGAACTTGCGCAGGTCGGTGACGCAGAACGGCGCGGGCGACACCTTGCCCTGCGCGGCCAGCCGGCCGGGCTTCCAGGTGTCGTACAGGGCGGGCGTGTTGCAGAAGCCGCTGCCCTGCACGACGATCACCTGGCCCTCGTACATGTAGAGTCGGCCGATCGCGATGAGCACGAGCGACACCAGCAGCGCGACGTGGAAGATGATGTTGCCCGTCTCGCGGCTGTAGCCCTTCTCCGCCGACAGCGTCACGGCGCCGCTCGGCTCCGCGCGCTGCTCCACCCGCCACCGCCGGCCGAGCACGGCGCGCGCCGCCGGGGCGTACTCCGCCGAGGACGACGACGTCTCGAACCGGCCGGACTCCGGCAGCCGGGCCAGGTTGCGCGGCGCGGGCAGCGGCCGACGCAGCACGGCGCGGACGTGCACCCGGATCCGCGGGATCAGGCAGCCGACGAGGGAGACGAACAACAGCAGGTAGATGGCGGCGAACCACACCGAGCCGAACACGTCGAACATGCCGATCGCGTCGAGGAAGCGGCCCCACGCGCCGTGCGACTTGATGTAGTCCGAGGTCTTGGTGGGATCGAGCGGGCGCTGCGGCAGCAGCGAGCCGGGCACCGCGGCCACCGCGAGCAGGAACAGCAGGATCAGCGCGGTGCGCATGCTCGTGAGCCGGCGCCACCCGCGGCGGCCCCACGCCAGAACGGCCCTCATACGTCGATCCCGGTGCTGCCGCCGAACTGCGACTGGAAGGTGCGCATCAGGTGGTCCCACTCGCCGGTGACCAGCAGGACACCGATGACGATCAACAGGCCGCCGCCGACGGCGCTGACCACGCGGGCGTGCCGCCGCAGGAAGCCGAGCACGCGTGACACCCAGCCGAAGCCGAGGGCGACGAGCACGAACGGCACGCCGAGGCCGAGGCAGTAGAAGACGGTCAGGAACGCGCCGCGCCCGGCCGTGCCCTGCGTGTAGGACAGGCTGTAGACGGCGCCGAAGGTGGGCGTCAGGCACGGAGTCCAGGCCAGGCCGAACGCCGCGCCGAGCAGCGGCGCCCCGAGCAGTCCGGCCCGCGGCAGCGAGTGGATCTTGAACTCGCGCTGCAGGAAGCCGATGCCGCCGAGGAACACCACGCCCATCACGATGACGACGACGCCGAGCACCAACTCGATGGTGCGGGTGTTGGCGCGGATGGTGGCGCCGAGCTGGCCGAACAGCGCGCCCTGGGCGACGAAGATGACGGTGAAGCCGAGCACGAACAGCAGCGCACCGGCCACCATCCGGCGCTGGCTCGGGTTGGTTGAGCGCCGGCCGTCACCGGACAGGCCCGCCACGTAGGACAGGTAGCCCGGCACCAGCGGCAGCACGCACGGCGACAGGAAGCCGACGACGCCGACGAGCAAGGACACGGCGGCCGCGACCACGAGGGGCCCGTCGGTCACCGTGTGGGAGAACCCGTCGGCGAGGTACACGGCTGGGGTCAGGTCTCCGCGCGGAGTTTCAGCACGGCCGGCTCGACCTGCTTGACGGCGAGGCGCCCGACGTAGACGGCGGCCACCCGCTGCGACTTGTCGACCAGGACGGTGACGGGCAGCCCCGCCGACGGGATGTTGCCCAGCTGGAGCAGCACCTTGCCGTCCTCGTCGTAGATGTTCGGGAAGCTGATGTCGTTGTTGCTGACGAACGCGTTCGCCGGGCCCTTCTCGTTCTTCGTGTTCACACCCAGGACCTGCACGCCGCTCGCCTTCAGCTGGCGGTACATCACGTCGAACTGCGGGGTCTCGACGGTGCACGGGCCGCACCAGCTGGCCCAGAAGTTCAGGACGACGACCTTGCCCTTGTAGGCGTCGAGCGTGGTCTTGCCGCCGGACAGCAGCGTCCCGCCGACGTCCTCGGCCGGCTTGCGCTGCCCGACGGCGATCAGCTGGCCGGTCTTGGTGGCGTGTTCGAACGTGTAGCCGCTGCCGTGGGCGCCGCCGGAACAGGCGGTGAGGGCGAGGGCCGCGGTGGCGGCGAGCGCGACAGCGGCGGAGCGGGCGAGGGTGGGCAGGCGGGACATCGCCGTCCAGTGTGCGTTACTCGGTTAAGCGCGCGTACACCGGACTCAGACGGATGTAGGCACCGACACGCCGGTCAGGCCCCGGCGCCCTCGCCGGCGGGCAGCTCGGCGGCGGGCTCGTGGTAGCCGACGCGGACGATCCGGTCGCCGTCGAAGGTCAGCGAGGTGACCGACGCGAGGCTGCACTGCCGCCGGCGCGGGTCGTGGAACAGCCGCCGCCCCTCCGCGCTCCGGCGGGCGCAGACGATGGGCAGCTGGTGGCTGACGCACACGGCCTCCCGCGCGCCGGCGGCCCGGGCGGCGTCCCTGGCCGCGGCGAGCACCCGCGCGGCGATCTGCGCGTAAGGCTCGCCCCAGGAGGGGCGGAGCGGGTTGGTGAAGTACTTCCAGTTCGACGGGTCGGTGAACAGGCCCTTGCCCCCGGCCACCCGGCGCCCCTGCAGCTTGTTGTCCGCCTCGATCAGCCGCTCGTCGGTGGCGATCTCCAGGCCGGTGGCGGCGGCGAGCGGGGCCGCGGTCTCCTGCGCCCGCTGCAGCGGGGAGGAGACGAGGTAGCCGACGTCCTGGGTGGCCAGCCATTCGGCGGCGGCCCGCGCCTGCCGGGCCCCGAGGTCGCTGAGCCGGAATCCGGGCAGCCGCCCGTAGAGCACGCGGTCGGGGTTGTGGACCTCGCCGTGCCGCAGCAGATGCACCGTCACCACGCCGCCCATCCTGCCCGGTGCCCCGCCCGTCGACGTCTTCCCCTCCCGTCCAGTCACCCCAGGACGCTGGAATGACTGAACGGGAGGTAAAGAGTGACAACCATGTCCGAGGGGGACATTACGGTCGGACCATGGCTGTTGACCTGCTGCATCACGTCGAACGCGAGTCGGCCCGCTTCGCCGAGGTCCTGGCGGGCACCGACCCGGCCACCCGCGTCCCCTCCTGCCCGGAGTGGTCGGCCCTCGACCTCGCCTGGCACCTCACCGAGGTGCACCACTTCTGGGCGGTCATCGTCCGCGACCGCCTGACCGACCCGGACCCGGCCGAGGCGTCCACACCACCGCGCCCGGCCGACCTGCCCGCCGTCCTGGCGCTCTACGACCGGGTCACCGCCGAGCTGCTCGACGCGCTCGCCGGCGCCGACGACGCCGAGGCGGTGTGGACGTGGGCACCGGAGCAGGAGGTCGGCTTCGTCCGGCGCTTCCAGGCCCACGAGGCGCTCATGCACCGTGTCGACGCCGAGCTCGCCGCAGGTGCGCTCACTCCGCTGCCCGCCGAGCTTGCCGCCGACGGCGTGGAGGTCGTGCTGCGTTACACGATGACGTGGCGGCCCAACTGGTCGCCGTGGCAGCCGGCCGGCGGTGTGGGGTTGCTGCGCGCCACCGACACCGGCGGGCGGTGGACGGCCGCGCTCGGCACGTGGGGCGGCACGTCACCGGCCACCGGCAAGACGTACGAAGCGCAGCCGTGCGTGCAGCTGCGCGACGGCGGCGACCCGACGTTCACGGTCAGCGCGCCGGCGGCCGACCTCGACGCCTGGCTGTGGCACAGGCCGGGCTTCGGCGAGGTGACGGTCGACGGCTCGGCCGAGGACTTCGCCCGCCTGCAGGCCCAGGTCGAACAGGGGGTGCAGTAACCGAACAGGGCGGGCGGCAGCCGAGCAGGGCGGGCGGCAGCCGAGCAGGCGTGCCGTAGCGCGGCACCCGCGACTCAGACCGGCGTGGCCTCGGCAGCAGCGCGGGCCGCGGCCGGCAGCGCCTCCGCGATGCGCCCGATCGCGGCGTCGTCCAGCGCGGCGTTGACGAACCACGACTCGAACGCGCTCGGCGGCAGGTACACCCCGGCGTCGAGCATCGCGTGGAAGAACGGCCCGAACCGCCATGTCTGCGCGGCCTGGGCGCCGGCGAAGTCGACCACCGGCTGCTCGCTGAAGAAGACGGAGAACAGGTTGCCCGCGTACTGCACGCGGTGCGCCACCCCGGCCTCGGTCAGCGCCTCGGTGACCAGCCCGCCGATCGTGCGGGCGTGCGCATCGAGCGCGGCGTAGACGGCCGAGTCGGCCAGCCGCAGCTGGGCCAGGCCGGCGGCCACGGCCACGGGGTTCCCGGACAGCGTGCCCGCCTGGTACACCGGCCCGGCCGGCGCGAGGCGCGACATCGTCTCGGCCCGGCCGCCGAACGCCGCCGCGGGCAGGCCGCCGCTCATGACCTTGCCGAAGGTGAACAGGTCTGCGTCAACCGGGTCCAGGCCGTACCACCCGGCGGCGGACACGCGGAACCCCGTCATCACCTCGTCCATGACGAGCAGCGCCCCGTGCGCCGCGGTGACCCGCCGCAGCCCCGCGTTGAAGCCGGCCACCGGCGCCACCGCCCCCATGTTGCCCGCGGCCGCCTCGACGATGACGCAGGCGATGTCGTCACCGAACTCGGCGAAGCACGCCTCGACGGCGGCGAGGTCGTTGTACGGCAGCACGATCGTCTCGGCCGTCTGCGCACCGGTGACCCCCGGGGTGTCGGGCAGACCGAACGTGACGACGCCGGAGCCCGCGGCGGCGAGCAACGCGTCGACGTGCCCGTGGTAGCAGCCGGCGAACTTCACCACCCGGTGCCGCCCGGTGACGCCGCGTGCGAGCCGGATGGCCGACATCGTGGCCTCGGTGCCGGAGTTGACCAGCCGCACCTGCTCGACCGGCGCGACGCGGCGCACGAGCTCCTCGGCGAGCTCGACCTCGCCCTCGGTCGGGGTGCCGAACGACAGGCCCGCGGCGGCAACGCGCTGCACCGCGGCGACCACCTCGGGGTGGGCGTGCCCGTGGATCATCGGGCCCCACGACGAGACGAGGTCGACGTAGTTGCGGCCGTCGGCGTCGGTGACGTACGGGCCGGAGCCGCTGACCATGAAGCGGGGCGTGCCGCCCACCGCACGGAAGGCCCGGACGGGCGAGTTGACGCCGCCGGGGATGACCTTGAGGGCACGGTCGAACAGGGCTGCGGAGCGGGGGGCGGCGGCGGTCACCCGTCCACTCTGCCAAAAAGCGATCGGCGCGGCTCGGGCAGCCATCGCAGCCTGGCACCCGTGGCGCTCCGGCGGGCGTAGTGTCCCGCGCTCACTTGTGGCGGATGTGCCTGGTCGGTCAGGCACATCCGCCAAAAGTGAGCGGAAGCTAGGGTGCCAGGGTGATCTCCTCGCGGCCCCGCCTCGCCCTCGTGGCTGTGCTGGCCGCGGTGGCGCTCGGCGCGACGGCGTGCACCAGCACCACCGACGGCACGCTCGCCGGGCGGGCCTCCGGGTCCGGCTCACCGGCGCCGTCCGGCAGCGGCCCCGACTTCGAGAGCCCGCTGTCCTCGCTGGTGCTCACGGCCGCCGACCTGCCGTCGGACTGGGAGTCCAGTGGCGGCACGTCGACGGGTGGGTCGCCCACCGACGACACGGATCTGGCTAGCTGCTTCGGCCAGGCCTCCGCCTCCGGCACCACGTCGCTCGACTCACCGGAGTTCGACAAGGACAGCGACGACGGCAGCGCGGAGATCACCTCCAGCGTCACGCGTTACGCGAGCGACGCTGACATGCAGAGCGACCTCGCGCTGTTCACCGGCTCGAAGGCCGCGACCTGCTTCGCCGAGTACCTCGACAAGACCGTCAAGTCCGACGTCCCGGCGGGCGCGACCGCGGGCAAGACGCACGCCAGCGTCACGCACGGGTCGGGCAACGGCCCCAGCAACGTCAAGGCGGTGCTCGGCTTCACGGTCACGTTGACGGCCACCGGGGTCAGCGTCACCGTCACCGCGTCGATCACCTTCATCACCGGGCCGCGGCTGCTCGCCGAGCTGACCACGATCAGCGTCCCCACGACCTTCCCCGACGACGTCCTGTCCGCCGCGATCAGCAAGCTGGCCGGGCGCCTCGCGAAGGGCTGACGGCGCTCAGAGCTCCCGGCGCATGACGACGCGCCGCCCCACCGCGTCCAGGCCGAGCGCCGCCTCGCGCGCGCGGATCGCCCGCAGGCCGGGCGTCTGCGCCTCGATCTCCACCCAGCCGCGGCGGGCGTACATCGGGGCGTTCCACGGCACGTCGGCGTAGGTGGTCAGCGTGATCGCGGGGTGCCCGGCGGCGCGCGCCCAGTCGCAGGCGGCGGCCAGCAGGGCACTGCCGACGCCCCGGCGCATCGAGCCCGGCACGACCGCGACCTCGGTCAGGTGCGCGAGGCCGTCGACCTCGTCCACCCGCGCGAACCCCACCGGCGGCCGTCCGGCCACGAACACCGCGGCAGCCGCGTCGTCCGACGGTTCGATCGCCGGCAGGTCGTACCCGGCCACGCGGAACAGCGTGTCCGCCCGCTCGTCGATCTCGGCCAGCAGCGGCAGCTCCTGCGCCGTGGCCGGCCGGACGTCGAGCCCGCCGGCCGGCTGCCCGTCAGCCGACTGCCCACCGACCGGCTGCGCGGCGCCGAGCGCGGCGAGCACCGCGTCCGGGCGGCGCGTCGGGACAACCACCCGGCGGCCGTCGCGCAGGTCGAGGCACACCGCCCCGCGGCGGCGCGGCATGCCACTGCTCCACCCGAGCACGGGCGCCTCGTCGTCGACGGTGGCCGAGGCCGTGACGACGTCGGCGCGGGCCACCGCCTCCTCGCCGATGCGGACCTCCTCGCCGGTGACGTCGAGCGTCTTGAACAGCCGGGTGGCGCGGATGATGACGAGGTCGGCCCCGAGCAGCACGACGGCAGCGACCAGCCAGGCGACGACGTGCGCCCGCGCGCCACCGATCCCGAGGTCGATCAGGAAGCCGACCACGAGCAGCGCACCGCACCACGCCAGCCCGCGATAGCCGCACCCCGGTTCGTGATAGGCGCACCCCGGTTCGTGACAGGCCGGGCCGGGGTCGGCGGCGGTCACCGCAGGAGGCCGGCGACCTCGGTGGCCCAGTAGGTGAGCACGATCGACGCGCCGGCGCGCTTGATCGACGTCAGCGTCTCCAGGATGACCCGCTCGCGATCGAGCCACCCGTTGGCCGCCGCGGCCTCGACCATCGAGTACTCGCCGCTGATCTGGTACGCGGCGACCGGCACCGGCGACGTGTCGGCCACGACCCGCAGCACGTCGAGGTACGGCAGCGCCGGCTTCACCATGACGATGTCGGCGCCCTCGGCGACGTCGAGCGCCACCTCGGCGAGAGCATCGCTCACACTGCGCGAGGCGTCCTGCTGGTAGCTGGCCCGGTCGCCCTGCAGGCTGGAGTTGACGGCCTCGCGGAACGGCCCGTAGAAGCCCGACGCGTACTTCGGCGCGTAGCCGAGGATGCCGGTGTCGAGGTGGCCCGCGGCGTCGAGCGCCGCGCGCACGGCGCCCACCTGGCCGTCCATCATGCCGCTGGTGCCGAGCAGGTGAGCACCGCTCTCGGCCTGCGCGAGACCCATGCTCTCGTAGCGCCGCAGCGTGGCGTCGTTGTCGACGCTGCCGTCGGCGGCCAGCACGCCGCAATGGCCGTGGTCGGTGAACTCGTCCAGGCACAGGTCGGACATCAGCACGGTGTCGTCGCCGAGCTCGGCGCGCAGGCGGCGCAGCGCGACGTTGAGCACGCCGTCGGGGTCGTCGGCGCCGGAGCCGCGAGCGTCCTTGTCCACCGGCACGCCGTAGATCATCAGCCCGCCGACACCGGCCGCCGCGGCCTCGACCGCGGCCTTCACCAGCGACTCCTGGGTGTGCTGGACGACGCCGGGCATGCTGCCGATCGGCGCCGGCTCGGCGATGCCCTCCCGCACGAACATCGGCAGCACGAGGTCGGCCGGGCGCAGCGCGACCTCACTGACCAGCCGGCGCAGCGCGGGGGTGCGGCGCAGGCGGCGCGGACGCGAGACGGGGAACGGCGGCAGGTCGGGCAGGCTCACGCCGACCAGCCTACGGCGACCGCCACCCCGGGCCGAGTCGCGACGTCAGCGGGCGGCGCGGCGCCCCGACGAGCGGGCGGCCTTCTTCGCGGCAGCGGCGGCGACCTTCTCCCTCTCCTCCGCCGCGCGCAGCACGGCGAACTCGGCGAGGGCGTCGATCAGCGCCGGCACCGTGGCGTTCTCCGGCTGGACGTCCACGCGCAGGCCGAACTCCTTGGCCGTGGCGGCGGTCTGCGGGCCGATGCAGGCGACGACGGTCTTCGCGTGCGGCTTGCCGGCGATGCCGACGAGGTTGCGCACGGTGGACGACGAGGTGAAGCACACGGCCTGGAAGCCACCGGACTTGATCGCGTCGCGGATCTCGGCGGCCGGCGGTGCCGCGCGCACGGTGCGGTAGGCAGTGACGTCGTCGATCTCCCAGCCGAGCTCGCGCAGCCCGGCCGCGAGGGTCTCGGTGGCGATGTCGGCCCGCGGCAACAGCACGCGGTCGATGGGGTCGAGGACGTCGTCGTAGGGCGGGAAGTCCTTCAGCAGCCCCTCGGAGGACTGCTCGCCGGACGGCAGCAGCTCCGGCTTGATGCCGAAGGCCTCCACCGCCGACGCGGTGGCCTCGCCGACGCAGGCGATCTTGACGCCGGCGAACGCGCGTGCGTCCAGGCCGAACTCGTCGAACTTCTCGCGCACCGCACGCACCGCGTTGGTGGAGGTGAAGACGATCCACTCGTAGCGGCCGGTGACCAGCCCCTTGACCGCGCGCTCCATCTGCGCGGGCGTGCGCGGCGGCTCGACGGCGATCGTCGGCACCTCGACCGGCACCGCGCCGTGCACCCGCAGGCGGTCGCTCATGGCGCCGGCCTGGTCCTTGGTGCGCGGGACGAGCACCTTCCAGCCGTACAGCGGCCGCGACTCCCACCAGGCGAGCTTCTCCCGCTGCGCCGCGGCCTTGCCGACGGTGACGACGACCTGGCCGGTCATGCCGACGCCGAGCAGGCCGAGATCGCCGAGCAGGCCCACGACGGTCTGCTGACCGGTGGTGGTGCCCGCGCAGCTGACCGAGACGGGCAGGTCGGGCTTGAGGCCGTTGGCGACCAGTTGCTCGCCCGCCCGGACGACGTCGTCGGCGTGCAGGCCGAGCACCAGCGTACCGGGCGAGTTGGCGAGCGCCTCGTAGTCGGCGGCGTCCGCGTCGCGGATCTCGGCCTCGGTGCGCAGCGAGCCGAGCGGCACGCCGGCGTAGCTGGCCGTGCCGCTGACCCGGGCGACACCCGGGGCGACGTCGAACGGCACGACCGTGCGGGAGACCGCCAGCGCCTCCTTGACCACGTCGTCGTCGGTGAACGGGTCGCCGGCGACGAGCCGGACGACCGCCAGGCCGTTGCGCGCCTCGGTGAGCAGCGCCTTGGCGGTGTCGGCCGGCGTGGACTCCGTCGGCCTCGCCTCCCCCTGCGCGAGCTCGGCCACGGCAGCGGGCACACCGTCGCCGATGAAGACGACGTCGGCAGCGTCGATCGCCTGCCGGGCGTTGGCCGTCAGCAGGCCGGGATCGCCGGGGCCGGACCCGACAAAGGTGATCCGGCCGACGGGCTTGCGTGCGCGGGTCATGTGGTGCTCCCCATCATCGTGGCTGCGCCGTCGGCGAGCAGGTCGGCGGCCAGGCGCCGGCCGACTCCGTCGGCATCGGTGGTGGGTCCGGTGGCCGAGAGCCGGACGGCGTCGCTGCCGTCCGGCGCGGTCACGGAACCGCGGAGAAAGACTTCGAAGCTGCCGTCGTCGCTCTCGGCGACGACGGCCAGCGCTGCGACCGGGGCCGAACAACCGGCCTCGAGCGCAGCGAGCAGCGCCCGCTCGGCGGCGACCGCCGCGCGGGAGTCAGGGTGGTCGAGCGCGGCGACGATGCGGAGCGCGTCCTCGTCGTCGGCGCGGACCTCGACGGCCAGCGCGCCCTGCGCCGGCGCGGGCAGCACCTGGATCGGGTCCAGGAGCTCGGTGGCCTCGTCGGCGCGCCCGAGGCGGCGCAGCCCGGCGTAGGCCAGGACGACCGCGTCCAGCTCACCGGCGGCCACCCTGCCCAGCCGGGTGTCGACGTTGCCGCGGATCGGCACCACCTCGACGCCCAGCCCGAGCGCGGCGATCTGCGCGGCCCGCCGGACCGCACCGGTGCCGACGCGGGCGCCGGCCGGCAGCTCGCCGAGGGTGAGGCCGTCACGGGCGACGAGGGCGTCGCGGGGGTCCTCGCGCACCGGCACGGCGGCGAGCGCGATGCCCTCGGCGGGTGCGGCCGGCAGGTCCTTGAACGAGTGGACCGCGACGTCGATCGTGCCGGCCAGCAGCGCCGAGCGCAGCGCCGAGACGAACACCCCGGTGCTGCCCAGCTGGGACACCGCGGCCGTCGACGTGTCGCCCTCGGTGACGATCGGGACGATCTCGACCGGCGCGTCGAGGGCGGCGGCCACCAGGCCGGTCTGGGTGCGGGCCAGCGCGCTCGCCCGGGTGCCGATGCGCAGGGTTCGGGTAGCGGTGCTCATGAGGCTCCGTCACCCCCCGCGGGGAGCTTGGCGGCGGCCACCGACTCGACGGCGGCGGGGTCGAGGTCGAACAGCTCGCGCAGCGCGGCGGCGTACTGGTCGCCACCCGGCGTGGTGGCGAGCTCCTTGACCCGGACGGTGGGCGCGTGCAGCACCTTCTCGACCGCGCGGCGCACGGCAGAGGCGACCTCGTCGCGCTGGTGGTCGGTGAGCTCCGGGATGCGGCCGTCGAGGCGCATCAGCTCGGTCTCGATGACCTGGTTGGCGCGGGCGCGCAGCGCGGTGACGGTGGGCGCGACGGCCAGCCGCTGCAGAGCGCTGAGGTGATCGCTGAGCTCGGCGGCGACGATGGCGCTCGCGGCGGCGACCTCGTCGTCGCTGACCATCGCGCCGCCCGACCGCAGCGCCTCGAGGTCGACGTAGGTGACGCCGATGTGCGCGGCCACCGCGGGGTCGACGTCGCGCGGCATGGCGAGGTCGAGGACGACGAGCGGGCGCTCGGACCGCGGCTCGATCAGGTGCTGCTCGACCACCAGGCCGGTGGCGCCGGTGGAGGAGATGAGCAGGTCGGCCGAGCCGATCTCGGCGGCGAGGTCGGACATCGGCGCCGCGCGGCCCTCCAGCGTGGTGGCCAGCCGGGCCGCCCGCTCGGGCGAGCGATTGAGCACGACGATGTCCTCGACGCCGCGGCGGCGCAGGGTGGCGCCGGACAGCGCGCCCATCGAGCCCGCCCCGACGACGACGGCGCGCTTGCCGGCGAGCGGGCCGAGCACACTCTCGGCGCGGTCGAGCGCGACCGTCACGATGGAGGCGCCGGCCCGGTCGATGCCCGTCTCGGAGTGGACGCGCTTGCCGACCCGCAGCGCCGTCTGGGTGAGATCGTGCAGGACGCTGCCGACGGTGCCGAGCTCCGTGCCGACGGCGTAGGCCTGGCGCAGCTGGCCGAGGATCTGCGACTCGCCGACGACCATCGAGTCGAGGCCGGAGGCGACGGAGAACATGTGCTCGGCCGCGGCCTCGGCGAAGTGCACGTAGAGGTGGTCGGCGAGCTCGGACATCGCCAGGCCGGAGTGCCGGGCCAGCACGGTGCGCAGCTCGATCTCGCCGGGGTGGAAGCGCGCGACCTCGGCGTAGATCTCGATGCGGTTGCACGTCGAGAGCAGCATGACCTCGCTGATGGCCTCGGCCCCGTGCAGCTCGTCGAGCACCTTGCGCACGTCGTCGGACGGCACCGTGGCGCGCTCGAGCACCGACACCGGCGACGTCCGGTGCGACAGACCAACAACCAGAACGCTCATGAGCCAGCCACCTTTGCCATCGCCGCGGCCGCCTTGCGACTCTCGTGGAACGAGAGGATCTGCAACTCGGCAGCCAGATCGACCTTGCGCAGGTCGACGTGCTCGGGCACCGACAGCACGGCCGGCGCGAAGTTCAGGATGCTGGTGACGCCCGCGTCGACGAGCCGGTCGCAGACCTCCTGGGCCACGTGTGCCGGCACGGCGAGCACCGCGATGGTGATGCTGTGCTCCTTGACCACGGTGGCGACGTCGTCGACCGAGTGCACGATGCGACCGCCGATCACGGCACCGACGAGCCTGGGGTCGGCGTCCAGCAGCGCCGCGATGCGGAAGCCCCGGGACGCGAAGCCGCCGTAGCCGGCCAGCGCCTGCCCCAGGTTGCCGACGCCGACCAGCGCGACCTCGTGGTGGGTGCTGAGGCCCAGCGCGTGCGAGATCTGCTCGCTGAGGGTGCGGACGTCGTAGCCGACGCCCCGCACGCCGTAGGAGCCGAGGTAGGACAGGTCCTTGCGCAGCTTCGCGGAGTTGACGCCGGCCGCGTGCGCGAGCTCCTCGGAGGAGACGGTGACGACCGAGCGATCGACCAGCGTGCTGAGCACCCGCAGGTAGGTGGCCAGCCGGGCCACCGTCGCGTCAGGGACGCGCAGATCGCGGGGATCACGCAGATCGGACATCGATTCCTCTGCCGGTGACGCGCCGAGACCCGCCCGCCAGGACAGACCTGCTGATGGCATCACCGGACCGTGTGGTAGAAGCGGCCGGAACGACAGCGAACCTACGCCGCTCGTGAAAGTTTTCCCAAATCGTCGACCCCCGTGCTATAGGCGTCCACCGCCCAGCTTCAGGTGTCCACCGCCCCGGCTCCAGGTGTCCACCGCCCCGCTGGGGCGTCAGCGCGCCAGTCGTCGGCGCAGCCGCGCCTCCTCCACGCGCCAGTAGCCGTGCTCCTTGCCGTCGACCAGGATCACCGGCACCCGGTCGGAGAACTCGTCACGCAGCACCGGCGAGGCGTCGACGTCCACCTCGCGGTAGGTGAACCCCAGCTCGGCTGCCAGCGCGCGCAGCGTCGTCGCAGCGTCGTCGCACAGGTGGCAGTCGACGCGGGTGACCAGGGTGACGGTGTGGTCGGCCGCCGGCATGCGGGCTCCTCGGGCTTCTTGTTCGTGGGGACGGATCTCCATTGTCCCGCCGGGCATTCGGTGACGATGCCGACATATCGGGTGGCGGCGGTTTCCCAGGAACCGCTCCGGCTGACACGATGCGGGCGCAACACGACAAAGGCCGCCACATCGGGCGGCAGATCACCACGGAGAGTCCTCGCCGGGGGCTTCACGCAGCGCTACCGGGCAGTTACAGTTAGCGCACATTTCACACGGCCACAACGTCAATTGGACCGTTGCCGGCAAGTCAGAAGTCCCGCCAACGAGCAGCCGAGGGAGCGAGCATGACCGATGCGGTCGCCGTGTACTCCCACGGCGCATCGGCCCGTGACCCCTTCAGTGCCCTCGTCGCACTGGTCAACGACGCACTGGCCTCGCGGGTTACGCGCGCCGGTGACGGCGGCGCGAACGTCATGTGGACGGCGGTCGACGCCCCTCGCCAGGCCCGGCGCCCGTCGCCCGGTGGCCGGGCCGCCACCGGGCCGGGCACTCCCCCTAGGTCCGGCATCCCGACGGAACCCGACAGCCGGGAGCCGGACGGTCCGGGCGACGGCGGCACGCCGGACGTCGAGGATGCGCACGCCGACGTCTGGCGCCTGGTGCGCCTGGCGCAGGCCGGCGACGGCGAGGCGTTCGGCACCCTCTACGACTGCTACGTCGACACCGTCTTCCGCTTCATCTACTACCGCGTGAACGACCGTCAGCTCGCCGAGGACTTCACCAGCGAGACGTTCCTGCGCGCCCTGCGCCGCATCGGCACGATCAGCTACCAGGGCCGCGACATCGGCGCCTGGTTCGTCACGATCGCACGCAACATCGTGCTCGACCACGTGAAGTCGGCGCGGCACCGCCTCGAGGTCACGACCGCCGACACTCTCGAGAGCCGCGAGCACGAGGCGAGCACCGAGGCCACCGTCCTGGACACGCTGCAGTCCGAGCAGCTGATGGCCGCCATCGCCAGGCTCGGCGAGGAGCAGCGCGAGTGCATCACGCTGCGTTTCATCCAGGGCCTGTCGGTCGGCGAGACCGCCGCGGTGATGGGCAAGAACGACGGGGCCATCAAGGCGCTGCAGCACCGCGCGGTCCGCAAGCTGGCCGACCTCGTCGGCGGTGACCTGCGATGAGCGACGCAAGCGGTGCGAACAGGGCCACAGCGCTGGCGAGTCCGCGCGCCGAGCGCAGCGAGGTCGTCCGGTTCGACAGCGTGTTTCACGGCCGTAACGCCGGGGCTGGTCCATCGTTGAACTGCATGCCCCCACTGCGCCACCCGCTGTCCAGGAGTTCGACCGATGCCTAATCACCGAGTGCCTCTGCTCGGCGACGCGTGGCGTCGGTCGCCGGATCCGGAGAAGTCGCGCGACCCGCAGGTCCAGCTCGTGCTGTCCGGCCTGCGCAGGCTGTCCACCACCGTAGCTCCGGACCCCACGTTCCGTGCCGAGCTGCGCGCGCAGCTCGTCGCCATCACCCCGCGCGTCATCGCCGAGGGCGACGTCGACGCAGCGCCGGTGCTGCCCAGCCGCGCACCCCGGCCCACGCCGCGCGCGGTGGCGTCGGGCGCCACCCTGGCCACCGCCGGGGCCGACGCACCCCGCATCCGCTCCGGCTTCGGCGCGATCTCGATCCGCCGGGTCGCGGTGGCCACCACGCTCGCGCTCGTCGCGATGATCGTCCTGCTCGGCACCGCGGTGTTCCTGAGCCGCAACGCCCTGCCGGGCGACACCCTGTACGGCCTGAAGCGGGCCAGCGAGAACTTCCAGCTCGCCACCGACAACAGCTCCGAGAAGGCCCACGACCTGCTGCGTTTCGCCAGCCGCCGCGTCGACGAGGCGCAGGATCTCGCCGGGCGCGCCCAGGCCGCAGGCAGCGGGCCGCAGGCAGCGGGCCTCAGCTCACAGACGCAGAAGTACATCCAGCAGGTCCTCGCGTCCAGCGACTCCGACGTCCGCCAGGCCAGCCGCATCCTCGGCGACCAGGCCGTCGACTCCGCCAACGCCCGGCCGCTGACCACCCTGACCTCGTGGGCGCCGACGCAGCTGTCGAAGCTGCACGACCTGTCCTCCTCCCTCGGCAGCACGTCCCTCGGCATGCACGTCGCCCGCTCCGCCGCCCTGATCACCAGCGCCCAGGCGCGGGCCGCCGAGCTGAGCCAGAACGTCGGCTGCGGCTGCCTGCGCTCGGCCCCGTCGGACTCCCTCGGCCCGAAGCCGTGCACCGCTTGCGCCAAGCCCGCCACGCCGAGCCAGGGCGGCACCGGCACGCAGCCGACGCGGCCCGCGCCGAGCCCGACCAGCTTCCCCGTCCACTCCGGCAACGGCGCCGGCGGCGCGTCGGGCACCGGCACCGGCACGGCACACAGCAGCCACGGCGGCGCCGCGGCGCACACCGGCTCGGTGCCCAGCAGCACGCCCTCACCGAGCCCGACCAAGAAGGGCATCGTCAGCGTCACCCTGCCCACCGGCAAGCCCACGTCTACCCCGCCGCTGGTCGACCTCAACTCCTGCGGGGTCGGCCTCAACGTCGGCGGCATCGGCATCGGCCTGAACCTCTGCCCGAACCCGTAGCCGGGGCACGGTTCGGCCCGGTCCGGCTCGCTACCCTGGACGGGTGAGCCCGGACGACGACCTGCTGGACGGGCACGAGAAGCCCGTCGCAGTGATCGACGTGGTCGACGACCCGACGTCCGCGGCGTTCTTCGACGTCGACAACACGATCATGGTCGGGGCGTCGATCTTCCACTTCGCCAGGGGCCTCGCGGCACGCAACTTCTTCTCCTGGCGCGACCTCGCCCGGTTCACCGCGCGGCAGGCGCGGCTGCGGCTCGGCGGCGAGAACCACTCGGACATGTCGTCCTCCCGGGAGTCCGCGCTGGCGTTCGTCGCGGGCAAGAGGGTCGACGAGATCGTCGCGCTCGGCGAGGAGATCTACGACGAGGAGATGGCCGGCAAGATCTGGTCCGGCACCGAGGCGCTGGCCCGGCTGCACGTCGACTGCGGGCAGCGGGTGTGGCTGGTGACGGCCACGCCGGTCGAGCTCGCCACCATCATCGCCACCCGGCTCGGCCTGACCGGTGCCCTCGGCACAGTGGCCGAGACCGAGGACGGCGTCTACACCGGCCATCTGGTCGGTGAGGTCCTGCACGGCGAGGCCAAGGCGGCGGCGGTGCGCGCGCTGGCGGCCCGGGAGGGCCTCGACCTGCAGCACTGCTCGGCGTACTCCGACTCGATCAACGACCTGCCGCTGCTGTCGCTGGTGGGGCGGGCGGTGGCGGTCAACCCCGACTCCGCCCTGCGCGCCGAGGCCAAGCGCCGCGGCTGGGAGATCCGCGACTTCCGCACCGCCCGCAAGGCGGCCCGGGTGGGCGTGCCCGCCGCGCTCGCGCTCGGTGCCGCGGGCGGCGGCGTGGCCGCCGGCATCGCCGCCCGGCGGGCGCAGCGCCGCGGCCGGTTCACGCCGCTGTGGCAGAGCATAGGCAGCACGGCGGGCGCCGTCCGTTCTGTCGCGGCCCGCCGGCGCTGACCGGCCTGCGCGTTGCTTCGGCTCTACCGTCAACGCCAGATCGAGCGGCGCCGGGCGGTGGCCGCTACTTCTTGTTGCGGCGCTGGACGCGCGTCTTCTTCAGCAGCTTGCGGTGCTTCTTCTTCGCCATCCGCTTGCGCCGCTTCTTGATCACAGAACCCATAGGTGTGCGTCCCATCCGTGGTGGTCGTCCGTCGGCGGACGAACCGCCAGGCATCAGCCCACTCTACCGGCTAGCGAGAATGGGCTGGAACGCACGG
>Ga0164242_10002190_pt1 | contig 22711 bp, 19 predicted proteins | sample OricomgcompostMG_FD_108783 | JGI IMG/M metagenome (GOLD analysis project Ga0164242, IMG submission 108783) | Miracle-Growth compost microbial communities from Emeryville, California, USA - Original compost - Miracle growth compost (MG) ... | reverse complement strand
CTTACGGCGTTTGAGAAACTGAGCCAATCCTTCCGCATAATCCTCGTGGGTGTTCATCGGCAAGACTTCCACCCCGGCGAGGTTGAAAATCTGCTTGGTTTTTTGTTCAAAGGCCTGACTTCGCTGCTGAATCAACTTTTGAAATACGTAAGAACTCGGGTCGACGTCGGTTTCCTTGCCGGTTTCGGGATTCACGACGGTGATGCGCCCGATTTTCGGAATCGTGGTTTCGGCGGGGTCGTTGATCTTGATCGCCACCACGTCATGCCTTTTGGCCAGACGACGGAGCGCACTTTCGTAACCTTCGGCTTTGAAGTCGCTGAGAATGAAAATGATTCCGGAGTGCTTCAATAAACGTTGAGTTTCTTCGAACGCCTGCTTGAGCGCAGTCCCGCCCGGTTCGGTTTCTTGCGAAAGGAGATCGCGAATGATCCGAAGTACGTGATTGCGGCCTTTTTTCAGCTCGATGATTTTTTTAACCCGGTTGGTGACGACCAATACGCCAACCTTGTCGCCGCTGTTCGACGCCGCGTAAGCGATCATGGCGCCGAGCTCGGCCACCACGTCGCGCTTCATTTGCTTCTTTGATCCGAAATCCTGCGAAGCCGAAAGGTCTGCGACGATAAAGACGCTGAGTTCGCGCTCTTCTTCGTACTGTTTGATCAAGGGCTCTTTGCTGCGAGCGCTGACCTTCCAGTCGAGGTGACGGATATCATCGCCCGGGGTGTAGATGCGGTGCTCGGAAAACTGCACTCCTTGGCCCTTGAAGTGACTTTTGTAGCCGCCACTCATGAAATCGTCCATCACCTTGCGGGTGGCAATCTCAATGCGTTTGACCTTCTTGAGCAGCTCGTTCATGGAACTTCGATTCGATCCAAAATTTTACGGATGATTTGCTCCGAGGTAACGTTCTCGGCGTCGGCTTCGTAGGTGAGAAGGATTCGGTGGCGCAAAATATCGTAAGCTACCGACTTCACGTCCTCGGGGGTGACATAACCGCGATGTCGGATGAACGCATTGGCCCGCGATGCTTTGGTCAACGAAAGTGTCGCTCGCGGCGAACCGCCCGAGCTGATGAACGGCTTGATCTCGCTTAAACCGTATTTTTCAGGAAAGCGCGTGGCGAAGATCAGATTCAGGATGTAGTCCTTCACTTTTTCGTCCATGTAGATGTCGTTGCAAAGCTTCCGGGCATCGAGGATGGTTTTCGGCGAACACACTTTGTGCGCCTTCGGCTGTTCGTTACTCGTCATCCGGTTCATCATCAGTTTTTCTTCAGAAATGCTCGGGTACGACACGCTGACTTTGAACAGAAAGCGATCGAGTTGGGCTTCGGGCAAGGGATACGTGCCTTCTTGCTCGATCGGGTTTTGAGTAGCAAGCACGATGAAGGGATCTTCGAGCGGATAAGTCGATTCGCCGATCGTCACTTGATGTTCGCCCATCGCTTCGAGCAGGGCGCTTTGCACTTTCGCCGGGGCCCGGTTGATCTCGTCGGCAAGGACGATATTCGTGAAAATCGGCCCTTTTTTCGGAAAAAACTCGTGTGTGGTTTGGTTGAAGATCATGGTTCCGATCAGATCCGAAGGAAGCAGATCGGGAGTGAATTGAATGCGGTTGAATTGGGCATCGATCGATTGGGCAAGCGTCTTGACGGTCAGGGTTTTCGCCAGACCCGGAAGGCCTTCGAGCAACACGTGGCCATCGCAAAGAAGGGCCAGCACCAGTTTTTCAATCAAGGCGGTTTGTCCGACGACGACCTTTCCGACTTCTTGAAAAAGAATGTCGATGAACTGGCTTTGATCGCGAATGACTTCGGTAAGTTGCTGAATATTATTTTCTGCCATGCCTTTAATTCTCACTCCGTTTCAGAGAGGGTGCAAGCAGCCATTCGGCTTTTTCAAGCCAGAGATTAGGCCAAAGATTAGTGCAGATCGAGGAAGCGTTTGCAGGATTGGAAAAACGCACGAGAGTCAGGATTTTGATGAACCTGTTCTAAGAAGTTATAAGCCTTGTCGACGAAAGAAGAGTCAGAGAACACGTCGCAAAAACTTTCATAATCGGACGCTTTGACCCAACCCGAAAGGGTCCGACGTGCATTCGTGCCCGACTTTGATCCGAGTCGCGTAGACCAATCGACGAGCGAAGTTGTTAATTCGGGCGATCCGATGTCGGGAAGCGATTTCAGCGATCGAGTTGCAACTGCAAGATCGTGGGACTGTGCTTTCAACTCGCGAAGCGATTGACTCAATTCGGTCACGAAACTCGGGGTGAGTTTAGTCGAGACGTCGCCCGCCCACGCCAGAGTTTTCGGGCCGGGATTTCGAAACGAGTCGCCGTCGCCAGACAACAAATCGGCGATCCATTCCGAGTGGTCGCTCAAAAGCGTCGGATCGGTTTGGAGAAGTTGAACCAGGCGTGAAATCCATTCGGAATTCGGAATACGATCTAAAAACACGGCCAACCCCGAAAGCGCGCTCGATGTTTGAGAACCCCATTGAAATCCGAATCGAACGGCCGAACGAACGGCTTCGATTCCTTCAGGTCGAGAAATAAAATCTGAAATCTGATCGGTATCCCCGGGGCGTTGAGCGATGCGATCGACGAGGTCGGCGAGTGAAAACACCGACGAAGATTGCGGATCTTTCAGGATCGCGACACTTGCCTGATGCAGAAGCCCCAAGCGAGTGATTTTCGGAATTAGGTTCAGACCGTCTTGGCGGCACGTCGTTCCGAGTGCATCCAGACAACCCTCAGGCTCGTTGAGCCCGTTGACGAAATAATCGAACGAATTATCGGGGTTTCCTTCATAAAGCGAATAAAAAAGATCGCGCAGCAAAGCGAGCCCGCCGGAGGAATCCGTCATTCGTTCCCACTCGCGATCGATCAGCGGAAGAAGAAACCGTAAGTTGAACAAACGCGCGCTCACATCAAAAAGCTCGTTGCTGCAAGTTTTTCGTTGAATCCAGCGGTGGATCCGACCCTTTCCGCGCGGATCGCATTCCCCCAACTTCTGAAAAATGCCTTTATCGAAACGAATCATTTCAGAGTGGATGTAGTCTCGCGTTTCAGAGAGCGTGCGGACGTTTTGAGGGCTTCGGAACCGCGAAAGTGTCGACGGTCGCTTGGCTTCGGGCAGATCACCCCATGATAATCCGATTTCGCGGATGAAGTTCATGCCGAGGTTTTCGATTTTTCCGAACGCGCGAAAATCGGCGTTGATCGCGAGCAGCTCCAGCCGATCGAGATCGCTTGCGATGCGAAGGCGAATCCGATCGCGGAACTGGCGCGAGGTCGTATGGGGATAATCCGGCGATTGATAGATGTAAGGAATCAGCGTCAGATGAAGGGCGCCGTCGCGTAAAAAGCGTTCGAGATCGTAATGGTCGTCATGAATTCGCCGAAGGGCGACGAAGGTTGATTTGAGCGTGTTCGGACGATTTTGCACCAAATGCAGAAGCGGATTCAGGTGGTATTCGAAGTCCGAAAGCTGCTGAGGCGTTTCAGCACCGGAGTGCCACCCTTGAAAACTCAACGGGTCGAGCCAGCTTTGCGAAGAGTTCAGGTACTCCTGTCGGATGGCTGCGACGAGCGCTTCGGGTGATTTTCGATAAAGCGCGACTTGATCGTCGTCGATATCGCAGGCCGGGCTATTCACATCCTGATTCGGGCAGTAGGTTTCGAACAATTTTTGGACTGCGGAAACAAAGGGTTCGTTCGGAAGGGTTTGCGTGCGGTCGATCTGAACGTCGATTGAATCGCGATCAATCCGATCGTGTGACGAGGATTCGGTCGCGGTCGCCGCCATCAAGGAAGCGTTTTTGTGATCGAGCGATTCCGCCATCGCTTGATAAAGCGCGGGTGATTTCAGCTGCTCTGAAAGGAATTGTCGTAACTCCTGTTTTTTGAGCGACGGCGAGAGTCCGCGAACCAAATCCGACACCGAGTGCAGAGCCTTGCCGATCGTTTCGGATTGATCCGAATCGAGTGCCAAAAATCGATCCAAAGTCTCGAATGCCGCTTCGGGGCTCAGGCGAAAGGCTTCGCCGATGAATGCTTTTTGAGTTTGAAGCACATAAGAATAGCGATTTGTTTCATTCAAATAGAGCGCAAGATCGCGCGCCGACTGAAAGGTCCGGTTCGAATCGACGCAAGCTTGAATCAGATCGAACTGTCGAAAGTAATCGCTTGAGTGTTCGGGCATGAACCGGGTGAAATCCCAGTCATAAACCAGTGCGCCGCAATCTGCGGTGATCGAGTTTGAAGCCCCTGCGTCTTGAGTTGCCGATTCTTGAATCGACCACTTTTCAAGTAACCACGCCGCAGGTTTATGCAAATCCATGATGTTTCTTACAAGCTTTCCAAAGTGGAGTTTCATTTTTCCGCGATCGAGAAATTGCTCGAACATCGAGATCGTCTGATCGAGGATCGGCGTGAATTTGCGATCTTGAATCAGTTTTGCCGTCAGATCGAGCGTCGGTGCCAGACCGGCCTTTTTCAGCGTAGTCTCGACGAATTGGGCCAGCGACTCGCGAATCGCCGATCCGAATCCCGGTTGAAAATCGGGGAACTCTTCCGTGACTGAGGCCAGCAGATGAATCGGCGAATGACCGTAATTCTGTTTCGCGTTTAAGACCGGGGTTAAAAACCGATCCAGATTTTCGACCTGATCGGGGGAAAGGCTTCGAAGCGCATCATCCAAAAAAACTGCGATCGAACGGCCATGGTTCGAAAGTGGTTCGTCTTGAGTCTGGGCGATGAGGGTCAAAAGGTCTTCGAAGAAATGATTCTGCGCCAGAAACGCGTTCTCTCGAACCCAGGTTCGGCTTGCGGTCGAGCCCAAGAATCGAACGAGCTGGTCATCCTTGATCATCGGTTGAAGGAGGGTGAACATCTCGTCGTAACCCGGATGCTTCGTCGCCTCGTTTAAAAACCGTACGAAGCGATCGATCGAATACGGAATTTCGCAATATCCACGCGAGACGAGAATCAGATTTTTCAGATCATGCGTGAAATAATTCCGAGATTCGTCGGCACTCATGTGCGAAAGATCGTCCATCGCCGTTTTGAGCGGGTTGGGAACGGAGACACTTCCCCCGAAACACGAGATGCCGTGTTGTTGAATCTCAGCCAGGGTTTCCGAGAAGTCGAAATACTGCGGATTGGAAAAGATCCACTCCAAAAAAGAAGCAAGCTTTCGCACGCGATCACGATCGCCTGAAAAAGTCTGAAATGCTTCTGCGACCGAATGATCGGCCAGCAGATCGTAAAGAGACGAAACCGACAGCGCGTCGGGCGCGTGGAGATAGCGATTCACGGCATCTGCGAACCGTCGAACGGTTTCTGGGCGGTCGTATTCGCGCATGAAGCGTCGGTAGGACGACGAGGCGGTGAGGTGGTCCAGGCTTGCAAGCGAAATTCGAAAATCGGAATCCGCGATCAGTCGATGAATCGCCGGGGCAATCGAAGCGAATGTCGGTGCGGCCAAGGTATTCGCCGACGGGTCTTGAAGCAGGTCTCGAATCAAGTTTTCGACCTTTTGCAATCGCCCGTCCTTGCGAACGCGAAGATACATGGCCTTCAACGCAAAAAAGAAATTGGCATGGTGGTCGGCAGTCGCATTCACCGCGTCGGCCAGCGGAAGCAATTCCGAATCGCTGAAGGAATGAATCAGGCGATCGAGCGCTTCGAGATCATGATTCGAATTCAGGCACGAAACGACGGATCGAATCTGATGCGGATCAAGCCGCTCGTCACCAAGATCGATCTGATTGCAATTGGCGGTCTCGGTATGAAAGGTGTTTGTCGGAACGACCGCGTGATCGTCATGCGCGGCGAAGGGGTTTCCGCAGCCCGAAAGCAGCAGCAACCCGCACGCGAGAAACCCGTGAACGCTGAAAAATCGCGATGAGTGCATGACAAGTCGGCGATATTACATGGATTTCAATAAAATGTCCATGAAAAAGGCCTAAGCTTGGACGAGCTAAGTCATAGAAAAGACTTGGAAAATGCTATTGCTCGCCCCGATCGATGTAAACCGTCTCGCTGTCGTCGTTATAACCGAATAACTCCCCGAAGCGGCCCCACTGAACAAGTACATCAAGCACGTCTTCGGGGTTTTCGTTCGGAAGCCACTCGTGAATCGTTTGAATCGCCTCTTCTTTCGAGATCGTCAGTTCGTCGTTATCGAGAAGCTTTTGATAGAACATCTGCGTGATTTTCAATTGCATCATGCGCTCGTGAATCATCTGCTTGCGACGGTTGATGTCGGCTCTGATGAACGAGCGGCCGAGCTCGGTCAGCACCACTTGGTTTTTCGGAGTATCGACGAAATCCAGCAGCTCTGAGGCCTTGGCCATTAAAAGAATGTTGAGCGAGTCTTTCATCAGTTTGTGTGCCAGCGTGAAAATATCGGCACGTCCGCCTTCTTCGGCCAAGTGTTCGAGAAACCCCACGACTTCGGTCAGGCTGATATTCGGAAGCGATTCGATCGTGTTGGCGGCGAACATCGGCGGCACCCACTCGGGGGTATCGGGAATGATCGCTTCGGTCAGCACATCGTGAATGTTCTCGACCAGGCTTTTGAACGCCGACGTTTTTTCGTCTCTCGGATACGGCAGATCGTTTTTAATCGTGTATTTGATTTCACCCGGGTTTGCCCCCATGACGAGAATCCGGCTTCCCATACTGACGGCTTCGGTGATGTTGTGAGTGATCAGCACGATGGATTGGATCGATGTTTTCTTCGAAAGCCAGAAGGTCAGCACCTCTTTGCGGAGGGTTTCGGCCGTCAGCACGTCAAGCGCGCTGAACGGTTCATCCAGAAACAAAATCGGTCGTTGCATGACGAGCGCGCGCGCGAATCCCACCCGCTGCTTCATTCCCCCGGAAAGCTCTTTCGGATACGCCTCCTCGAAGCCTTCGAGACCGACGAGATCGATCGCGTGTTTGACGCGGTTTTGGGTTTCTTCTTCGTCAAGGTCGAGCGACTTCACCCCGAGTGCGACGTTGTCGTAAACGTTCAGCCACGGCAGTAAGGCAAAGCTTTGAAAGACGAGGGCGACGTCGGGGTTGGTCGTCTCGAGTTTTTCGCCTTTGAGGAACACGTTTCCTTCGGAGGGTTCGAGCAGCCCCGCCAAAATACGAAGGCAGGTGGATTTGCCCGACCCCGAAGGCCCGAGCAGAACCAACACCTCGCTTTGATTCAAGGTCAGGTTGATGTCTTTTAAAACGCGCAACCGGCGTCCCGAATCAAGCTTGAAGGTTTGATAAATGTTTTTGAGTTCCATGAGTGGGGGAGTGAGCGGCGGTGTGTTCATCATTACCTCTCGAATTTAAAACGTCTTTCGACGAGTTGATAGAATCGATGCCAGACCAGGCGGTTGAAACCGACGACGACGACGATCATGGCCAGCAACGATCCGGCTAAAAGCGAGTAATTGGCATGCGCGGTCGCATCGCTGATCAGCGCCCCGAGGCCCGTCGCCTTGAGCGTGTCGCCCCGATATTGAATGAATTCGGCCACGATACTGGCGTTCCAAGCGCCCCCGGCCGCAGTGACCCAGCCCGTGATCAGAGCGGGAAAAATCGACGGCAAGAACAGTTTTTTCCACGTATCGATTCGGCTGATGCCGATCAGGCTGAAGGTATCGCGAAGTTCGCGCGAAATCATCGTCGTACCGGCGAGCACGTTGAACAGCACGTACCACTGCACTCCAAGGAGCATTAAAATCGAAGCGCCGAAGCCGATTCCGATGTGAAAAAATGCGAGCACGCCCAAGACGATCGGATACAGCATCGGTGCCGGAAACGACGCCGCGATTTGAATGAGCGGTTGAAAAAACTGGGTGCGTTTTTGTGAAAGACCGACCCAAACGCCGAACGGAACCGCCCATAACGTCGAAACGACCAGAGTAAACAGCACGCGCGAAAAGGTCAGAAACGCCGATTGAAGGATCAACACCCAGTCTTGTCCGTCGAGCGGTTGCAGAAAAACGTAAAGCTTGGCCGAAAGCCACGAGCCGCCTAGGATGAAAACAATCCACGCGATTTTCGAGCTCAAAAAAGCCGCGAACTGGCTTTTCAGAAAACTGGAAACCCAACTTTTCGGTTTGCGAAGTTGACGAATGATCGGATGATCTTCGCGAGCAGTGCGATTTTCTTTCGCATTCGAGACCTTGGCGCCGGATGATCCGCGAATCAATAACAGAAAAAAACCTTCGATCTTGCGGATGATCTTCGATTCCTGAATCAGCTTTTGAAAGTAGGGGATCTCTTGCGGATCGTCTTGCTGTTCGTCGAGCTGAAAGCGCCGGGTCCAGGCGATGATCGGACGCCAAACGAAAAAATCCATCCCGACGATGAGAAGGATCATGCAGACGACCCCGCCGATCATGGCTTGGGTATTTCCCTCTTCGATTGCCACGGCCATGAACGAGCCCAAGCCCGGAAGTCGGAACTCGTTGTTTCCGAGCGTGAAGGCTTCACAGACGGTCAGAAAGAACCAGCCGCCCGCCATCGACATCAGGCTGTTCCAGGCCAGACCGCTCGATGCGTAAGGAAGTTCGACGAAATAGAATCGCTGCAAGAAGCGTAAATGGATGTTGTCGCTCAGCTCGTGAAAGTGTTTCGGGACCGACTTCACCGACGAATAAAAGCTGAAGGTCATGTTCCAGACCTGGCCGGTAAAAATCATCAAGATACAAGCGAGCTCTAGCCCCAGGTTGCTGTGCGGAAAAATCGCGATCAGCCCGAGCACGAGGCCCGGAAGAAACCCCAAGACCGGAATCGACTGTCCGATGTCGAGTAGCGGAAGAATCAGGCGCTCGGCTGTTTTATACTTGGCCGCAAGGTATCCGAAGACGAGCGTGAATCCGAGCGAAAGAACGTAAGCCAGCGACGCGCGAAACAGCGAGTAGACCGAGTAAAGAAACAGAGATGAATACGAAAGATCGATCGTGAAAGCGGGTTGAAGCTCGCCGTTCCAACGTTCGGCCGTCATGACGGATCCGTAAATCAAAAAAACAAAAAGCCCGATGACCAGAACATCGGCCGGTTGCAATTTCGCTTTTCGATACTGTTGCGGTACCGGGCTATACATGGGTTAAAACCCGATTTCGTCCGGCGATGAAGACGGTTTGCGAGGTGCGGAAACCGGTGCCGATTCGGATTGCGAAGAATCGGCGAGGTTGGCGAACAAGGTGTATTGGCCGATCCACGCAAGCTTCACGGTTCCCTGTTCACCGTGACGGTTTTTCGCGATGATGAGTTCTGCGACCCCTTTTTCGTCCGAGTCTCGGTTGTAATAGTCGTCGCGATAAATGAAACAAACCATGTCGGCATCTTGCTCGATGGCTCCCGATTCGCGAAGGTCGGAGAGCATCGGGCGTTTGTCGTTCCGGCTTTCGACTTGTCGACTCAACTGTGAAAGCGCGATGATGGGCACGCCGATTTCTTTCGCGAGCTCTTTGAGGCCTCGGCTGATGGCCGAAATTTCTTGTTCGCGGCCGCCCATTTGAGCTTGTTTGGTCCCGCGCATGAGTTGAAGGTAATCGACCACGATCAGATCGAGCTGTTTTTCTTTGGCCTTCAGACGACGGCAGCGCGCGCGAAGGTCCATGACGGTCAATGCAGGGGTATCGTCGACGTGAATCCGGGCCTTGCCCAGTTGTTCGGCCGAAGTCATCAATTTTCGGAATTCTTCTTTCGCGAGCGCCCCGGTTTTCAATCGCTTCGAATCGATGCGGCTCAAGGCCGAGAAAAAGCGAAAGCCCATTTCTTCTTTCGACATTTCGAGCGAAAAAAGTGCCGCGACCTTGTCTTTAGCAACCGACGAATGAAGGAGTGCCGAGATGAACCATGAGGTTTTTCCCATTCCCGGACGTGCGGCCAGAATCATGACTTGGCCCGGATGCAATCCCGTCGTCATGCGATCGAATTCGGCAAAGCCGGTCGGAAGGCCCACGACGTCCTGGCCCCCTGAAACGAACAGCTCTTGAACGCGGGCCATATTGCCTGCGACGACTTCGCCCAAGGATGAAAATGAACGTTGAACTTGATTTTGAGAAACTTCGAAAATTCGAGTCTCGGCCTTGTCGATGAAGCCTTCGGTATTTTCGACCCCGGTCAGACCTTCGTCCATGATTTCCGAACAGGCTTCGACGATCCGGCGTTGAAGCGCTTTTTCGCGGACGATCTTCGCGTAATGAACGACGTTCGCGATTTGGAATGCGGCTTGATCGAAAAGACTCGTCAGCGTGGTCACGCCGCCGATTTGATCGTACCAGCCGCGATCGCGCAGCGATGAAGTGAGCGTGACCAAGTCGATCGGTTTTCCCTGATCGCTCAGGTGGCAGGCCATTTCAAAAATCTTTTGATGGATCTCGAGAAAGAAATCGCGGGTCTCCAGTCCGACTTCACGAACGAGGTCAAGACTAGAATTGTTCACCAGGACCGCGCCTAAAACGGAGCGCTCAGCATCGATGTCGTGAGGAAGGCGTTTCCGTTGAGATCCCGATACTTCTTGGGACAAGAGACTAAGCTCCTTCTTTCACGACCCAAACTTTCAGATTGGCAGTGACTTCCGGCAGGAGTTTGATCTCGACGTTATGAACGCCCAGAGCCTTGATCGGCTCTTTCATGTGGATGGCGCGTTTTTCGACTTCAATTCCGCCCGCTTTCAATGCATCGGCGATGTCGGAGGTCGAAACCGAACCGAACAGCTTGTCTTTTTCGCCGGTCTTGCGAGAAATATTGCAGGTGAAACCCGCGATCTTCTTCACCAGCTCTTCTGCCGAAAGTTTTTCAGCCGCGCGCTTTTTTTCGAGCATTTTCTTTTGATGTTCGATGGCAGCCAAGTTGTTTTCGTTGGCAGGCGCGACGAGTTTTTTCGGAAGCAGGAAGTTACGAGCATAGCCGTCAGTGACTTTCACGACGTCGCCGATACGGCCCAAGTTTTCAACGTTTTCTTTTAAAACCACTAACATGGATATCTCCTCGAATCTGAAATTTAGAATCCCTAAATTTGCCCGAATTTGCGGCGAAAGTCAAACCACAGGTCGAAAAAACCCAGTGAAATTACGATCGGCATCAGAATGAAAACGGCCAGGGTGAAGATCAGCAATCGCCCTAAGCCCAGAATTTTATAGCGACTTAAGAGGTAGCTCAGAATGCTGAGCCCCTGGAAGGCGTAAAAGATGAGAAAGACCTTAAACCCATTCAAGCCGATGTAATACCAGGCATGATCGCCGAACGCGAACAGACCGGCGCAAGCCAAGGCTGGCCAGACCATCCATTCGGGGTTGCGATAGCTGGCCCAGAAGGTTTTCGATAAGAATCCCCGAAGCAGCTGCGAGGCAAAGAGCAAATTCAGCCAGAACGATAGAATGAGCGTAATGAGCAAGCCCGACGGCAATTCGGTCATGATCTGTTTATAAAGCGCGTTTTTTCCCTGTTCTTCGATCAGTTGCTTCACCGGACTGTTCGGAACCGAGGCCAATTCCGAGATTCCGGACGAAACTTGGTTTCGGATAAAATCGACCGGGCCCATGCCCAATTGATGGGTGTAGGTCAGCCACGAGCCGCAGATCAATGAAAGGAACAGGATGAAGCTGATGGCAAAGCTGAGCTGGATCTTCCCGGTTTTACGGATTAAAAGCGGGAACAAAACGCCGACCATGAACCACAATACGACGGCAAGGATCCATTCGGACGGTGTTCCGACCGCGACGAGCAGAGCCGCATTCGTGAAGAGCGCCAGGAAGCTGATGCGCGGATGATTTCTCAGCGTCAGGATGAAAATCGGGAGCGGAGAAATAAACGCGAAGATTGCGCTTTGAAAAAAAAGCGCGGGCAATAAAAAAGGAGCAATCCTCGACAAAATCAGAGGAAATGCTCCCATTTTATTTTTAGAAACAGGTTTCATCAGAACTTAGTAGTTCGTGTTCGGTCCGATAGAGACGAAGCCCAAGAGCGCCAGGTGACGCGCGCGCTTGATTTCGCTCGTGAGTTTGCGTTGGATTTGAGCGCAGTTTCCGGTCACGCGACGAGGAACGATTTTTCCGTGCTCGGTCATGAACGTCGAAAGGAATTTCGGGTTCTTGTACGTCAGGTTCGCTGCATCCTCTTCGCCGCTGGTGAAACGGCAGGTTTTCTTTTTGCTGTTGCTCGAGAATTTGCGGTTTTTGCGTCCGCCGCCGCCTTCGTCGAGGGATTCTTCCATCTCAGCATTGTATTTATCGTTATATTTGTCGTTATATTTATCGCCTGATTTTTCGCCTTTTTCGTGTTTCATTTTCGCTATTCCTTAAATTGAGGTTGAAAGTTATGCCGATGCCGTGTTTTCGGATCCCGGAGCCTTGTCTTCGCGCTTCAGCGAAGTTCCTGCACCGATTTCTTTCATGAACACGTCTTTGTCGAATTCTTTGGCCAGATTGACCGACATGAAACGAAGGACGGTATCGTTCAAACGAAGGTTCCGCTCGATTTCGGCAACGACGTCGCCTTTACCGGTATAAACCAGGTAGGTGTAGTGTCCGCGAACTTCTTTATGGATCGGATAAGCGAATTTGCGCTTGCCCCAGTCTTCGCCGTAAACCACTTCGCCGCCGAACGAGGTCACAACGCCGGTCAGACGATCTTTCAGAGTCTTGAGGGCGTCGTCGCTCAGGTCGACTTTGGTGATGAAGGTAGTTTCGTAGCCAGGGATTTGGTTGGCAGTAGTAGTTGCCATATTTCGGTCTCCTTATGGTTAGCGCCCGGCCCTTCTTGAGGAGCGAGCAAAGAGGTTTTCAGTAGACCCTAGGATTTAACACAGCCGAGGCCTGCTTCGCAATCCGAAAGAAATGGCGGAAGCGCTAGCGGGATTCGCCCCGGAACGGATCGTATTCGTCCGGCGGAGAAGCGTCCGAACCCCTCGATTTTGCGCGTTTTTTCTCAAACATCTGGATGACCACTCGGGCCAGTTCGTACATCAGAACCAGGGGGCACATCAGCAGCAGCATCGAAACGGCATCCGGCGGAGCAATGAGGGCCGAGACGATGGTGATTCCGATGATCGCATTTTTGCGATGCACTTTCAGCGTCTCGGAATGAAGCAGATCCAGGTATCCGAGTAAAATCATCAGCACCGGCATCTCAAAAGCGGCTCCGAAGAGGAGCATCAGCTTCAGGCAGGTGCCGTAATAACTGTCGATCGTGAGCAGGGGCATGTCGGACGGTAATCCGTAGGCGACGAAGAATTTAAAACCGATCGGAAACAGTACGTAATAAGCAAACGCAGCCCCGCCCACAAAAAAAAGACTGGCCGAAGTGATGAACGGCAGCACGAGTTTTCGCTCTTTCGGGTGAAGGCCCGGCGAAATGAACCCCCAAAGTTGCAAAAAATAATAAGGCGAAAGAAAGAAAACCGACGAATAGCCCGCGATCTTCAGGTGGGTCATGAAGTTTTCGAAAAGACTCGTAAAATACAGCTTGTGTTGATCGGGCGGAAGGGCCGCGAACAGCGGGCGCTGAAGAAAGATCAGGACATAATTGTTGGTGTAGAAATAGCAAAGCAGAAAGCCGATGCCGAAGGCAATCAGGCATCGGAAAAGTCGGGTCTTCAGCTCATCGAGGTGTTGCCAAAATCCCATGAAACCGTTTGAATGTTGTTGATCCACCTTAAGTAAGGTCATCTAATAGAGTGAAAGGGGTTGTCAACTATGGTTCAAGCGCAAGGTTCGAAAAGAATGATCGGAGTGGTGCTTTCTACCCTCGTTTTGGCTGCCGCGATCGTGGGATATTATGTCTTGATGTGTTCGGGTAACCCGTCCCGCGACGCGTTCGTTTCGGACGATCTGGCGAATTCGGCCCATAACGCCGAAATCGAAAAGGCGCTTCAAGTCGACGAGCACGGGCTTTCGCAGGCCACGGTCGTGATTCAAACGACCCGAGGCAAAATCAAATACAAGTTTTACACGAACGATGCTCCGAAGACCGTGCATCGGATGGTCGAGCTGATTCAGAAGGGGTTTTACGACGGCCTCACCTTTCACCGCGTGATTCCGGGCTTCGTCGCTCAAGGCGGCGATCCGACGGGAACGGGAATGGGTGGATCGGGAGTGAAGCTCCCCGCCGAGTTCAATTCACGCCATCACGTGCCGGGAACCGTGTCGATGGCCCGTGCGCAAGACCCGAACTCGGCCGACTCGCAGTTCTTCATTATGTTGGGAACCCACCCGTACCTCGACGGCCATTACACCGTTTTCGGTCAGCTCGTCGAAGGACAAGACGTCGCGAACCAGCTTCAGGTCGGTGACCGGATGACTTCCGTCACCCTTGAATTGCACTGATCGATTGATGCCTGCCGAAGGTTACTGACAGGTGGGTGCGTTCAAATGATCGAGCGCATCCTGTGCGGCCGAGCCGACGACGTTACTGAGACTGATGCAACCGGCGGAACCTTCGTGCGACGAAATCGTCGTTCCGTTTTTGAGAACCGAGATCGTGACCCGTCCGTTAGAGCCGATGAGGCATCCCCATTTTTTCGCTTCGATTTGAATGACGTAGTGATCTGAGATCAGATCGCTTGTGATCGGCCCGCTGATCGCCAGAGCATAGGTCGATCCGCGCGTCGTCGTGATGTGATAGCCACGGCCGTTGAAGTAAGAAATGATTTTCGGATACTTCGTGCTGATCACGCTTTGAAGCGCGCTTTCGCTGGAGCTGTCGGAAGTCGTTTGATAATTCAGCACCACGCTCGAACACCACGACGGGGTCGCGGTCGGCGTGGGAGTCGAAGTCGCGCTGGATCCGCATGCTTGGGTTGCGGTAATCGTCCCGGTGACGGTGCAGTTCGACGACGGGCAGGTTTCGGTACTGAACGCGTCGGTGATGCAGTCGCAAGCGGCATAAGGTCGTTGGCAGGTCGCCGTTCGGGTGCGGGAGTAAACGCCAGTGCTTTGCACGCACCAGGAACTCCAGCTGCCGTAACTCCATTGGGCCGGGTTCGAAGGGCAGTTTTCCCAGCCTGAAGCCGGAAAATAACAAACGGCGGTTTTGTTTTGCACAATTTTTGTCGAAGGATAGCATTGAGCGTAGGTCGCGGTTTTACACGCGCTCAACGAATCGTAGGCGTTTAAGTCGGCGCATGAATTCACGCTCGTTTCGGAGCTGTCAGAAGTGGTCGAGCCGCTCGTCGTCCCCGAAGCGTCGGTTACGAACTGATTTTGAGGAACGCAGGCGGCGAGCAAAATTCCGGTCGTGAAAATCAAAAACAAACGATGAAGCGGGCGAGGGGGGCATGGGGAGCGCATGATTATTCCTTCTTGATTTTGATTCCCGCTTTTTTCAACGCACGGGCCGCACGCCTACTGCCGGTGCGTTCGTACATTTCATAGAGGCGAAAAAGATCCTGTTCGGTTTTGGCGACCGTGGTTTTTTCACTGACTTCGAAAAGGATGTTGACGAAGCGACCGAATTTGTCCGAAAGCTCCGAGAAAAGATTCTGAAAATGCCGGTCGTCGCTTCGGCGGGCCGCTTGATGGTAGGCCACTCCGCCCATTCCGATGTAGTAATCGAGATCGACGCGGGCTTGCTGAAGGCTCTCTTGAAAGAAGCCGGCTTTGTAGAGCGAAATGTCGCCTAAGTTTTGAAACAGCGATTTCTGCGAAACACTTTCGCTCTCCAGCGCCTCTTTGTACAAAAACGCCAGGGGTTGATCTTCGAGCGCGCCGTCTCGATTTTTCGAGTACAGCGAATCGCTGAAAATGAACCGATTCAGAAGCTTTACTAGGTAAAACTCGGTTTCGGGTTGGACTTGAACGTTTTGATGTCGAACGGCGCCGTGGACTAATTCAAAAAAGAAAGACTCAGGAGAGGCATCCAAGGTCAGCGCCGAAGAATGGGGTGATTTCACACTCATTGATCTTGCGGCCTCCTTCCCTCTATTTTATCCCGGAAAAAAGCCCTGCGACAATGTGATATGAAATTGACGCCTTTTCAGGCGCTTATCCCACCGTCACGGTCAACATCGGCGAGCTCAGCAGCAGGCGTTCGCCCACTTTTTGAACACGCTTTTCGTTGATTTTTTCGATCTCGCGGCGAATTTCGGCTTCGGGCAATACGGCCTCGCGGTAGAGCAACTCCAGGCCGAAGCTCGAAGCCAGCGACCAAGTGCTTTGCAGATCCATCGCCCGTTGGCCCAGATAATAATTCTTCGCGCGCATCATCTCGGCCTTGGTGGGGCCCTTTTGAACGAGGGTTTCAATCACCTGCCGCATTCCTGCAACGGCATCGGCCTTTTTGGCCGGCGCACAGGCGATGTAGGTTCCGACATAGCCCGACTCCAGGCCTTCCATACTCATCGGCGAAACGGTGTAGGCCATCGATTTCTTTTCGCGCAGCTCGATGAAGAGCCGTCCGCTTTGGCCGCCTAAGATGTTTTGAAGCACGCGAAGCGCGTAGCGATCGGGGTCGAACATCGAAATCCCGATGCCGCCCATCATGATGTGGGTTTGCTCGCGGTGGTAAGTGGCGTGAGCCCAGCGCGGGGCGATCAGCGATTTTTCGGATTCCAGGGGCTTCATCGCATAGATCGACGGGCGTTTTGAAAGCTCGGCATCGACGCGTTCGATGAATGCGCGAGCATCCTCGCGCGAAATTCCGCCGACGATCGAGAGCGCCATGTTCTTCGGATTGACGAAGGTCTGGTGCAGTTGCTTTAACTGCTCACTTTCGATCGCATGGACTTGTTCGATGGTTCCGAGCGGGTGTTTTCCGTACGGGTGATGCTCGAAAAGATTTTCCATAAAGAGCTTCGAGCACACTTGCGACGAATGATCGGGGATCGACTTGATCATCTCTTCGGTCACGCGCTTGGCGTGACCCAGTTCTTCGTCTTGAAAGGCGGGTTCGGTCAAGACCTCTAAAAAGAGCTCGGTGAGTCGCTTCCAATCGCGGACAAGCCCGGTCGATTGAAGGCCGATCGTGTTTCTTCCGCTGAAGCCGTCGAGCGAAGCGGCACTGCCTTCGATGATCCGACTGATCTGGCGAGAGGTGTGGTTCGGCGTTCCCTTGGCCCAGGTTTGCGAGAGCAAATGACTTGCGCCCCAGTATTTCGAGTCGAGGGTGAGCTCCGATCGGGTGCCGCCGTAGGCTGCGGCGTAAACTGAAAAGACCGGTGTTCCCGGACGTTCGAAATAAGCGACCTTCATGCCGCTTGCGGTCGTCATGATTTCGGGTGCGAGAAATGCTTTTTGAGAAGGAGCCTTCGTCGACACCTTCGATTTCGGTCGTGAAAGCCTTTGTGCGATTTCGTCGATTTCGCGAAACGAATACAGCATTTCGGCTTCGGGTTGAAAAAGGACGAAGCTCATCCGTTCGGGCGTCAGATAGGTTTCGACCAGCGATTGCAGCATGGCCGGAGTCGCCGATTTGATCTGTTCCAGGTATTCTGAATCGAAACGCAGATCGCCCAGCGAGTATTTGAGCGAACCCAAGCGACTGGCAAGTCCGTCGACGGTCTGGGTTGCGTACATTTTTTCGCTCTCGATGTTCGTCACCACGCGCGCGATCTCGTCGGGTGCGACTTCGCCCCGGCGAACGGCCTCGATTTCTTCAACCATCGCTTCGAAAACGGTTTTTAAGTCTTCCGTCTTTTTCGGATCGGCCGAGAGGATGAACATCCCCGGGTCGCGCGGCACGTACACGCTCGCGCTGACGTCGGTGACGATTGATTTTTCATAAAAGAGTTTCTGATATAAGCGCGACGATTCGCCCATGCCCAAAACTCCCGACAGCACTTCAAGCAGCGGAACGTCGGGGTGCATGAGGTCCGGAATCCGAAACGAGATCGCGGCTTGGGGCGCTTTCACGTCGAAGTGTTTCGCCAGGTATTTCGCCTTCGTCTGAACCGGCGGTTCGACCGGACGGTTTCGCGGCGGTGCCGAGCGTTTCGGGATCGTTGTTTTTCCGAAGCGCTTTTCGAGAATCGAAATCAGACGTTTTTTGCGAAGTCCTTTTGCGTCTTCGATCGGCCCGACCAAGACGAGCCCCATTTGCGACGAGACGTAATGGCGGCGATAAAATGCGTCGAGCTTTTGAACGTTCGCGGCCTTCAGCACTTTCGCGTATCCGATGACGGGGCGGCCGTAAGGATGTTTTTTGTAGGTCAAACTGAAGAGCTCTTGATAAAGCTGGCGATCCGGCGAATCCTCGCCCCGGCGAAGCTCTTCGAGGATGACTTCGCGTTCGCGCTCGAAATCGGTTTTCAGAAATTTTTGCGGCTTGGCCATGGTCGCGAACTGGTCGAGCACCTTCTCCCAATACTGTTCCGAGCAGGTGACGTGATACACCGTCTGATCGAAAGTGGTATAGGCGTTGATTTCGCCGCCCAGCGACTCGATCACGCGCGCGGTTTTTCCGGTCGAGGCTTGGCCGGTCTCTTTTGCCCCGGCATCTTTAAAAAGCATGTGTTCGAGAAAGTGTGCAAAGCCCGCTTCGGGCGCGGATTCGTCGGTCGAGCCCACGCGGTTCCACCAATGAAAAGTTCCGACCGGGCCGTCGAAATGCTGAAGGATGACGGGAATGCCGTTGGATAAAGTAATTTCTTCGGGTTTGCGAGGTAGGTTCATGTTTGGGGTTCCTTATGGGGCCGGTTTCTCTTTCAGAAGAAGCTTTGCCCGATTCTGCTCCATCAGCTGTTCGGGGTAAGCATCCTTCAGAGAAATGTTTTTCGGGTTTTCTTTCGCCACGAAGCTCAGGTGTTTTTTGAAAAGCGAATCGTCTCCGACCTTGGCGGCGTAATATTGAGCATACAGCACGTGATTCGAGAAGTATTCGGGATATTTTTTTAACGCAGTTTCAAAATACTTCCGACTCTTTTTCAAATTCTCGTCCGTGTAGCCCGGAATCAGCGCGTAATACACGCCGTAGTAGCGGTAAATGCCGCCGTACAAATAATTCGGGCTCAGCTCGCGCACGCGATCAATCATTTTTTTGACTCTGTCTTTGTATTTCAGGATCGTTCCCAATCCTTGCTTCGAGGCCCAGCGGCCGAGATTGCTCGCAAACCAATAAAGCGCATCGGCGTCGTTCGCGTTCAGACAAGAAAGCGCCTGATCGGGCGGCATCTTCCGATCCATCACCCTTCGGCGAAAGCATCGATTTTCAACGAGAGCTTTTTCGGCCCAATTCGCGCCGAGATTCCATTCGTCCGCGCGGGCCGAGTCTCGGTCAAGGTCGTACTCCGCCCGAAGATAATGGGCGCGAGCCAGACGCACCAGGTGTTCTTTGGTTTGCAGGCGGCTTCGCGAAAGCTCTTCTTCAAGGCCGATGAAATCCGAGAGCGATTGCGTTTCGTTTCGGTTCTTCCAAAGGCGGTCGGCCTTGCGCGATTCCTTCAAAAAATCTTTTTTGCTGATCTCGCTGTCAGGAGCTTGACTGAGGAGCGGGTTTTTTCGAGAGGATGCGCAACCCGAAAACAAAAGGACTGCCGCAAGAACTGAATACAACCTCAATAAAGTAGTGGCGTTCGGGTGCTTCATTTTGTTTTAATGAAAGTATATCAGCAGTCCCCAGGGATACAAAGAGAGGAAATTCGGTGTTAACCGTCAACAAACAACAGATGAATCAGGGCCTATTGGTCGAACTGAACGGCACGATCGAAGAAAACGTGCATTTCGAACAGTTGATCGGGCCTTTCGAGGGCGAGCTGACCGTCAAGTGCCGGGGAATCACCCGGATCAACTCGGTCGGCGTGAAAACGTGGATGCGCTATTTTCAAAATCTGAAAATGCAGGGCAAAATCTTTCGTTTCATCGAGTGCTCCCATCCCATTATCGAGCAGCTGAACATGATTTCGAATTTCGCCTGTGGCGGGGAAGTCACTTCGATTCTTTTGCCGTTTTCGTGTCTGAAGTGCCAGAACGAATTCGTGGTGAATTGTCCGACTCAGGATTTGAAAGCCCGAGGGCTTCAGGTTCCGTCGGTCAAATGCGAAAAATCCGAATGCGGGGCTCAGTTCGACGACGACCCCGACGAATATTTGTACTTTTTAGAGGACTGATGCTTGGGAGCCGATAAAAACATTCTTCTGGTTTCCGATCACCCCGACGACGCTTCGTTTTTAGCCGAGGTCTCGCAGGTGGTGAATGCGGAGCTGAAGGTGGCGCCGAATGCGAAAGAGTCGGTTGATTTTCTTGCGGCCAACGACTGTACGGCGGTTTTCGTCGACGTCTCAAAAGCGGCGACGCTGCGTGGGTTCGAATCCGAGGCCGAAAAGCGGCTGGGACTTTTTTCGGATCGTCTTCAGACGAATCTGATTCATTTCATCAGCGATCGCGAACTTTCAGAAAATCGCGAAGTCACATTGAGCCCGCTCTTCGGAAGCTTCTATCAGCGTCCGAGCGGAGAATTCGAGCAAAACGGAAAGCTTTACGGCCGATTCGTCTTGGCGGGCGAAAAAAAGGCGACGCACGAGCTGGGGCATTTTCTAAGCTCGCAGGGAAAAGTCCAGAAAGTGGTGTTGACGAACACCGGTCAAAAGCAAGAGGCGGCCGAAGCCGTTCGGCAGTACCTGATCGCGGCCAAGGTTCCGGCTCGGATTGCGAACATCATCACGAACGCGGTCGACGAGATCCTGATGAACGCAATGTTCGATGCCCCTTGCGACGAATTCGGAAAAACGCTTTATTCGGCGACGGCGCGCGATCAGGCCCGGGCGCTGAAAGAGCAAGAACAGGTCACGATGTCGATCGGTTTCGACGGCTTTTACGTCGGCGTCAGTATCGCCGACGGGTACGGAAGCTTGGATCGCGGGCGCTTGTTGAACCACGTTTCGGCGAATTACCGCGATCGCGACTATCAGATTCGCGCGGGCCAGGCGGGGGCGGGTCTTGGTCTGGCCACCATTCACAGCGGCGGCGGAAGCCTGATCTATCACTGCGAGGCTCGAACCAAAACCGAAGCGACGCTTTTGTATCGCGCGTACCCGAGTTACCGGGAATTTAAAAACCAATTCAAATTTTTTTCTGCTAAGTTCTACGTATGAATCCGAAAATCGTTTTAGCTTCGGGGTCTCCCCGTCGAAAAGAGCTGCTGACATCGGCGGGCGTGGAGTTTTCCGTTCATGCGCCGGACGTGGATGAAACCCCGATTCGGGGCGAACGCCCGAATGCGATGGTGGCCAGGCTTTCGACCCTGAAGGCAAGAACGGCCGCGCAAAAAGTTTTGGGCGCGGGAGTGTCCGGCGATTCGTTTTGGGTGTTGGCCGCCGACACGACCGTCGTCAGTGCGACCGGGAAGAACCTGGGAAAGCCCGCCGATGTTTCGGAAGCCCGAAAGATGATTCGCGCGCTTCAGGGTAAAAAACACCGGGTTTTCACGGGCTATACGCTGCTTCAAATTTTCGGCGGAAAAGAGAAGAAAAAAATCGTCCGCACGATCGGCACCGACGTATTCATCAAAAAAATGAACGCGGACGAGATCGCAGCTTACGTGGCGCAGGGTGAAAGTCTTGATAAGGCCGGAGCTTATGCCGCCCAAGGTTTCGGGATGGTGTTGATCGAAAAAATTTCAGGAAGCTACACCAACGTCGTGGGTCTGCCCGTTGCGCAGGTTTTGGCCGATTTGAAAAAATTGGGATGGAAGCCGTGAGTGATTCCGATGCCGCACTTTCGCTGGCGGCGATCCGCGCAAAGATTGCGGAGGCGGCCCGAAGTGCCGGACGCAAGGAGACGCCCGAGCTGGTGGCCGTCAGCAAATTTCAGCCGTTTGAAAAACTGCGTGCGCTCTACGATCAGGGTCAGCGAATCTTCGGAGAGAACTACGTTCAAGAGCTGATCGAAAAAAAGAAGGCCTTCGAGCAGGCCGGAATTTCAGACGTCGATTTCCATTTCATCGGGCGTCTTCAAACGAACAAGGTCAAACTCGTTCTGCCGTTCATTCAAACCATCCACTCGGTCGATTCTTTTCGACTCTTAGACGAGATCGAGAGCCGAGCCTCGGTGCTTCGAAAGTCCGTTCGCGTGTATTTTCAAATCAACATCGATCAGGAAGCGTCGAAGAGCGGGTTTTCGGAGGCCGATTTGCCAGGGCTGGCTCGGCGTTTGGCCGACGGCGGGGCCCCGGCTGCGATCATTCCGACCGGACTGATGTGCATTCCCGATCCCGAAAAAGATCCGCGTGCGGCTTTCTTGCGAATGCAGACCCTCTCTCGCCAATGGAAAGACGCGCTCGGCGCGGGGCTTTCAATGGGAATGTCTGAGGATTTCACTCTGGCGATTGAGTGCGGATCGACCGTGGTTCGCGTGGGTTCAGCCCTTTTTGGAGCTAGAAAAGCCCTCTGATCGAGGACGAGTTACAAAAACATTGCACTGCGCCGTAATTCCTGATAAAGCTAGCCGCGCCACATTATTTTTCTAAACAAGGAGAGAAACTGATGAAGCGTACTCTAATTCGATTGTTCACCTTAGCCGTATTGGCGGGCAGTCTGTCGGCATGTAGCGGAGGATCGTCGTCCGATCCTTATTATCAACCCTGGTATGACGTTTACGGAAATTACTGCGGTAGTGACGTTCCGACTTCGGGCTGTAACTTTTATTCGGATGGCACCAAGATTACCCTTTGGGACGATCCGTATTATTCGAGCAGCATTCTGCTCACCTATGATTATTGGACTTACACCGATTCATGGGGCTATCGCCAAAACTACAAAGGCTATGCTTGGCTGAGT
>Ga0164242_10002189_pt1 | contig 22711 bp, 17 predicted proteins | sample OricomgcompostMG_FD_108783 | JGI IMG/M metagenome (GOLD analysis project Ga0164242, IMG submission 108783) | Miracle-Growth compost microbial communities from Emeryville, California, USA - Original compost - Miracle growth compost (MG) ... | reverse complement strand
TCCCGGCGTCTCTCCCCGTGCTTCGTGACGTTCCCGGCGTCTTCGTCACGGAAAGGGCCTTCCGGAGGCCTCTCCCGACGGGACCTCGGGCGGAAGTGTGGAGTTCGTGGCGGACCTGTGACTTCGTGCCGGACCGGTGTCCTCTTCCCTGGACCTCCCTCACGTCCCGGGCGTCTCGTGGCGGCCACAGCCTGCCCGGGCCGCCACGAGACGCCCGGGACGCACCTCGGACGGCCGCCACGGCCGCGTCAGGAGGTGACGTCGCCGGCGATTTCGCCGACCTTGATCGCGGTGATGCGGATGTCTTTCATGCCGATGATGTTGTAGGGGCCTTCGTAGGCGCAGTCGATCGTGATCTGGCCCGCTTCGGCGAAGGTGTGGACGAGCTGCATCGGCAGCAGTTCCTGGTCGGAGGAGGTGATCAGGGGAGCGAAGCGGTTGTTGTTGTCGAGGAAGGCATCGACCTCGTCGGTGTCGCCGCCGGCCCGCAGGAAGCAGGGCACGATGTAGAGCTGGCTTTCGGTCGACATCGCCACCATCCGCGCCTGGATCGCGTAGGAGCCTGCCGGAACGGTGAGCGAGGCGACGGTGCTGCGGTAGAAGGGGGTGAGCATCGCCTCTTCCTTGTGGAAGAAGGCGTAGGCGGCGGAGGGACCCGGTTCGCCTTGCGACCCAGGACCGCCCGGTGCTCCCTGGGGACCGATCGGCCCGGTAGGACCCGCCGGTCCGGTGGCGCCCTGCGGCCCGCGCGGCCCGCTCGTCGCCTGCCTGGCGGCCGCGCTCAGTTTCGCCGGCGTCACCGCGCCCTTGTGCAGCTCTTCGGTGCCGACCGATTCCTTCGGCAGCTTGACCGCCGCGTAGCCGACGCCGCCGAGCGCGACGAAGAGCGCCAGGCAGGCGACGACGTTGGCGAACGTCAGGTGCCGGGTCATCCGCTCGCGCCTAGCCGACTTCACGCAGGTGCTCCCGGAAGCCGGCCCCGAACGCGGTCGGGGTGCCGTCGTAGTCGGTGATCAGGCTCGGGCCGCCGTCGCAGGTCCAGCCGCCGCCGGCGTCCCAGGCCCAGGCGAGGTAGGAGATCCCGTGCCGGTCGGCCCAGTCCATGTACGGGTCGATGTAGGAGTCGCCGCAGTCGCCCTCGCCGATCTCCCCGCTCACCACCGGGTACCGACGCGCGATCCCGGCCAGCGTCGCCCGGCAGCCGGCGCCGCAGGCGGCGAAGTCGTAGGTGTGATTGGAGGCGACCTCGGCGTGGGCCGGGTCGGGCGGCAGGTGGGACAGCCAGCCGCCGAGGTCGAGCGACCAGTCGAGCCCGCCGAGCAGGACCGGCTGCCGCGCCCCGGTCGAGCGGACGGCGGCCACGAGTTCGGCCATCCCCGCGGCGCGGTAGGAGCCGACGCCTTCCCCTTCGGTCTGACAGCCGTGCTCCCAGCAGGCCCAGCCGATGTCGTGCGGCTCGGTGTAGAGGTCGAAGAGGACCGCGTGGTCGGCCTTGTATTCGGCGGCGACCGAGCGCCAGAAGTCGGGCGCGTGGTCGGCGTCGGCCATCGGCGGGATCGAGGTGGCCTGGTCTTCACCGGGCGCGGCGAGCTCCAGGTTGAGGATCACGTAGAGGCCGGCTCGCTCGAGCTTCGCCACGTAGGAGCGGATCGCCGCCCGGTAGGCGGCACCGCCGAGGCTCGGCGCGATCCCGTCGATGCCGAGCCAGCAGGTCTCGTTCAGCGCCACCCGCACCGAGTTGACGCGCCAGCTCTTCATCGCCTCGATCGAGGCCATCGTGTCGGGGCCGTCGAAGAGCCCCCAGCCCTGCTGGCAGGCGTACTCGCTGCCGGAGCGGTTGACGCCGCGCAGTTGCACCGGCCTGCCGGATCGGTCGACGAGGTGGTTGCCCTTGACCCCGATCCACGGCGCCGCCCCGGCTACCGGTGGGACGAGGGCGGCGCCGACCGGCAGCGCGGCGAGAACGAGGAGGACGAGCAGCGGCCGCGTCAGGCGGGCGCCGCGCGGCTCGCTCAGCAGCAGTTGCACTGGATGACCGCCGCGCAGCAGATCATGCCGCCGTCGACCGACGCGCAGGGACAGCAGTTGTCGCCGCCGTAGCAGCAGAGCGTGCCGCTGCAGAGGGTGGTCCCCGAGGGGCAGGTGCCCGCGGCTTCCCCGCCTTCGACCCCTGGGTGCGCCGGCGGCGGCGCCGTTTCGCCCAGCCCGGCGCATTCGATCTTCAGGCAATTGTCGGATTCTTCGAGGAAGGTCTTGGCGACGCGGGCCATGCAGGCGGCGCGTTTCGAGGCTTCGGTCGGCTTCATCCCCTTCTTGCCTTTGCCCCCTTTGCCCCCTTTCGCGCCGCCCCCTCCACCTTTCGGCCGCAGCGCCAGCCGCGTCGCGTTCGGCGTTTCGCCCTTGCATTTGGCGACCGCGGCCTGGGTCCGCTGGGCCGAGCGGCTGAGGCAGTTGAGGCAGTCTTCGGTGCTGTTCTGGGCGCGCAGCCGGCGGTTCGCGTAGGCGAGCGCGCCGGGCGCGAAGGGCGCCACCGCGACCGCCACCGCCGTCCCACGCAGGACCCCACGCCGGGTCGTCCGCGGCGGCACCGCGGCGAACTGCTGCGACATGCGATCGAACCAGTGCATCAGCCGAGCTTCGCCACCGCGCGCTGCAGTTCGCTCGTCGCCCGTTCCATCTCGACCGCGCCGAGCTCGGCTTCCTCTTGGGCTTCTTCGCCTTCCAGGCCGACCGCCGCAGCGAGGTTGTCCAGGCCTTCTTCCATCCGCCGCAGCGCCTTCATCGCCCCCTGGCGGCCCGGGTTGCCGGTTTCGATCGCGGCGACGTGGCGGTTCAGTTCGCGGTAGTAGGCGTGCAGCTGGGTGATCGGCGCGCGGGCGCTCACCGGCAGGGCGGCGCCGCCGGTATCCGCCGCGTGGGCCGCTTCGAGGCTCGTCCCGAGCGCTTCGATCGCCGCTTCCAACGGCACGCTGGGCGTTTCCAGCAGGACCTTCAGTTCCGCCGCGCCGGGATCGTGGCTCATCGCCGGCCTTCCACCATCGTCACCTGCACGGTCGGGTGGGAGCGCGGCGCCGGGGCCGGACGAGCCGACGCGGCCAGCAGCTCGGCGACCCGCTCGGTGCTCTGCACCGGCTCGGCGGCGACCCGCCCGTCGGAATCGACGAGCACCGCCCCCGGCATCCCGGAGACGCCGAGCGCGCGGGCGAGCTCAAAGTCCTCCTGCAGCAGCACCAGCCCGAGCCCGTGCTCGGAGGCCTTGACCCGGTTGTCCTCGAGGTCGCCGAGGCTCATCACCACCGGCAGCGGGCCGCCGCCCGGTTCGCGCTGCAGCCGCCCGACCGCGGGCAGGACCGGGTTGCAGGCGTGACAGCCGGGGTCGCTGAAGACGAGGATCAGCTCCTCCGCGGCGCCGAGGAGTTCGCCGAGGTCGACCCGGTTGCCGTCGAGGTCCGGCAGCCTGAACGGCGGGACCAAGGTGCCGGCGTGGCGGGGTGCCGGCGTGGCGTGACCCGGCGAGGCCGAGGCGCCGCTCGCCGCACGCCCCTCGAGCGCGTCGAGGCGCTCCAGCAGGCGGCCGTTCTGGCGCATCACCTGCCAGGCGAGCGCGAAGGCCAAGGCCGCGAGCGCGAGCGCGAGGCCGCCGAGTGCGACGGTCGCCCTCATGTCGCCGACCCAGGCGACCGCGCTCGGGCCGGGGTCGCTCCAGCCGGCCGCGGCGAGGAGCGCCGCCGGGACCATCAGCGCGAGGTTCCGCGCCAGGCTCCGGCGCGAGACCCGGGCCGACCCGAGCGAGCCGAAGCAGTTGCAGTCGACCTCCTCTTCGCGCCGCAACGTGCGGGCGATCGCGAGGCTGAAGACGGCCAGCAGAATGAGCGCCGCGACGGCGGCGTAGGGGGCGCTCGCCGCCGGCAGCAGCGTGACCGCGACGGCCAGCTCGGCGATCGGCAGGCCGACGGCGACCGGGCGTCGCAGCCCGGCGGGGAGGCCGAACGCCGTCACCGTCTCCTCGGTCTCCGCCCGCCGCCCGAGCTTCGCCGGCGCGGCGACCGCGAAGACCGCCGCCAGGACGAGGCGCATCGTCAGCAGCACGACGCCGAGGCTCACGGCGACGTCCAGCCGTCGTCGATGTGTGGCAGGAGCAGGTCGATCAGGTCGGCGTCGGTGCCGGGGACCGCGTGCCCGTTGGCGATCCCGCCCGGTTCGTCGTAGTGGTTGCCGTCGACCTCGATCCGCTGCAGCGGGAACCCGGCGGCGATCATCGCGTCGGTCTCTTCGCGCACCCCGGCGATCGGGTACTCGGTGTCCTGCAGGTGGGCGAGGTGGACGACGTGGAACTTCCAGGCCGCCGCCGCCAGCGAGGCGGCCTGGGTCGATTCGGTATCGCGGAACGGCGAGGTGTTCTCGGCGAGCACCCCGGCGAACTGGTCGGCGTCGTAGAAGGCGAGCCGGTAGGCGAGGTCGCCGCCGGAGGAGTAGCCGCCGAGGACGATCCGGTGGCGGTCGATGTTGAAGTGGGTCTCGACGTCGGCGATCGCGTTCAGCACCAGCCCTTCGTCGGTGGACGGTTTCCAGCAGTCGTCGTCACGGCCGCCGACCGCGATCGAGATCCAGTCGCGCGGCCGTTCTTCCGGGCCGACCGTTTCCGGGCTCACCGTGTAGATGTCCCCCGAGCTCTCGCCGCCGCAGCCGTGCAGCCAGACCAGGAGCTTGGTCGGGGTCTGGCCGGAGGCGTCGTAGGAGGCGGGGACGTCGAGCCAGTAGTAGCCGTTGCCGGCGTCGTTCAGGACCTGTGGCATTTCCGCTTCGAACGGGATCGGGGCGGTCGGCACGGTCGAGACGGGGGCGGTCGGGCCAGGCCGGCCGGCGGGAGGAGAGGGCGCTTCGGTGTGGGTGGGCGGGGAAGATGGGGCGGGCGAGAGGCGCGGGATCGGCACGTTTACGCCGCCCGCATGACGGCAGCCACCACCGAGCGACGAGGGGGTCGGCAGCGCGCTCGACCTGCTGACGCAGACCCAGACCTGGTGCCTGCCGATCGGCAGCGTGGTCGGCAGGCGGAGCGAGTAGCCGATCGTCTTCGCGGCGCCCGGCCCGAGCCCCCTCAGCGGGGTCCGCCTCAGCAGGCGGTCGGGGCCCGGCAGCGCGACGAACAGGGTCACGTAGAGGTGGCGGGTGATCGGGGAGCCGCCGTTGCGGACCGTCGCCGAGCCCTTCAGCTTGCCGCTCGACACCGTGACCGTGGCGGCGGCGACCGTGAGGCCGCTCCGCTGGGGTGCGGTCGGGGCGGCCGTCGCGGTCCCGGCGAGCGCCGCAAGGCAGACGAGCACGCAGGCGACCACGGCGGCCCACCGTCCCCAGACATGCCTGCTTCGCCGACGCACGGGGCGATCATGCGGGTGGCACCGCAGGCCCGCAACGTGGGACCACCCCAGGTTTTTCTCGCACGGTCAGCCGATTTCGGGCTACCTTTCGGCAGGTCATGGGACCGGACCACCCCGCGGCCGACGGCCCGCTGCTCGAGCGGGAGCGTGAGCTCACCGCGCTCGACCGCGCGCTGGCCGCGACCGAGGCGTCCGGCGACGGCCGCGCGGTCCTGATCGAGGGCCCGCCCGGGATCGGCAAGACGGCCCTGCTCGGGGAGCTCGGCGAGCTCGCCGCGGCGCGCGGCCACCGGGTCCTCAAGGCGACCGGCTCGGAGATCGAGCGGGACTTCGGCTTCGGCGTCGTCCGCCAGCTGTTCGGGCCGCTGCTGCGCTCGCTCGACCCGCCCGGCAGGGCGCGCCTCTTCGCCGGGCCGGTCGCCTTCGCGGCGGCGATCTTCGGCCTCGCCGAACCAGGCGCCTTCGACCTCTCCCCGACCGAGGCCTCCCTCTACGGACTCTTCTGGATGGTGGTCGGGCTGGCCGAGACCGGCCCGCTGGTCCTCGCCGTCGACGACGCCCACTGGGCCGACGTCTCCTCGCTGCGCTTCCTCCGCTACCTCGCCCAGCGCTTCGACGGCGTCCCCGTCACCGTCGCCCTGGCGGCGCGGCCGAACGAGCCGGGGATCCAGGCCGAGACCCTGCGAGGCCTGAGCGGCACCCTCGCCGGCCCGCCGATCCGCCCGTCGCTGCTGAGCGCGGCGGGGACGGCGACGATCGTGCGCGACCGGGTCGGCGGCGCCTCCACGGCGCCGGTCGAGGAGGCCTTCCACGAGGCGACCGGCGGCAACCCGCTGCTGATCGAGTCGCTGCTCGACGAGCTGGCGGCGCGCGGCGAGACCGAGGGCGCGATCTCCCCGGAGCGGATCGCGACGCTCGGCTCCGAGCGGGTCGGTGCCGGGGTGGTCGAGCGGGCGGCGCGGCTCGATCCCCGCGGCCCCGACGTGATCCGCGCCGCCGCGGTGCTCGGCGACGGTGCCGACCTGCGCACGCTGGTCGGCCTGGCCGGGGTCGAGCGGGCGCCCGCCTCGTCGATCCTCGACGGCCTCGCCGGCGCCTCGATCCTCGCCCCCGGCCCCGAGCGCCGCTTCGCCCACCCGCTGCTGCGGGCCGCCGTCTACGAGTCGATCCCGCCCGCGACCAGGGCCGAGGCGCATGCCCGCGCCGCGCGCCTCCTGCGCGAGCAGGGCGCCGAGCCGGAGGCGGTCGCCGCCCACCTGCTGCTCTGCGAGCCGGGCGGTGACCCCGAGGCGCTCGCCGCGCTCGACGCCGCCGCCGCGCGGGCGGAGGAGCGGGGCGCGCCGGAGAGCGTCGTCACCTACCTGTCCCGGGCGCTGCCCGAGGTGGACGACCAGGCGCGGCGCGGGCCGCTCCTCCACCGCCTCGGTCGCGCCGAGGTGGCGCTGCGCGACCCGGCCTCGCTCGAGCACCTGCGGCAGGCCGCGGACCTGGTCGACCCGGCGCTGGCGCTCGAGATCTACATCGAGCTCTCCGACGCGCTCGGGATGGCGGGGATCTGGGACCCGGCGGTGGCGACGATCGAGGCCGCCTTCGAGCGCTACGGCGGCAGCGAGCTGCCGGGCCTGCTCGACCTCGAGGCGATCCGCGCCGCCGCCCGCGGCTACGACCCGGCGGCCGCCGAGGTCTTCGCCGCCGACCGGGACCGCCTGCTGGAGCTGGTGCGCGGCCGCACCGACGACGAATCGAGCCACCTGCGCTGGCTGCTGGCCGGGCTCGGCGCGTCCCAGGACATGCCGCGCGAGGAGGTGATCGAGCTGATCGGGCCGGCGGCGCAGAGCTGGACCGTCGCCCGCGGCGGCCGCGAGAGCTCGATGGTCTTCCAGGCGGTCTTGGGGCTGGTGATGGTCGACGGGCTCGAGGAGGGCGAGTGGCTGGCGGCCGGGATCGAAGAGGACGCGCGGCGACGCGGCTCGTTGATGGCGATGATCGGCGCGATCGGCTTCCGCGCCGCGATCGACCAGCGCCACGGGGGGCTGGGGGCCGCGGAAGAGAACGTCCTCCGGGCGATGGACCTGATCCAGCGCAACGAGCTCAGCCTGATGGCGCTGACCACGTTCCTCCACTTCTGCCTTGACTCGATCGTCGAACGGCGCGGGCTCGGCCACCTCGCCGACCTGGTCGAGACGCTCGAGCTGCCGCCGCCCTTCGACCGCACGGCGAGCGGCGCCCACGTCCTCGACGTCCGCGCGGCGGTGCGCCTGGCGCGCGGCGACCGGGCGGGAGCGGTGGCGACGCTGCGCGAGGTCGGGGCGATCTGGCGTCCGCTCGGGTTCGGGCCGCGGATGAGCGCCTGGCGCTCGCGGCTGGCGCTGGCGCTGCCGGCGGAGGGGCGCGAGGAGGCGCTGGCGCTGGCCCGGGAGGAGCTCGAGCTGGCGCGCGCCGTCGCCTCGCCGCGGGCCGAAGGGGTCGCGCTGCGCGCCCTCGGGCTGCTGGCCGGGGGCGAGGCGGGGCTGGACCTGCTGAGCGAGTCGGTCGCGCGCCTGCGCCTCACCGCGGCCCCCTTCGAGGTCGCCCGCTCACTGACCGAGCTGGGCGCCGCGCTGGGTCGCGTCAACCGGCGCAAGGAGGCGCGCGAGCGCCTCCGCGAAGCCGCCGACCTGGCCCAGCGCTGCGGGGCGGAACGGCTGGAGGAGCGGATCGAAGCGGAGATCAGGGTGGCGGGCGGCAAGCCGCGCCGGCGCGCGGTCTACGGCCCCGACTCCTTGACCCCGTCCGAGCAACGCGTCGCCGCCGCGGCGGCCGCCGGGGCGACCAACCGGGAGATCGGCCAGATGCTCTTCGTCTCGATGCGGACCGTGGAGATGCACCTGACCAACGCCTACCGCAAGCTCGGCATCTCGGCCCGCGCCGAGCTCGCGGAGGCGATGGAGAGTTAGGGCCGCGCGGCGGCCCCGTGGCTCAGGCAGGCGCGATCAGGGCGACGCGCAGAGCACGTAGGTGCGGCTCGGGGCAAGCGTCACGCCTTCTTCGGCCTTCGTGAACCAGCCGTCCGGCGTCTGGCCCGCGGTCGCGGCGTTTTCCCCGACCACCGGCTCGCTGACGAAGAGGAAGCCTCCGACCGCTTCGCCGCCGCCGCCGACCGCCACCTGGCCCGCCGGGCAGTGGGCGAACGAGCCGACCGTTTCCGGCCCGACCTGGACGTCGATCTTGGTCGCCCCGGCCGCGCCCGGGTTGCCCTGCGGCCCTTGGGCGCCGGTCGCCCCGGTGGCCCCTTTGGGACCGGCCGGCCCGGTCAGGGTGGCCTTGGCGGCGGTGCTGAGTTTGGCCGGCGTCACGGCTTCTTTCTTCAGCTGCCGCGTGCCGACGCTTTCTTTGCCCAGCTTCGAGGCAGCGTAGGCGGTGCCGCCGCCGAGCAACAGCAGCAGGCAGAGCGTCGAGATCACGTTCGCGTAGGTGAGGCGGTTACCGATGCGCTTCATATGGTCCTCCGAGGGTCGTCCGGTCTGTAGGCCGGACGCTGCCCGAGCCGCGGACGAGCCGCAACGGGGGACCCCCGAAGGATTACCGCCGACCGGCGGCGTCAGGCGCTCCTTCGAATTCGCCGGCCCGGCGGGCCGCCGACGCACGGATACGGACCCGCCGCCCCCAAGGGTGGGAGGGGGCGACGGGCCTGACGTCGGGGGACCTAGTTCCCGACGATTTCTTCGGCGACGTAAGCGGCGACGTTGCTGATTTCTTCGCTCGACAGCGTGCCTTTGAAGGCGGGCATCCCGCCGCCCCGGTTCGTCACCTGTTTTTCGGCGCCCGCCTGCGTTTTGGCCAGCGGCATCGTCCTCAGATCAGGACCGCCGTTGCCGCCGTGGCCGGTGGCGCCGTGGCAGACCGAGCATTCTTCGGCGAACACTTCCTTACCCGCGGCGAGGTCCGCGGTGCCGCCCGCTTCGGCCGATTCGCCACCCTTGGCTTCTTCGGTTTCTTCGGTCGGGGTTTCGCCTTCGGGGCCTTCTTTTTCCTCCCCGGCGTGCTCGGTGCCTTCGGCTTCCTTTTCGGTGCCTTTCTCCGGGCCCATCGTGCCTTTCAGCGAGAAGACCCAGAAATTTTCACCGTGCGGGGTCGCCGCGAGGCTGTTGCCGCCGGCGTAGATGCCGACTTTCTCTTCGCCTTCGTCTTCGAACACGGTGGCCGTCGTGTTGGCGCCGGCCCCGGTCTGGAAGCTCCACAGTTTTTCGCCGTTGGCGACGTTGAACGCGTGGAGTTCACCGTTGTTCTGGCCGACGAAGACGAGTCCGCCCGCGGTCGACACGGTCCCCGAGTAACACGATTCGGGGAGTTTGTCCTGCCAGGCGATCTTGCCCGTCGACATGTCGTAGGCGGTGACGAAGCCGGGGGCGCCGAAGCCGGTCGTCGGCCCGAATTCGCCGCCGGTGAACGTCTTGCCGGCTTCGTACTTGGTGTGGTTCGTTTCGGCGATCACCCCGAACGCCCCTTCGAGCGAGCAGACGAAGTACATGTTGTCTTTCGGGTCATAGCTCGAGGGCGGCCAGTTGTTCCCACCGCTTGCCGAGTTCGGCGTCAGGTTGATCGAGTTCGGGTCGGTCGACATCGGTTCGAAGATCTTCGTCGCGCGGACCTTCGGCACCGGGTGTTCGTTTTTCAGCGATTCTTCGACGATCTTCACCGAGGCGGCGCTGGTCTGGATCGGGCTGAACGGTTCCATCGTCGGCTCCGGCTGGGTCGGCGAGGTCTTGTTCGCCGGGTCCTGCGGGACCTTGACCTCGGGGATCGGGTAGATCGGCTTGCCGGTCTTCTGGTTCAACAGGTAGACCCAGCCGGTCTTCTCGGGCTCGCCCACCGCTTCGACCTGTTCGCCGTTCATTTCGCCGGTCATCAGGACGGTCGGCGAAGGCGCGTCGAAGTCCCAGAGGTCGTGGTGGACCATCTGGTAGCCCCATTTGATCTTGCCCGTTTCGGCGTCCAGGGCGAGGATCGAGGCGGACCAGTCGTTGTCGCCCGCACGTTCGGAGCCGTTCCAGTCCGGGGCGGCATTGGAGGTCGAGAAGAACAGCGTCCCGGTCTTCGGGTTCACCGTCGGCGTGTTCCAGATGCCGGCGCCGCCGTGGGTCCAGGCCTTGTTGTCCGACGGCCAGGTGTTGTGGCCTTCTTCGCCGGGGCCGGGGATCGTGTAGCTCTTCCAGAGGATCTTCCCGGTCGTCGCGTCGAGCGCAGTCAGGCGCCCGCGGATTCCGTACTCGCCGCCGGAGCCGCCGACGTAGAGCTTGCCGTCGTAGTAGAGCGGCGCGCTGGTGATGGTGAAGCCCTGGCCGGGTTCGACCACCGGCGTCGACCATTTGACTTTGCCGGTTTCCTGGTCGAGGGCGACCTGGGCGCCGTTCAACTGGGAGACGAAGACCATCCCGTCGCCGAGCGCGACGCCGCGGTTGTCCCAGCCGCAGCAGACGACTTCACCGAGCGGGTCCGGCGGCAGCTTCGGTTCGTAGGTCCAGAGGATTTCGCCGGTCGACGCGTCGAGGGCGAAGACGTCGTCGGCGCCGTCGGAGATGTAGATCGTGCCTTCGTACTCGAGCGCCTGACCCTCGGCGGAGAACTTCGCCGCGGTCGCGTTCTTGCCGATCTTGGCGAGCCAGTCGCCTTTCAGTTCGCCGACGTTTTCGGTGTTGATTTCTTCCAGGGTGGAGAAGCGGTCGTTGGTCGTGCCGCCGCCGTTGGTGACCCAGTTGTCGCCCGCCGGCGCGCTCAGTTCTTCGGTCGTGAATTCCGGCGCGAGGGCGATGCCTTCGCTTTCCGCCGTTTCCGCTTCCGCGGGTTCGGTTTCGGTCGCGGCCGATTCTTTCGTTTCTTCGGTCGCTTCCGTGGTGGACGAGCTGCTGCTCCCCCCGCCCCCGCACCCGGCGACCGCCACCGCGGCGATCAACCCGACGAGCAGGCAGAGGAGAACGGGCCCGCGAAGGCGCTTGGTTCCCATCGATAACCCTCCTGCGCCCTTCCCCAGAGCGCGTCTAATTCCATCCAAGTTCAATCTAAATGGTGAACGAGAGCCACCATATTGTTCAGGGCCGACTGAAGCAAGGAGTTTCTTCAGAACGGCGCAAAACTTGCTGAAAGGGGAGGCGAAACGGCAATCCGGCTTGCTCGCGGCGGCGATTGAGCAACTTCGGCGGCCCGGACCCGTTTAATCACCTAAGCCCGTGATCGCCCGACCCGGCCAACGCCTTCCCGCCCTCACGTTGGGCACCCTGCTGCTCGTCCTCGCCTTCCTGGCGGCGGCCGGCGCGGCGCGCGCCGAGAGCGGCGGGCGCACCGTCCACTTCGCCGGGCGGGCGGTCCACGTGCCCGCGGGCTTCGGCGTGGTGCGGGTCGTGCCGGGGTCGAAGACCTGCGTGCGGCTCGACCGCCGGGTCGTCTACCTCGGCGCGCCGTCGAAGGAACAGAGCTGCCCGGCGGGGCCGATCCTGGGCAGGCACCGGGCGATCGTCGTCGCTCCCCACCGGAAGCGGCAGGCGGCGTCGTCGTCCCGGGTCCGCCCCGGCGCCGCCCACGCCAGCTCCGTCGCCCCCCGCGCCGCCACCGGTGGGGCGTCGAACCCGGTCGCCACCGCCTCGGTCGGCGGCTCGGTCTTCACCGGCCTCGGCTTCGACACCTGCAGCGCCCCGTCCTCGAGCGCGATGGCGGCCTGGGCCGAATCCCCCTTCCGCGGCGTCGGCATCTACATCGGCGGTGAAAACAGCGCCTGCTCGCAGCCCAACCTCAGCTCCAGCTGGGTCAGCGCCCAGACCACCGCGGGCTGGCACCTGATCCCGACCTACGTCGGCCTCCAGGCGACCACCTCGAGCTGCTCCAGCTGCGCCAAGATGACCACCGCGGCGGCGGGCACGCAAGGCACCGCGGCGGCCGAAGACGCGGTCGCCGACGCGGCCGCGATCGGGATCGGTACCGGCAGCCCGATCTACTTCGACATGGAGGCCTACTCGCGGACGACGAGCGCGACCAACGCGGTCCTCACCTTCCTCTCGGCCTGGACCACGAAGCTGCACGAACTCGGCTACCAGTCGGGCGTCTACTCCTCCAGCGGCTCCGGGATCGCCGACCTCGCCGGCCAGCTGACGACCGGCTACCTGCTGCCCGACGACATCTGGACCGCCAACTGGAACAACCAGGAAGACACGCTCGACTCGGTGCTGCCGGAAACGGCCTGGGCCAACCACCAGCGCATCCACCAGTTCCGCGGCGGCCACAACGACACCTACGGCGGCACCACCCTCAACATCGACTCCGACTACGTCGACGGCGCCACGGTCGGGGTCGGCACGCCGCCGGTCGGCGAATCGGACCCGATCGGCAAGCTCGAGGTGACCGGCTCCCCCGCCCACGGCCAACTCCGCGTCAAAGGCTGGGCCTTCGACCCCGACGCGCCGGCCGAAACGCTGGCGATCAACGTCGTCGTCGGCGGCCGCGAAGGCGACAAAGGCGTCGAAACCTTCGAACTCGGGCAGGTGGCGAACCTCGAACGCACCGACGTCGCCGCCGCCCACAAGCTCGCCGGCCCCTACCACGGCTTCGACGACACGCTGACGACGATCAAGTCGGGCCCGGAGCCGGTCTGCGTCTACGCGGTCAACGTGGCGCTCGGCGGCAACCGCCTGCTCGGCTGCCGGACGACGACGATCCCGGTCGCGATCACCCTCTCCGGCCTCACCCTGACCCGGCGCGGCGTCGGCGTCAACGTCACCTGCGACTTCCCCGCCGGCAGCGAATGCCCCGGCCACCTCGGCCTCCGCACCACCTACAAGGTCGCCACTCCCCGCCGCCACAAAGCGCCCCGCATCCACGCCGTGACCCGCTCGATCGGTCAGCGCACCTTCCACCTCAAGGGCGCCAGCTGGCACCGCTTCGTCCTGCCGCTGACCAGCGGCGGCCGCAAGCTCCTACAGGAACGCGGCAAGCTCCCCGGCCTCCTGGTCGCCGCGATCCCCGGCGGCCAGCGAAGCGCCGGGGTCGCCCTGAACGCCCCCGCGCCGCGACGCCGCTAGTCGCCCAGCGCCTCGCGGAGCTTCGCGATCTCGCCCTTCAGTTCGAGCAGGTCAGCTTCGAGGCGGTCGAGGCGGCCTGTCTCGTCGGCGACCGAAGGAGCGGGAGCGTGGTCGACCTGCGTTAGCTCGCTCAGCCCGCGGTCGACCTGCGTATCGCCTGGGTTAACTGAGGTCGACCACGCTTCGTCCTGGTTAACGGAGGTCGACCGCGCAGCGGGGGGCTCGGGGGCGGGGATCAGCTCGACGGCGTCGTCGCCGCCGAGGACCTGCTCGTAGCGCTCCTCCTTCTGGCCGGGGCGGCGGGGGTGGCGGATGACGAAGCCGCGGTCGATCAGGCGCTCGAGCACCTCGTTGACGGCGCCGAGGTCGGCGAAGCCACCTTGGTAGCGCTCCGTCCGCTGTTTCAGCTCGCCCGGCGTCTGGGCGCCGCGCAGCATCAGCACCGCGAGCAGGTTCAGCTCGGCGTCGTCGACCGAGAGCGCCTCGGGGAGCAGGTGGCGGTACTTACGCGCCCGCGAGCCGGCGCCGCTGGTGAGGCGGGTCCAGCCGCGCAGCGCGGTGCGGCGGAGGGCGTCGGAGACCGTCTGCTCGTCGTAGTCGACGACCGGGTCGCGGTTGGTCGACTGGTTGCAGGCGTTCCGCAGCGCGTTCAGCGAGAGCGGATAGGCGTCGGGCGTCGTCCGCTGCTTCTCGACCAGGCAGGCGACGACGCGGATCTCGATCGCGTCGGGCTCGGCGGGCACCGCGGCGGCCTCAGCCCCGGTCGGGGCGCTCGGGGTAGATCTCGTCGATCGTGACCAGGGCGCGGTAGGGCGCCTCGGCGGCGGCTTCGATCTTCTCCGCGCCGCCCGCCAGGCGGTCGACGACGGCGACCACGCCGACGATCTCGAGGCCCTCCTCGCGGCAGCGTTCGATCGCCTTGGCGGTCGAGCCGCCGGTGGTCACGGTGTCCTCGACGACCAGCGCCTTGACGCCCGCCTCGACCGGGCCCTCGACCCAGCGCTGCAGCCCGTGCTGCTTTTTCTCACCGCGGACGAAGAAGGCGACCAGGTCCTCGCCGCCCGCCACCGCGAGCGGCGCGCAGGCGGGCGGGATCGCCGCCGTCGCCGGCCCGCCGACGGCCTCGGCGCCGAGCTCGTGCGCGCGCGCCGCGATCAGCTCACCGGCGGCGCGGAAGCCGCCCGGTCGCATCAGCGTGCGCCGCGCGTCGACGTAGTACTGGGCGATCGCCCCGCTCGCCAGCGTCACTTCGCCGAGCACCAGCGAGTGCTCGCGCAGTTCGTCGAGCAACGTCTTCTTGGCGGCGACCAGATCAGCCACGCGACTGGGCGGGTGTGACCAAGAAGATCACCAGACGTAGATCGACTCACCGAAGTGGAGCGAGTCGTAGATCCGCGGCTGGTCGGCGATGAAGGTCCGCACGCAGCCATGACTGGCGGCGTAGTTCGGGACTTCGGCGTAGCCGTGGACCGCGTAGCCGTTGTGCCAGTAGAAGGAGTCGACCATCCCCTCCGAGTTGACCCCCGGTTCCTGGCGGTAGAACTCGTAGTGGCCGGTCACGGTGGGGGTCGACGGCTTGCCGGTGGAGACGGGGTAGATCGCGAACGGCTTGCCGTCCTTCCCGACGAGCACCAGGACCTGCTTTTCGAGCGGCACCTCGGCGTGTTCGCCGGCGTCCGGGTACTTGACGTGGTAGGCGCCCTGGTCGTCGAAGACCGCCTTGACGAGCCCCGGGCCGGCCTCTTTGTCGCGGTCCATGTCATTGACTTTGCGGTAGGCGAGCACCTCGCGGGCGAGCCGCGAGGTGAAGCAGTCGCCGCCGCCGGAGACGTATCCCATCCCCGCCAGGTGCTCTTTGAAGGCGCCGACGACGTCGCCGCATTCGCCGTGGTGCAGGTCGGGGAAGGTGGCCGTCCAGCTCTTGCGCACGGTCGAGTCGCCGCCGAGCGCCGCGGTCGCCACGTGCTTGGCGCTGACCGCGTACTTGCCCGCCTCCTTGACGATCACGTCGGATTCGAAGGTGCCGGTTTCGTTCGGGCCCTGCTGCACGGCGACCCGGTGATGGGTCGCGACAGCCTTGCCGTCGAGGTAGAAGACGACTTCGACGAACTGGCCGGGGACGAAGGGCGAGACCGTGCCCTTGGCGGTGACGGTGTCGAGGATCGGCGCCTGGTCGCCCTGAAGGCCGGTCGGTTCGACCTTCACCGTCGCGGCGGGGACTTCGGCCTCCTTCGGCGCGGGCGTCGCCCCCTTCGGCGCGGCGGCCGCGGTGGCGGGCACCGCCAGGAGCGCGGCGGCTCCGACGGCGAGGGCGAGGCGGCGGATCACGGCGAGAATCGTACTGGCTCCGCCCGTAAGTGCAGGTAAATCCCTACCCGGGCGGGTACTGCCCGCCCGCGCTCACTGCCCCAGCAGGGCGATCGTGTTGTTGATCATGTGCAGGAGGATCCCGGGGATGATCGAGCCGGTCCGCTCGTAGAGCAGCGCCAGCAGGAAGCCGAAGACGATCAGCGGCGGCACCGCGGTCACCCCGGTCAGCACGTGCAGGCCGCCGAAGATGAGCCCGCAGATCAACGCCGCCGCCAGCCGCGGCAGCTTCTCCCGCAGCCCGGCGAAGAGCATGCCGCGGAAGCAGGTCTCCTCGGCGATCGGCGCCGCGATCACGATCAGCAGGATCTGCACCACGGTCGGGCCGAAGCTTTCGGCGATGTCCTTCTGCCGCGGTTCGGTGATCAGCACCGAGTAGAGGATCGTGAAGGCGAGGTAGAGGACGAAGGCGACCGCCATCCAGCCGAAGGCGGAAGGGCTGAAGGCGCGGAAGCCGAGCCGTTCGAGGACCCGCCGCAGCCCTTTGGCGCCTTTCATCGAGGCGAGCGCCATCGGCACCAGGAGGAAGCCGAGCTCGGTCGCGAGCTGGGAGATGACGCTGCCCAACGTGGTCAGCGTGCCGTCGAGTTCGCGGGCGACGAAGAGGTGGCCGGACCCGGCGAAGGCGATCGCGGCGGGCGAGGACCCGGCGGAGATCTTCGCTTCGGTCCGCTTGCCGGCGACGTAGCGGAAGATGTCGCCGTTCGACTGGGCGACCCAGAGGCGACCCCGCGCGTCGACCGTCAGGGCGGCGAATTCGTGCCCGTCTTCCGGCGTCGCTTCCCAGAGCGGCCTGCCCTGCGGGGAGAACGCCCAGATGGTGCCTTCGCCCTTGCCGGAGAGAACGTAGACGCTTCCGTTCGGTGCGACCGCGATGTCGTTGTCGTCGTCGCCGAAGTCGAAGTGGGACGCCCCGCCAGGCGGCGTGAGCCGGCCGGCGGGTTGGCCCTCCGGGGTAAGCGCCAGGACCTGGTCGGTGCCGCGGTCGATGAACCAGAGGGGACCGCGCGGGGAGACTGCCATCCCTTCGACTTCCGGCGTACCGAGCTTCCCGCCCAGCGGCCGCAGCTTCCTCGTCGCTGCCGAGTAGGCGACGATCCCGTTCTTCTCGCCGATGTAGAGCGTTTCGTCGGCCGCGTCCCAGGCGATGCCCTGCGAGCCTTCGAGCCCGCCGATCCGCTGGCCGGCGATTTCCTGCCCGAGCGCGCCGAAGACGCGCACCTCGTCTTCGTGGTCGGCGAAGAGGCGGTTGCCCTTGGTGTCGACCGCGAGGGCGGTCGCGTCGCCGCTGTCGAAGCTGGCGCCGCTCGAGTAGCTGGGCGGGAAGAGCGCTTCGATCTTGCCGTTCTGGCTGCCGACGATCAACGCCGGGACGGAGAGGAAGAGGCCGACGACGAGGGCCATCAGGACGGCGAAGATGGCGGGCCACGGCCCCCAGTTGGAGTAGGGGAATTCGCGCTTGGGTTTGGCGACTTCGCCGCCGACTAGGTTGGCCTCCATGGCGCGTGCAGTCTCACAGGTCTCCCGCTCGACGCGGACCCGGCTGACGATCCTGCGCCGCATCCTGGTGCTCGCCGCCTTCCTCATCGTCGCCGCGATCGTGCTCGCCCAGTTCACCTCGCTGAGCAAGCTGGCGGCGGGGATCTTCGCCTCGACCGCGGTGCTCGGGCTGATCATCGGCTTCGCCGCCCAGAACACGATCTCCAACATCATCGCCGGCGTCCTGATCGCGATCACCCAACCGATCCGGATCGGCGACCGGGTCGCTTTCGAAGACCGCGAAGGCCGGGTCACCGACATCACGCTCAGCTACACCTTCATCGACCCCGGCGACGGCAGCCAGATCGTCATCCCCAACCAGCTGCTCGTCCAGGGCATCGTCCACAACCACTCGGGAGCCGACACCACCACCTAGTGCGTTCGCACTTTGCCGTAACAGTTACGGAGAACTGCGAACGCGGCGCGGCTAGGCTGCTGGCATGACGCAGCGGGGACGGCGTCGGCAGCGGCGCCGTGGCAGCGTGGCCGGCAAGTTGGCGATCGTCGCCGGGACGGTCCTCGCGCTGGTCGCGATCGCCGTCATCGCGGTCACCTCATGGGTCCTGAACGTGGCCGCCGACGCGCCCTCGCTGGCGAGCTGCAAGCGGGCCGAGCGACACGGCAACTCGGTGATCTACGCCGCGAACGGGGAGCGGCTGGGGGCGATCGCCTCGCCGGAAGCGAGCGCGCCGGTGCCGGTCGGCAAGCTGCCGAAGGCGCTCGAGCTGGCGACGGTGGCGATCGAGGATCAGCGCTTCTTCGAGCACGGCGGGCTCGACACGCTCGGCATCCTGCGGGCGGCGGTCACCGACCTGGAAGCGGGCGAAGCGGCGCAGGGCGGCTCGACGATCACCCAGCAGCTGGTGCGCAACCTCTGCATCGAGCATCCGCAGAAGAACATCGAACGGAAGATCGTCGAAGCGAAGCTGGCGCTGGAGTACTCCGAACACCACTCGAAGCGGCAGATCCTCGGCCAGTACCTGAACACGGCGACCTACGGGACCGTCGAAGGGGCGACCGCGGTGGGGGTCGGGGCGGCGTCCGAGATCTACTTCTCGCGACCGGTGTGGAAGCTCGACGTCGCCCAACTCGCGCTGCTCGCCGGGCTGCCCCAGGCGCCGTCGGAGTACAACCCGCTCCTCTATCCCAAGGCGGCGACGGCGCGGCGAAACGAGGTGCTGCGGAAGATGGGGAAGCTCGGCTACCTGGCGCCGGCGCGGGCGCGGGAGCTCGAACGGCGCGGCCTCGGGCTGCACGTCTCCCACGGTTACTTCGCCCATAAGGAGCCCTACTTCTTCGACTACGTCGAACACCTGCTGATCGCCCATTACGGGCCACGCGAGGTGCGGCGCGGCGGCCTCCGGGTGCACACGACGCTCGACCCGGAGCTGCAGCGGGTCGGCCGCGCGGCGATCGCCGAGGCGCTCTACGAACCGACCGACCCGGCCGCCGCATTCGTCTCGATCGACCCCCGCAACGGCGACGTGCGGGCGATGGTCAACAGCACCTCCTACGCCGAGAACCAGTTCAACCTCGCCGCTCAGGGGCACCGCCAGCCGGGGTCGACCTTCAAGGCCTTCGTCCTCACCACCGCGCTGAAGCAGGGAATCGATCCCTACTCGACCTATTACGAATCGAAGCCGCTCGACCTCCACCTGCCCCAATACGGTGAGTGGAAAGTCCATACCGCCGACGAGGGCTACCAAGGGACGATCAACCTGAAGCAGGCGACGGTCACCTCCGACAACACCGTGTTCGCGCAGCTCGACCTTGACGTCGGGCCGCGGAACGTCGCCGCGACCGCCAAGTCGATGGGGATCGTGACGCATCTGCAGGGGCTGCCGGCGGAAGGGATCGGCGGGCTGAAGTACGGGGTCAGCCCGCTCGAACTCAGCGACGCCTACGCGACGCTCGCGAGCGGTGGGGTCCGCCGGCGACCGGTGGCGATCGCCAGGGTCGTGCGGCCGGGCGGGGAGGTCGAACACCCGCAGGGCCCGGAACCGACGCGCGTGCTGAGCCCGGCGGTCGCCTGGCAGGTGACCCGCCTGCTGCGCGACAACATCACCGAAGGGACCGGCACCGCCGCCTACACCGGCTGCGTCGGCCAGGCCGGCAAGACGGGGACGACCGACGACGAGACCGACGCCTGGTTCTCCGGCTACCAGCCCAACCTGGCGACCGCGGTCTGGGTCGGCTACCCCCAGTCGAACGCGATCGCGATGACCGACGTCCACGGCATCACCGTCTTCGGCGGCACCTTCCCCGCCGAAATCTGGCACTCCCTCTACGCGGACGCGGGCGTCCCCTGCGACGAGTTCCACGAACCACGGCAGCAGATCGAATGGGCCCCTGGCTACGGTGAGTTCGTCGCGGCCGCCCCGGGGACGGAGGCCTCGAAGAAGGCCAAGGGCAAGAAAGGCGGCGAAGCGGGCGAAGGGCTCCCCGGCCAGGGCACGGTCGGCGGCTACGACCCGAACGCCTACGCCCCCGGCGCCGGCCAGGAAGCGGCCCCCCTCCCACCGCCGCTGCCGCCCAGGTACGGCGGCCCCGAACCAGGCGTGGCCGGCGGCAAGGAAGCCCCCGAATAGATCCCGGGCTCGCGTACGGCCTGATGTGGGCGGGGTTCCTCGCCTACCTCGGCGTGCTCTGGGCGGCGCCGCTCCTCGGCGTGCCCGTCGTCGGGGCGCTGATCGTCGTCGCCGTGGTGGCGTTCGCCTGCGCGCCGGTGCTGCTCTCGCACGACGCCTTCAGCTACGTCGACTACGCCCGGCTCGGCGTCAGGCACGGGCTCGATCCCTACGTCAGCGCGCCGGAAGCGGCGCCGAACGACCCCGCCTTCGCCCACATCACCTGGACCGAAACGCCGAGCGCCTACGGGCCGCTGTTCACGCTCGCCACCTACCCCCTCGCCTGGCTGCCGGTCTGGGCCGCGATCGCGACCCTCAAGGCGCTCGCCGCGATCTCCGTCCTCGGCCTCGCCTGGGTGGTCTCCCGCCTTGCCGCCTGGCGCGGCCTCGACGAGGCCCGCGCGGCCGCCTTCGTCGCCCTCAACCCCCTGGTCCTCGTCCACGTCGTCGGCGGCGCCCACAACGACGGCCTCGCGATGCTGTTGGCGATGCTCGGCGTCGCCGCCCTCGTGATCCGCCGCGAGGCCACCTCCGGCGCCTTCCTCGTCGCCAGCGCCGCGATCAAGTCCTCATCCCTCTTCGTCGCCCCCTTCGCCTTCGTCGAGACCCTCCGCACCTCGATGTCGACGGGCCGAAAACCGGACTATCTGACGGGTTTTCGGCCCATCAACAGGTTCCTTGGCGGGGGGCTGGGGGCGGCGGCGGTCTTCGCGGTGGCGGGATGGATCGCGTTCGGGTGGCATTGGCTGCACGCCTTCGGGCTCGCCGGTGAAAACCAGGGACGGACGAGCCATCTCTCGATCCCGGTCACGTTCGCGCGCCTGACCGGGATCGACGAGGGCGCGGTGCGGGCCGCGGCGCTGGCGCTCTTCGGCGTCGCCCTCGTCTGGCTCCTGTGGCAGACCTGGCGGGGCTTCGACTGGATCCGCGCCGCCGCCTGGGCCGGCTTCGGCCTTCTGCTCGCGACCTCGTGGCTGCTGCCCTGGTACCTCGTCTGGCCGCTGCCGCTCGTCGCCGTCGCCCGCGACCGCCGGCTCGCCGTCCTCCTCCTCGCCCTCACCGCCTACCAGTTGGGCGCCCGCATCCCCCTCTGAGCGGCTAGATGAGTGACTCCGCGGAGGGCGGGTGGGCAGGGATTAGGCCGCATGAAGCCGGCGCCCGGGACGGAGAAAGGGACGGACAAGGGACGCGGCCGTCTCGACCACGACCCTGGCAGGCTGTGGTCGTGGTCGAGACGGCCGGGGTGCGGGGAGCGTGTTGGGACTTCGTGACGAGCGCCGGGGAGAGGCGCGTGAGATGCCACGAAGTGCGCAGGTCCCGTGACAGAGACTCCGGGAACGTCACACATCCTCATGCCCCGAGGGAGCGTGGTCGACCTTAGTTACCCATAGGGTTACGTAGGTCGACCGCACTCGGCAGGGTGTCGAGGAACCGTCACGGAAGAGCGGAGATCGTGCCGCACCCGTGTCCTTCCCGGCGCAAACGTGCCGTCCCTGTGACGTTCCCTGCATCTCCCTCACGTCCCGGGCGTCTCGTGGCGGCCACAGCCTGCCCGGGCCGCCACGAGACGCCCGGGACCGACCTCGGACGGCCGCCCCCGCCGCGAAGCACGGCCGGGGCGGCGGAGATGGCCGGGGCGGACGCCCCCCGCGCCTCGATTAGAGGATTTCGGGGGTGTGGAGGGCGGTTTCCTCGGTGCCGGCTTCCTGCTCCTCCGGGGACGGGTGGAGGATGCCGGTGTGGATCGTCCAGCCCATCCGCCGGCCGACCAGGGTGACCCCGGCGACGTAGATCAATTCGCCGATCGTCATCACCCCGCGCACGGCGATCGCGATCAGTGAGCCGAAGCTGAAGCTTCCCGACGGAAGCGCCGCCTCGATCGCCCAGGCGAAGGCGGCGTCGCGGACGCCGAGGCCGGCGGGAGCGACCAGCGTCACCAGCGCGGCGAAGTAGCCGATCGCTTGCGCCGAGCCGACCAGGACGAGGTCGCTGTAGGGGATGAAGGTGATCGAGCGCGCCACGGAATAGACGCCGAAGGCGACCACCAGCCAGACCAGCGAGTAGTAGATCGTCACCCCGATCACGTCGCGCAGCGGCATCACGACCGGCAGCGGGTCGCGGCCGAATCCACGCAGCACCCGATCGGAGAGCGGCCGGAAGACGGCCGGGCTGAGGACGACGATCGCCGCCGGGATCAGCAGCAGCACCAGCCAGCGCTCCGGCACCCCCTGGAGCTTCGGGTGCCTGATGATGAAGTAGGCCGCTACGACGATCGCCGAGGTGGCCGAGATCGCCTGTTCGTAGACGATCGAGGCGACCGAGATCCGCCGTGGCACCCCTGCCCGCTCGCTCAGCAGCACCCGCCCGAGCACGTAGAGGATGCTCCCCGGCACGTAGCGCGCCAACAGCGGCTGTCCCCAGGCCACCTGCGCCCGGCCGAAGCCGATCCGGTAGCCGAGGCTGCGCAGCGTCAGCTCCCAGCCGAAGGCGGTGAGGACGAAGTAGAGCGGGAAGATGATCAGCGCCGGGATCAGCCACAAGACGTGGAAATGGATCCCTTCGCTCTTGATCTGCGACCAGTCGTTGACGACCGTGAGGACGAGGAAGCCGAAGATGACGACGGCGAGGCCGATCTGCAAGGCGAGACGCACGCCCATGCTGCGGGGCGGCTTGGTCCCGAATTGCGCCCCTGCCTCACCGAGCCGGTGGAGGAGTGGTTGCTTTCGCTCCACTCCCCCGCACCTTAGAGATC
>Ga0164242_10002188_pt1 | contig 22723 bp, 17 predicted proteins | sample OricomgcompostMG_FD_108783 | JGI IMG/M metagenome (GOLD analysis project Ga0164242, IMG submission 108783) | Miracle-Growth compost microbial communities from Emeryville, California, USA - Original compost - Miracle growth compost (MG) ... | reverse complement strand
GAGTTATTGGTGATACATTCGGGCGATATCTGTTCTCAAGTCTGATATATCCGGCAAAGTGAGTCTTTTTTTTGTTTTTATTTTGGTTGTTGCACTATGGTTGTGGGGTTGGGAACATGAAAACAAAGGAGAATAGGGGTAGAGCTTATTGTTACACAGCGCTCGGCGGATTCTGATTGCCATGGCCACCGGTCCTGCGGTCAAGAACCTAAAATATTTGAAAATAAAGGGCAGCGAAACTCTAAAAGTGGAGAGTGTCAATGGCCTCGGGTTCGCTTGTCCCGCTAATAGTCCCCCGCATCCCTCCTCACTTGATCTTATCGCCGATCCAGACGCTTCCTCGGTAGACAATCACCAACTACTCTCTTCATCAGGACTATCCCGCAACTTCCCGCAAGAGGCATCGTTCTTGTAAATGTTACAATGATCGACGGCATTGAAGTGTCGAGGCATAACACCAAGCGATCTTGCTGGATCGTACTTGATTCCAGGGTGTTCGATGTTACCTCGTTCCTCAAGGAGCACCCAGGCGGTGAATCCGTCCTCATGAAACAAGCCGGGGCCGTACGCACCCCTCTTATTCCCCGTGTATAGAAAGATCGGAACTGACTGACGTCAACCCCATCTAGGACGCGACGGCGGAGTTCAGGAAGGTGCACCCACCGGAATATGTCGGCGATCTGCCGCCGGGGAGCTACCTGGGCGACCTAGACCCTGCCACAGCGAAATCACTTCGGACGCCACGTGTAGCCGTATTGGCGCAGTCCCCGCATCTAGGGAGAAAGGCTCCGCAACTCTCTCTCTGCGTGAGAGCCGACGACTTCGAAACGGCAGCTAAGTCGGTCCTAGACCGTAAAGCATGGGTCTACGTTTCTAGCTCCTCGAACTCGGGCCTCTCTCTTCGGGGTAACCTTGACGACTGGTCACGGATTACGTTCCGTCCGCGAGTGCTACGCAATGTTGAGAGCATATCCACAGAGTCGTCCATCTTAGGACACGCGACGGTGTACCCGTTCTTTGCGTCCGCGATGGGGACGTTGGGTGTGGCGCACGTGAGCGCCGAGCCGGAGTTAGTGAAGGCTGTCGTGCGCAAGGGGCTACACGGCGTCATCAGCACGGCCTCCACGCGGACAGCAGGGCAGATCATGCGAGGTTTCGACGAGGAGCAGCGGAAGGTCAACGGTGCAAGTCCGTCGAAACTATTCTTTCAGTTCTACATACCTACGGAGAGGAGCAAGGCAATAGAGATCATAGAAATTGCCAAGCGGGCAGGTTACAAGGGCCTATGGATCACTGTCGACTTACCGGTGCTTGGGAAACGGACAGCAGACAAGCGGCTGCAGGCAGAGGAGGCACTCTTGGTCGGAGAAAGTGAGGAGAGTGCAACCGATGCCGTAGATGAGGAAGAAGAAGAAGAAGAGAATCCGTTCACGCCGGGAGTGGGCGGGAGGGTGGTGGCGGGGCGGTTGAGCGCGCGCACCACGTGGGAAGACCTAGGGTGGATCCGGGACGCATGGCAGGGACCGATCGTCATAAAGGGGATCCAGTGCGTCGACGACGCGAAGCTCGCGATGGAGTACGGTTGCCAGGGCGTCGTGCTTAGCAACCACGGCGGGAGACAACTGCACACGGCACCGAGCTCCCTCATGACGCTACTGGAGATCAGAACGTACTGCCCGGAAGTCCTAGAGAAGCTGGAAGTATATGTCGACGGCGGCCTCCGCGACGGCGCCGATGTGCTCAAGGCGATTTGCCTCGGGGCGAAGTCCGTCGGCGTTGGACGGCCATTCTTCTATGCTATGGCGGCGTATGGAGCTTCCGGTGTCGAGAGATGCATTGACAGTAAGGCCAGCCTCAGCGCGTGCGTTATAGACGAGGAGGTGTAAAACTAACGCGCGTTTGAACAGTTCTCGGCGAAGAGTTGGCAACCGCGATGAGATTGGTCGGTATCACGTCGCTCGACCAGGCGCGGCCCGAAATGGTCAATGCGAGCCGGCTACTAAATGAGATGTGGCGCCCCGAGGGTCGGTTCGGGCAAAGCCGTCTCTAGACAGCAGTGTGGGCAAGCATCGTGGCCATTTTCAGGATGCACCGCCTGCATCCCCATAACGAACACCCTTCCCCTAGTCTCGGCCGGGATTGAAAAGCCCCCGTGATCAGTGCCTCTAGGTACCCGTGGGATCAAGCGATTTGAATGTTTGCCTCAATCACGTAGCAACTGGTAGATGATAGTTTGTTTACCTACCTCTTCCAACTGTAATTAGACCCTACAGGGCTTGATCAGGTCGTTTGCCTGAGTCAGGTCAGCATGCAACTTCCGCTCCGAGCGGGGCGCGTCATGGTCTCGTCACGAGTTTGTTCCTGGTGGGATCGGTTTGGTCGATCCCCGCAAAATTCAAGCTTCTGGGTCTGGACCGTTGAAAGCCAAGGCACATTTCATCTGTTGAGGGGCAGGGGCGGTGAAGTGGGTATGCCGAAGCCTGCCTTTGCATTGGAGCCACGGAGAAGCTTATCGGTGACGTATGTACGATATTACGAGGCTGACATTTCGGTTGGCCTGGAGGATGCCAGCGAACTGGCCACCTCCCACCTGGGAAGCCACAGCAACGGATTTGTGCAGGAAAAAGAAGGTCGGTCAAGCAATGTCTCGCTTTCTAAGCAAACCACTGGTTGGGTCTCCTCGGAGAATCTGTCTTTTAGCTTGGAACTTATTTAAATCAGCAAAGCGAAAGGATATCGACGAGCTTAATGTGTTAGTGTGCGATCTAAATGATGCATGTGCCACAGTACTACTAATAGGTGGTAGTCAGTACAAGCCCGAGGTAGCGATTTCTTGAAGTTAGGTAGCGCAAATGCAAGCAACTGCAGGTCGGTAACAAATATTTACGAATATTGGTACTTGACTTACTGCCCTCGCATGGAGCAGCGTAAAGGTACCGCCGCTCAATTGATGCAATAACCGGGCAGCTCTCAATTGGCCCCATCAAACTTTAAGAATTGATCGACTGCACCCCCCTCACCGAAATAATATGCTCCTGGGCTTCGCCTGATGCTGAGGTCGCCCGTCAGGCTCAACATTTGCTGAGCCTCGCTGGAATGTTGCCTGGCCAAGCAACGAGGCACTCTATTCTTTTTCTGAAAGACATCGTCATTGCTGGTTGCCCGTCGTTCTTCACACTATTCTCCCAGAAAACAATAACAACAAGCCGATCGACTCTTGGCAGCTTCTTGGCGTCTCGGCACGGAGGCCTCTCGCGCCTGGACACTCGTCACGTTTTTGCAGAACAAGCGTTTCCTTTTCTTTGGGTTCACAATTTAAACAATCAGGAGAGCTGGTGCGGCCTGCCAAGAAAGCTCTAATTCCAGCGTGTTTTTTGGGGGGAAGGCAAATACACTTAACCCCCGAAAACATTGCTGTTCCCAGAATCTTGGCCACCTTCGGCGCGACCTTCTTTTTCTCTCACCCCCAACCCCAAGTCTCCCTAGGCTGCCCCGTTCGGCAACACGGCACCGTTGATCAGCCTCCAGATAGCTGCGCACCGGGCCAGATAGACATTCCTTTAGACACCCACCGGTATCTGGCCTGCAATGGCCGATACCGCCTCACCAAACCCCAATCAGGGGGACGATGTATGTACAGTATTATTGCACACATTGGCGCCACCGCGCAAGTTACACCACCAACCCGTTTCTTGCGAGATATGACTCCCGCCATGAGCTGAACCAGGACTGACACAATCTAGTCCAATGAGCCACCAGCCACCAGCTCCGCGCCCGAGCCGTCGAATGAGGCGACCGGGTCCGGCAATGGCCGCGGCCACGGCCACGGCCAACACGGCAACGACCAACACGGCACTGGATTTCACCTGGACATTGACGATGCCCTGACCCCCGACCCGGGCACCGAGGACATGTTCGTGGTCAAGAACAACAATTTTGCCTACTCGCCGGGCCAGCTGTCCAAGCTCCTGAACCCTAAGAGCCACGACGCTTTCTACGCCATGGGCGGTATCGCCGGTATGAAGAAAGGCCTTCGTACCGACCTCGATGCTGGCTTGAGCGTCGACGAGACCACCCTGGATAGTGCCGGTAATGTCGCCTTCGAAGATGTCGCCATCAAGGGCACGCCGAAGTACGGCGCCAACGGAGATGTCGAACCCGTGCTAAAGGGGGCTGATCGTGATCAACTGCCACCACCACCGCCTACCCCCGCGAACCAGAAGGACTTTGTTGACCGCCGGAGGGTCTTCGGCAACAATCGCCTGCCCGAGAAAAAGAGCAAGACCCTCCTCGAACTGGCCTGGATCACCTACAACGACAAGATTCTTATCCTGCTTACTATTGCCGCGATCGTCTCACTTGCCCTCGGTTTGTATGAAACTTTTGGGGTGCCCCACGAAGAAGGCGAGCCAAAGGTAGAGTGGGTCGAAGGCGTCGCCATCATGGTTGCTATTATTATTGTTGTCGTAGTTGGGACGTTGAACGACTGGCAGATGGAGCGCCAGTTCAAGAGGTTGAACGAGAAGCATGACGACCGAACCGTCAAAGTAATTCGCTCCGGCAAATCGGTCGAGATTTCAGTTTTCGACGTGGTCGTCGGAGATGTGATGCATCTATCCACCGGTGATCTGGTGCCTGTCGACGGCGTCTTCATCAATGGCCACGGAGTCACATGTGACGAATCCTCGGCGACTGGAGAATCCGACCTTCTCAAGAAAGTCCCTGCCGATGAGGTCTTTGCTGCTTTGGAGAACGCCGCAAATGGAGGGAATGCCTTGTCAAACGTTGAGAAGCTCGACCCCTTTATCATCTCTGGCAGCAAGATCAACGAAGGAACCGGAACCTTCCTCGTCACCGCAGTGGGGGTCAACTCTAGCTATGGACGTATTACGATGTCTATGCATACTGAACAAGAGGCTACACCTCTCCAGAGGAAACTCAATATCCTCGCCGATTGGATTGCCAAAGTCGGAGGCGGCGCTGCCCTGCTTCTCTTCATCGTCTTATTCATCAAGTTCCTGGTGGGCCTGCCCAAAAACCCCGCCAGCCCGGCCGAGAAGGGCAACACTTTCATGAGGCTGTTCATCACATCCGTCACCGTTGTCGTTGTCGCCGTTCCCGAAGGTCTTCCGCTTGCCGTAACCTTGGCACTCGCTTTCGCCACGACGAGGATGATGAAAGACAACAACCTTGTTCGCGTTCTCAGGGCCTGCGAAACCATGGGCAACGCAACAACTGTCTGCTCCGACAAGACCGGCACACTTACCCAGAATTTGATGACCGTAGTGGCGACGACTCTAGGCAAGAGCTTAAGTTTCGGAGGCACCGACGCACCACTCGGTGGTAGTGATTCGGACAGTGACACCTCAGCCGCGGATGCCATCCCCAACGTCTCCGATGGCGACTTCGTCAAGGGCATTGGAACGGCGGTGAAGCAGCTACTCATCCAGTCTAATGCAGTCAACTCAACGGCTTTCGAAGGCGACGTCGACGGAGAGCAGACGTTTATTGGCTCCAAGACTGAGGTCGCCCTCCTAACATTCTGTCGCGACCGCCTTGGTGCTGCGCCTGTTCAAGAGGAGCGCTCCAACGCCAATGTCGTTCAGGTTATCCCCTTTGACTCGGCAGTCAAATACATGGCCACGGTCGTCAAGCTTCCGGACGGTAAATTCCGCGCGTACGTCAAAGGTGCCTCCGAGATCCTCCTTGCCCAATGCACCAATGTTATTTCGAGCCCCGATGCCGACGAACTTTCCACTACCGAACTTACCGACGATGACCGCGACATGTTTGGCGACATCATCACTTCGTATGCCACACAGAGTCTCCGTACCATTGGCTCCTCGTACCGTGACTTCGATTCGTGGCCGCCCCCAGAACTTGCGGAGCAGAAGGACATCTCCGCCACCGACTTCAACAAGGTGCACGAGAACATGACCCTGGTCGCCATCTTCGGTATCAAGGACCCCCTGCGCCCGACCGTCAAGGCTGCCATTCAAGACTGCCAGCGGGCCGGCGTTTTTGTCCGCATGGTCACAGGTGACAACATCGTAACCGGGCGAGCGATTGCCAAAGAGTGCGGGATTTACACCCCAGAGTCCGGCGGCATCGCCATGGAAGGACCCGTCTTCCGCAGAAAGAGCGAGGAAGAGCTTAAGGAACTCGTGCCCAGGCTGCAAGTGCTTGCTCGCTCGAGCCCCGAAGACAAGCGCATCTTGGTCAGGACCCTAAAGGAGCTGGGCGAAACGGTCGCCGTCACGGGAGACGGCACCAACGATGCTCCGGCGCTCAAGATGGCCGATATTGGGTTTGCCATGGGTATTGCGGGGACTGAGGTTGCCAAGGAAGCCGCTGCGATTATCTTGATGGATGACAATTTCGCGTCGATCGTCAAGGGTATCTCGTGGGGCCGCGCGGTGAACGACAGCGTGAAGAAATTCCTTCAAGTAAGGACATTCAGCTGATGAGATATTTGGGCCAGATGCTGACAGACCGTTGCAGTTCCAACTTACCGTCAACCTTACTGCTGTGATCCTCACCTTCGTCTCTGCCGTGGCAAGCGACAAAGAGGAGTCAGTACTCAACGCTGTGCAGCTACTCTGGATTAACCTCATCATGGATACCTTCGCCGCCCTCGCCCTCGCGACAGACCCGCCTAGCCCATCCGTACTAGATCGTAAACCCGACAGGAAGTCGGCGCCGCTGATCACATTGAGAATGTTTAAGATGATTGTCGGGCAGGCGGTTTGCCAACTGGTCATTACCTTCGTGCTCAACTTCCGCGGCCACCAGCTGCTTGGTTACGAAATGAACGACGAGGGTGACAAGCGTCTAAAGACCCTAGTCTTCAATACTTTCGTATGGTTACAGGTTTTCAACGAGTTGAAGTAAGTTTTGCATCTTTCAATTTTCTTGGCGACTACCTCCGGCACCAACGAGTAGTGACTAACCTACTTCCTTCAGCAACCGCCGCTTGGATAATAAGCTCAACATTTTTGAGGGCATCACCCGTAACTATCTCTTCCTAGGCATTAACATCATCATGGTCGGCGGCCAAATCCTGATTATCTTCGTCGGCGGTGAGGCCTTCAAGATTACTCGCCTCAACGGCAAGGAATGGGGTATATCCGTTGGCCTCGGCGCGATTTCCCTCCCCTGGGGCGCACTGATCCGCCTCATTCCTGACTCTTGGCTAGGGGCGTGCATGCCATGGTTCATTCGCAAGAAGTGGGCTCCCGAGACGATTGACGACCAAGTACGGGCCGGCCACAACGCGAGGATCGGCGACGTGCATGCCAAGCCGCTGCGGACACTCTCTATGGTGCGCGGCCAGCGGGCGAACAAACACATACACCGTGGATTCCGGGAGTATGTTCGCGACCAGACGGACAAGGTTGCGGCAAAAGCGTCTAATATCACCAGCGGGTCCTCGACCGAGGTGGTCCTGCCTGGGGGCCGCACACTCGGCGGTAGATAAGCATGGTGCGCCATGCCTATGTCGTGGTACGGGCCTGTAATTTAGGATTTCGTTTCATTTGTGTCTTTCTTCGTGCTGTAATTTTCTTGAGGAAGGGCCTAATTCCTTCTTGCCTTTGGCCCCGGTGTTTGTTGGTGTTGAAAAGGCGGGAAAAGGCTGGGTCCGGGGTTTAGTGGCGTATATCCGCCATTTGGCGCTTGGGACCAGCTTCCATAGACGATATCCCTCCAGTTTCGTTACTGTGTACCAATACTTACCTACCCACCCAGATATTTTCTAGACAATATATGTGTCCCTCATTTTGGTGTTTGAAGGCTTACATTGCCGACCGTACTACAGCACTCGAGCACGGTGATGGTATGAGCCGGCGAATGAAATGCAGGAGCTTGGGATAATGAAAGGATGAAGGGAGGGGGGGTTATATATACTAGGGTTAAATTCCGGCCTTCTGTCCGTACGGTAGATTAAGACGCTACGTGTGGTTGGTTAAATATAATCTATATCCTCGAATATGCGCCTCCGATAGAGGTATTGTGTCAACGGCGGTCGGGGGTTGCAAGCCCAGTCGCGGAGGTAGAACAAGGTGTTCTCGCGCCTTTGTTCCTCTGCCACTTCTGACCGGGCTGTCTCGACATCGACCAAGAACCGAAACGGACAAGGGCTCTCTCGGAGCACAGAGTACCTGTCACTCGTAGCTACAGGTCTAAAGATTGCTGCCTCGCTGCCGCTGCCGGTCCAATTGTGCCCCTTGTTTCTGTGCTCTGGGAAGCCATGGCCACACGGAGGGCGGCGGTAAGCTAACACCTGCTCGCCGCGACGAACCCCCTTGGTCATGGCGGATGCTGTGACAGTACGGGACCTTTTTTTCTTCTTTTCATTTCCGGCATTCGGCCTAACTGACTAACCATTTCTTTAGCTAATCCAAGACACAGCTAGACAAGATGCATGCTCTCAAAAGTAGGGAGGCTAATACCTGCGCCATACAAAGATGAACTCGATGCAAGAAATAAAAGCGCAAGAAAACAAACAAAACTAGAAGTGACTATACTTTCCGAGGGAGGTGACGATCGACCATGGTCTTGGTCTGATCGAAAACAAGTCAGTCGTAGCTACCGAGACGGAGAGAAAGGCAACTTGCCAGCAAGCTCAACACCGTACGTATAGCATGTTGGGAGGACACGATCGAGCCGAACCCGTTTAGAGGAGAAATTCCCACGTGGGCTTTGGGGAAGATAGACCCTCTCTAGCATTAGGATATGAGGCTGCTGCAGGAGGAGAGTACGGGCTTTACGCAGGTAGTTGGATTGGAGTAATTTCCGACGGTCGTTTCTGACAGAAGCTTGACGAATGCCCTCTCGGGTAGAGCCTCAAATGCAGCTCCCGCGCGTGGAGCTATGGCCCACATTATATTCGGCCGCCTTGAGTATGCAGGACGCGGGAGACAAGACGCGGCAATCTATCTCTTGCAGGCAATGCCGGGCCTGTCGACGGCTTTGCAGCAACCTCGCGTGATGCGCATCGAGGCATCTGCGCGGCAGGCGGTCGGCCGCCTGGGGGTTTCAGGGCTGAGAGACAGCCAGTGCTTGCGGCCTCGGCTGTCAGCCCAGCTGTGTTCCACAGGTGAAACAGTCGTGGACGGGGCACAGCAGGAGGGCGGATTTTGACCGAAAGGGGGCATTCCGAGCTGTGGAGAAAGTAAGCCAGCGGAGCGAAACTGGCTCTGGGAGGTTGGCTCTGGTTTCTCTAAACCTTTGCGGGTCTCGCAGCAGGAAAGCCAAGGTGTTTTGGGCGTTGACGTCCATGCTTGCTGGCCGGGCTGGCCCGTTTTGCTGGAGCGTTTAGCGGGGAGTGTTGGAAGACCGCTTGGCCACCGGCGGCGCGGAGCGAGTGGGGATTGGAGTGGTTCAAGGTCTGAAACACAATAATAACACACAGGAATAACACACAAGAAAAATAATCCGTGCCACACACAAAATAGCTAGGATTCCAAGGCGACACTCCCAGAGTGCAGAATTCCCAATTCCACAAGCAGGAACCCGACCCGATGACTGGCTGGTTTGACAGTGCCAAACAAAAACCAGCCAGAGTTTCACAAAGCAGATATTTGGTAGCCTATTTGTTAGCCCTCACCAAACAAAACTGCCACATCGCTAGCAGTCACGGGCCGCATCAGCTCCACAGTTGATTAGCCGTCACGAATTTTCTTGCCAGAATGTCGCTACCGAAGGGCGGTAGAGTGGTATGTACCTACCTTGGTACCTAGCTATCAGCACGGAAGGTGTGGGGTTTGGGGAAGACTCATGCATGCCGCAGGAGACTTTTTGTGGTCGAGGCGATGCGGTACGAGGGGAACACACGGAATTCAGCCGTGGGAGCAAAGTAGACGGGGCGGTACCTGGTACGGCGAAGGCGCAAGGTGGCTGGCTGGCTGGCTTACTAACACCATAACGGAAAGCTCATTGGATAGGTTCGGCCCATATTCCTTTTTAAACTCACACCACTAATCATTTTACTATGTACATCCGTACCCTTCTCTTCTCCCTGCAGGTGTGGTCCCACTCTGTGGTTGACGCACAAAGAAATAGGTACGTAAGCAGGGAACGGGAGAGCGAGGAACCCGCCCGCCTCCTCCCCCACTGGCCACCCCCTGCTCTCTTCACAGGATTCAACACACCAGCCACCATCTGTCCGTTATAATCCTTCATCTTTCTTTTCTACACAAATATCCTCACCATTTATCATTATTTCTAGCGAGTCGTTCCATTCCTAGCGTTCCTTTCTAGCGGCGACATTGAGTTGAGTCCTGCGCCACTCAACTCTATTTTACACTTCGTCGGGGGCCTGCAGGGAGCCCTACAGAATCGACCCGAGTCGGTCCGCGTGCTTCGAGGACCGACACCGTCCGACCCGACCGCGGGTTCATGTAATCCCTCGCCCCTCCCTCTCCGTCGATACTATCGCGTTGTTGTCCCCAAGATGGTGCGACGGCCACCCGGCCATGTCGCTCAACAGCGCAGGTTCCTAGTGGCATGCGCTGCCATATTCTTGCCATGGCTTCAACTCGCCGATGCTCAGCAGCAGCCTCTCGGCCAGCCACAAAACCTTAGCCCAGCTCCCGTCGCCGAGCAGGCTACCCGAAACCTCCCTTCCACCGCCTTGACGGCCCCCGGGGTCCAAGACACTCCCTACGTCCAGCACCGGCGGAAGAACACCGTCACTGGCCAGGGCCCCTCCAATGGCGAGCACAACCGACAAATCCATCGCCCCTCCCCTTCCGGCGATTATATACTCCCTGACGATGCGAGCGCCGTCGACCCTTTTGCTCTGGACTTGTCCGTTCGAGCACCATCTCCTCCGAGACACAGGCTCGGCACCTACAACGGTGCCGAGCTCTCCTCGCCGCAAACTGCGCGGAGTCTGGAGGACTGGGAAGTGGAAGACTTTGTTATCATGGCGACCGTCGATGGAGACCTCTATGCCACCGACCGCATATCCGGTAAAGAACGCTGGCGTCTCGACGTGGAACAACCCATGGTCGACACCAAGCACTACCGCACAAACCACTCCGTCCTCGACGAGGACTACAACCCCATTGACCACTACCTCTGGGTTGTCGAGCCCAACCACAACGGGGATCTATACCTGTGGATTCCCAACCGCACCGGCACCGGACTGGTCAAGATGGGTTACACCGTGAAGCAGCTGGTCGACAACCTAACCCCTTACGATGACAAGGAGCAGAACATCCTGTACATCGGGGACAGAAAGACTACACTAGTCACCCTCGAGGCCGCTACCGGCCGAGTCCTCAAGTGGTTCGGTTCCGGCGGCTCCCAGATCAACGAGATGGAGCGCTGTCTCAAGCCCGTTGCCCTCGTCGGCAGGGATAGTGAGGAGTGCAGCAACAGCGGCACCATCACCCTCGGCCGTACCGAGTACAGCATCCGAATCGAGTACAGCGACGGGCGTGGCCCCATCGCGACCCTGAAGTACTCGGAATGGGGCCCCAATACCTACGACAACGACTTGCTCAAGCAGTACCACGCCACTGTCGATAATCGGTACATTACTGGCCTGCATGATGGACAAGTATATGGCTTCAACTACGCCCAATCCCGGGAAGACACACCATACTTCATCCAGAGGCTGGACTCCCCTGTCGCGCGAGTCTTCGATGTTGCCCGTCCATGGGATGCGCCGGCTGGGAGCAATCCGGAACTCATCATCCTCCCCCAGCCCCCGCCACCCCCGCAAGATGCCAATGCCGAGCGCCTGAGGCGGGAGAGTATCTTCATCAACCACACCGAAACCGGTAGCTGGTATGCCATGTCGGGTAGCTCTTACCCAATGATCCTTCGTGCCCCGACCGCCAAGATCAGCAGCCAGGAATGGTGGGATATGCACCAATCGCTTGGGACGCCCAACGAAATCCAGATGTCCAAGGCATTGATCGGGACCCATATCCTAGAATCCAAGCAACGTAGGCCATCAGGTCTTAAACAACCTCCCCTTCTTTTGGGAGATGGGTCATCGTCTAACTCCCCGCCCCTCGGCCCCAATGAGGGGGAGGATATCGACAATAACAGTTCCGTCTTGGAGAGAAATCTACCCAGCTTGCCTGCGCCTCCACAGGGTCAAGCGATCATGACCGCGGCAATGAAGATCCCAGAACTAGCCGCTGGTAAAGTGGTGGATCTTGTCAGCAATCCCGTCCTCATTCTTCTCTTCGTGGGGTTCCTATTTTACTATCAGAAGGATCTGCGTCGTTGGTACAACAGCACGTCAAGGGACGAAGGGTTCGACGGCGAATCACCAGTCGAAGTGAGGACCGATCTGACTACTGATGCCCCCACCCCCGAAGGCGACGACTCAACTACTGAGGAGTCTACCGAGGTCCAGGTTGAGACAGAGTCCAAGAACGCCGAGTCAGACCGCTCCGCGGAACTCAAGAAGCCTGACTCGAACTCACAGCAAGATCCAACTGGCCCACCGCCTATAACAGACGGAGGTGAATCCCCAGTCGTCAAGTTCGTGGAGCCGGTTGAAGTTCGTGATAAAGCCGAGGTCAAGCCGGAAGGTGACGAGGCGGATGCCTCTCCGCCTCCAGAATCTGGCAAGAAGAAGAGGGCACACCGAGGGAGCCGTGGTGGGGCGAAGCATAAGAAGCGCAAGGACAAGCGCGAACTCTCCCAATCTCGTGATGATGACCCGCCTCCGGCTACCGTCCAAGAGGTCATCGACAAAGCTAAGAAGCTGGGCGAGCAACCACAGCTGGAACCGGATATCCAGACCGTTACAAACGACCCCGAGGAGGTCTCGGGACCCATTCTGAGGATGGGTAGCTTGGAGGTTGATGAGGACCAGCAGTTGGGCACTGGTAGTAATGGGACTGTTGTCTTTGCCGGGAAGTGGGATGGCCGAGCTGTCGCCGTGAAGAGAATGCTGATTCAGTTCAACGAGATTGCAAGCCAGGAGACGAGACTGCTGAGAGAGAGCGACGATCACCCCAATGGTACGTTTCTGGCGCCGGACGACGAGCCTTACTATGATACGGACCTTTTTGCTAACCTTTTGATAGTCATCCGCTACTTTGCCCAGCAACAACGGGCAGCCTTCCTCTACATTGCCCTCGAGCTGTGCCAGGCGTCATTGGCGGACATCGTCCAAAGGCCGCAGTTGTTCCGGGAGCTAGCACAGGCTGGCGAACGCGACATGCCTAGCGTCCTCTATCAAGTTGCCAACGGGCTGAGCCACCTTCACAGCCTACGCATTGTCCACCGCGACCTCAAACCGCAGAACATCCTCGTCAACATGGGCAAAGATGGACGCCCGCGGCTGCTTGTCTCCGACTTTGGCCTCTGCAAGAAGTTGGAGGGCGGCCAGTCGTCCTTCGGTGCTACTACCGCCCATGCTGCCGGCACTTCGGGCTGGCGTGCTCCCGAGCTCCTACTCGATGACGACGGACCGGGGCTTGGGAGCCACCACACTGATCCCGGCTCTAGTCTCCACAGCGGGTCTGGCACCGGGTCTGGCCTTGTCGGACAGGAGCTCTTCGGCCCTAATAGTCGCCGAGTAACACGGGCTATCGATATATTCTCGTTAGGCCTCGTTTTCTTCTATGTCTTGACCAAGGGTAACCACCCGTTCGACTGTGGCGACCGGTACATGCGCGAAGTCAACATTCGCAAGGGCAAGTACAACTTGCAGCACCTTGACGCGCTGGGTGATGTTGCTTTCGAGGCGCACGACCTGATCAGTAGCATGCTATGTGCCAACCCTAAGGAGCGGCCCACGGCTCGCGAGGTCATGTCCCACCCCTTCTTCTGGCCGGCCAAGAAACGACTGGCGTTCCTGTGTGACGTGTCCGACCACTTCGAGAAGGAGCCTCGCGACCCACCATCGGAGGCCCTCTCGGAGCTGGAGCGCTGGGCACCGCACACCATCCGGGGCGACTTCCTCAAGAGCCTGCCAAAGGACTTTGTGGAAAGCCTTGGAAAGCAGCGCAAGTACACAGGCGCTAAGATGCTCGACCTGTTGCGCGCGCTGCGGAACAAGAAGAACCATTACGAGGACATGAGCGACTCGCTGAAGAGGGCCGTGGGGCCGCTGCCCGAAGGATATCTTGGTTTCTGGACGAGGAGGTTCCCGAATCTCCTAATCTCGTGCTGGAATGTCGTGTATTCGGTGCAGTGGGACGACGCCGACCGCTTTAGGGAGTACTATGAACCCGCCGGGCTTTAGGAAAGTACCGGGTTGGATGGCGAGCTGATGCGGTGGCCTTGGTGACGTTGCCAGGCTTAGCGGGTCTTTCTGGAAGAGGTGAGGATAATAATCTGAATGTACCTAAGCGCTTGGGTGGGAGGATAATCTAGGATGGATAGGAGGATCTTAACTTTAGGTATGGGGATGCCGGTGTCTAGCGTGCGCAATGATCATTATAATTGGCCTTTGCCCGACTCTATCCCCAATCGTCATCGGCGCGGCCGGCCGGGTCCGTTTCGCGTCGCTTCCTACTTCCGTGCCGAAATGGCTCTTCATTGCGGCGTTCCGTGGACCTAAGCGCGGCCGATCGGCCCCTATTTCCTAGCGATGCTACCGACATGTTCACTACCCCAATTAGCTCTCCAACCTGGCCAAGGTGGGTGCGCTCAGGCGGCGCACTTATCTCATAAAGATTCTCGCCTTTTATTTCGTGCGTTGGCGTTGTCTGTTGTTTGTTCTTGTTGCTTTCGTCAACATGATGAGACCACTGTTTTCGCTAACGACCTCATGTATTTCGTTCCACGGTCAGTTGGCAATGGCCACGATTTCAGTTGGAGTCCAGCAACAACCAGATCGGCCAGACAAGCATCGAGCCGTAGGGCGTTTCACCAATTCGCGCACGGAGATTCTACGTCCGCATCACGACAAGACCGGAAGGCCAGTCACTTGGCATCATCCCCGATCCAACGGTCTTGCTCATGATTCTCACACTAGCCCGGATTAAGCGTTTGTGTTGCACTAGACCGCGAACCACGGCGACTAGATTTGGGGATCGTCGCAATGCCATCCGGGCACCAGGTTTCCACGATGCATAACCACGCCGATGGACGGCCTTTGGATGTCACCTTTCCCCACTCAGAGGCGATGATTTCCAGGAATCTTCCATGATCGAGTTAGGCCGGCCAATTTATTCAAATTAAACGGGCGTATGTGACCCGGTAAGCCATCTTGAGCCTCATCCCTTTCCTCGGGCCCCATCACAGATGTAGTATAAAAACAGGCCCCATCCCTCCGTTCCTTGCCCCTGCTCGGTAGCTTTCCCACAAACCTTTTTAAGACCCAAAACTAAGATGAGAAGTTTCCTTGCTGCGAGCGCCCTTGTTGGCGGCGCACTTGCCCAGAGCGGTGCCTGGGGCCAGTGTGGCGGAATCGGCTACAATGGCCCGACGACGTGTGTTTCCGGGTATTCTTGCGTCTACTCGAACGACTGGTATAGTCAGTGCCTACCCGGTTCAGAACCAAGTAATCCGGATCCGACGACTACCTCTGGCGGCTCTACACCTACCTCGGCTCCGGGAAAGTTCAAGTTCTTAGGTTCCAACGAGGCCGGTGGTGAGTTTGGAGACGGAATTTTCCCAGGGACTTGGGGCAAGGACTTCACCTTCCCTGACAACAATGCCATCCAAGTAAGCACACTTCCTCCTTATACAGCCACAGCGGCAAGCCCAGACCACTAACCCTGATGGTAGACCCTGATCTCCCAAGGATACAATGCCTTCCGCGTTGGCTTCTCCATGGAGCGCCTTCTGCCCGACTCCTTAACCGGCGCACCCTCGGCAGCCTACCTCGCCAATCTAACTGCGACAATTGACTTCATTACCAACGCAGGCGCCTACGCGGTCATCGACCCGCATAACTACGGCCGGTACAACGGTGCCATCATCACCGACATTGCCGGTTTTAAGAGCTTCTGGCAGATGCTCGCAGGGTCGTTCAAGGACAACGCCCGCGTCATCTTCGACACCAACAACGAGTACCACGAAATGGACCAAACCCTGGTGCTCTCTCTCAACCAAGCCGCCATCGACGGCATCCGGGGCGCAGGCGCGACCAGCCAGACCATCTTCGTGGAGGGTAACTCGTGGTCCGGCGCATGGACATGGGAGGCGACAAACGACAACCTCGCCGCGCTCGTGGACCCGGAAGACAACTTGGTGTACGAAATGCACCAGTACCTAGACGTGGATGGCTCGGGGACATCCGAGGCTTGCGTGTCGTCCACGATCGGTGCCGAACGGGTTGCGGGCGCGACGCGCTGGCTCCGCGCCAACGGCAAGGTCGGGGTCATCGGCGAGTTTGCGGGCGGGGCTAACGAAGTGTGCCGTGGCGCTGTTGAGGGCCTGCTCGATCATCTGAGTGAGAATTCGGATGTCTGGGCCGGAGCTCTCTGGTGGGCAGCTGGGCCGTGGTGGGGGAACTACATGTACAGCTTTGAGCCGCCGAGTGGCACTGGGTACATGTATTACAACGAGTTGCTGAAGAGCTATGCGCCGTAGGGTGAGGTTGGGCATTGATTGTGGTGGTGCTGTTTGGTGGTACAGATTCCTCCTGTCCATAAGTCTTCTTCATAGTATATAGTTAGCTCCTCCATAAAGTACATATTCAAGCACAGTCAATACGTCCTATGCTTCATAGACCTGGTCAAATGTTTGATTTCTCTTTCCCTATCGCGGATATGATACACAGACTGTCGTCTCCCAAACATCCCATCAAGTATTAACCCATCTAGATACCTTCGCCCCATCTGTTTATGAAATTTAGTGCCTCCAACCGTCAACATGCCACCCCGTCTCTCGTAGAAGATATTACATCGAAATTGACGGAGATTCCCGCACTTAAAAGGCGGGGTTATGGATGCACAGATGAAGGAGTGATATGATTAGTATAAGCAGCTCAAAGCGTAACTCTAGGCGGCCAATGCCGCGCAGCCAAAACCACCAAGCGGAAGGCTCGGCGTTAAATCTAGTGTTGTAGATTCAGATAAAATAAAAATAGATTCAACGTGGTGACGACAAGGATGACAGTGGAGGTTCGTATGGGTTGCGGACAAACAAGTTGCATAATTATATGTTTGTATTTTTCAGTCTCCTTCCATATCGCTAGGACTGCCAAGAATGGGAGGACCCGCTCCGCAGGATGTGAGTATCACGTACAACGTCGGCTAGTTAGGCGTTGCGAAACATCTCTGGGTACGACAGCTGGGAAGTAATACTTGGGGGTAGTGGCGTGGTAGGCTCATATCCTTTGGGGTTGGTCCCAACAAAGCGGACTTATGGTACGATGTGACCCTTCCCATATGCATCCACCGCTCTCACTACTTTGGACAATCGAAACACCTAGACGTAATAACATCCTCTGTGGCTATTAAGCCATCCAATTTTGAACATAACCCCCGAGGAGAGAATACATCACTTGTGTTGTATTTCTCCAGTTATGGTACGAGTCCCCGTGGCAGATGGTCGTCGGACGAGGTCGGACCCGTCGTGCCACGTCGACAACCACTTGGATGGCTGGTTGAATAACCAAACGTACTCCAGGTCCCTATTTCGGCAAGAGATCCCTAAATACCAGTCATACGGCTGGCGAGACGTTGTACACGACGAAGAGTGAAGGAGAGTTGTCTTACTTTGCTCCGTGTGTGCTGAGAGTTGTGGCGAGGGTGATAGGCGACTAGAGGTGTTACTCTCTCTCGGGCCGCAAAAACAGCACTCCGTCAAACTCGTGCTAGTGTAGCACTCACAAGCGCGTTCTATCGTAGTTGGAACAGCCGTTGGTGCCCTGCTCTGGGAAATTCCAACCAGGCTTGTACATTCGCCACACGCTAGCACCTCTGCGAAAACGTGGCCTTGTCTAGGACTTTCAAGAAGTCGCCAAAGTCCATAAGCCTGGCCTGCCGCTAGTTTGAGGCGCAGTAATGAACGATACCGAAGCCCGCCTGATAGATGGGCGAGCTAATGACCGCCGCAGTTCTTACATATGACGGGCCCCTACTATGTTAGGAATAGACTTTCAACGAATTGATCCCGACTGGCGAGGAAATCGGCTATGGGTTAGTGCGCGGGATCTCGGGGAGACCGCGACTTAGACAATGTACTATCATCGTCTCGAAGCGATGTTCGAGGCTTTAACGCTGCCTTCGGCGAGCAACTGACCTATCGCTGGGTGTTTAGCTAACCTACTAACACGGGGTGATTCAAGTCGCACCACCATGCTATGCTACTGGAAGATTGGTGGGAAGTTTAGCAACGACAATCAAGCCAGACAGGCGCGACCTCTCACCATGGATGGTCCGCCAGCAAGGTGCTGGGGAAATCATCCAAGCTTTTCGGACTACCCGTTTTGCTTCGCCGGGAGATGACCCAGCCACCGGACTCGGGAACGCCTGACGCGAGGCAGGGTCCTAGCACCGATATCTGACAATGTCCCTACGGGAGGATTAGAACTCTCATCCGTGCCCCGGCCTGATTCGCCGGATAGGGCGATTGGTTATAGAATGGGTTTAACGGTTCATGTATGAGAAGGGGCCGATGCCTGCTTCCGATAAAAGAATTAGCCAAGGTTACGCAGCATTCTCCACCGCGCCTCTGGCATCTCTAAGAGGGGCGCGGTGATGCCTGGGAGGGAAACTCAAAAGATCTTGTGACCCTGGGTGAGTCGGTGAAGGCAGAGACGGCGCCTCGTAAGAGCAACAATTGGCTTCCCAACGTGGAGATGGGTAGTTGGGCCGGCGTTGGCTTTTAGGCACTTGCTGGCCATCCTGAGTCCGTACAGTCGCGCCGCTCCATCCCGGCCAGCCGGTATTGCTCTCTAATCCGAGCCAGTAGCAGACCAGGGGAACCCAGCCATGGAGCCAAAGCCCTGGCGCATGCGTTTCCTTCTCCAGCAAAGAAGTGATTAACTGTACATCAACATACATGGTGCCTCTGCTGACATCACTCTTATCATGTACGGAGTACAGTAACGTCATGGAGAGCACCTGCAGCTGAGGCATGCTCGGCACCAGGTTGACAATAGTTGGGTTTCGACCGCATTTGCAGCTTTTCTTGATCAGCATAGCATGAGTGCAATGATGATATTAAGCTCATGCGGGTACAAGGGGCGTGGGCGCCAAAATTGGAGCCCTGAGATGCAGCCTGCCTCGGAGTGGCGACCGTTGAGCTCTCGAGGAAAGTCACCATGATGCTTCTGTTACTTGTTACCAATCCGTTGTTTGTTAGCGAGCCGCCGGAATTTGTGCCGATTCGGGATCTGTAGACGTCCGAGTATGCGCCCGGCTTAGCGACGGAGTGATACAGGGCCCCGAAGGAATCTAAATGTTCGGGGGGGGGGGCGGGGGGGGGGCGGGGGATACCGAGGGAGGCAAGCAAAGACCCCTCGTAATTGGCCCAGGGCGGTTCATGACGAGACCCGCTGCTGTGGGACTACGAACTGTTGGGGGCGGATATGATGCAAACGATATACGAGATCACGGGGACAAGTCTCTGGTCATCAAGTCCAATCTCCCGCCCATGTGCCAATGCTTCTTGGTGGCTTTTTTTTGGGCGAGGGTGAGCTGATTAATGGTAGTAAGGTTGTCGGGAATGCTCGGTGGGTTCTGCCCTGGCGCTAGGGACTTCCCAGCCCTAAAGAGTATAGGGTCCCTTTATGCGTTGCAGTATGTGTGAGCAATCTCGGGAGTGCAAGTGCAGATGCTCTGCAACTGCAACAGCAATGAGACTTCGCCAAGGCACTTAACGTCCGCAGTGTCCTCATTATTTTCCAGTAATATCTAGCAATCAGATCCGCCGTCGTTCTTGCATGCACATGTATGCCGAGAAAAGAAAAGCGGGCAATGTGGATTCGCCATGTGGGTAGATGTATGCAACCCGGGTTTGCACACATCCGTCTCGGGGGTCCATGTCATGCGAGTCAAGGTTTAACGTTCTAACCGAGAAATGCTGTGCAATATATCGAATTCAAGCGTGCAAAACGGGAAACTTGGCAAGGTGCTCCATCTGCGGTCCAAGGAAAGCCTGTGGGACCCTCAGCCTGGGTCTCTCAGAGCCGCTTTGCCACACGTATGTCCTCTTTAACATAAAATGGCTGTCAGCGTTAACCGAGTCGGTATGCTTAACCCTAGTCGGACTGGCACCTCGCTTCCTATTGACACAGCTTTGGCCTCGGGTGTTCCGCATTCGTATTTGATGAGATCTAACGAGGTGTCTCGGACGTCATTAAGGACCCAAATGGCTCACCTATCTAGGACTTCGAATTCGGCTAGGCGTCAACCTGTCTTGCTCGTACTACCCAGCCGTGCTACCGTGTACAGCCTCAATGCCGAGTTTGGTTCCCATCCAAATAACCGCTGGCCAACACCTGCAAAGCACGCCCACAATGCAAGGTTACAGTGATGATCCATCAAGCCGGCTCATGCAAAATTGGCCTAGATTTAATCATCAAACCGGTCACTGGATCAACCGTCATGCCGCCACATGGGATAGGGGTTTCTCCGTGAAATTCCATATATGTCACGGCTTCCGGGTTATTGCTTGAGGGTCTTCTCGGCCGATCGAGTTGTCCGACATACTCTTGCTACTTTTCTCGACCCCTAGCAAGTGCTGGGTCACTTTTCCTTGGCCCCATGCAAGCGTCCTCGAGGTTATATCCATTGGTTTACTCGACAGACTTCTTGAGCTGACAGCATCGAAAGAGAGAGTTGGCTGTGGTTTTGTTGCTACCTTTAGAACTTCGAGTTTTCGTCGTTGGTCATGGCTCTCAGGTCGCTTTACCAATTTTTAGCGATTCTGCTTCTCCTCGCCCACCATGCTCTCGCCCAGGACCAACCGCACCCACGCCAAGGCTGGTTGAGCCCAGAGTATTCGTGGATATATGAATTCCCGCTTCCTATCCCACCGATAAAAGAAGAGAAATGGTACCGTACCCTATCCGCAGCTCGTCCGAGGAGCGGACTAACCACACAATAGGCCTAAGAAGCCCATCTACAATCCCGTTACCGGGAAAATAGTCAAATATTACGAGGTTGAGATCAAGTCGTTCACGCAACAAATCTATCCAAACCTCAATCCAACTTCCCTCATCGGCTATGACGGTATGGCGCCGGGCCCGACATTCTGGGAAGAGAAAGGGACGGAGACCGTGGTCCGTTTCACAAACCATGGTCAGCTATCGACCTCCGTTCATCTCCACGGTAGCTATTCGGTAGGATTTAAAGGATGGCCAAGTTGCGTTAGTGTAAAGTTGAGTGCGGCTGACACTGATCTAGAGGGCTCCATTCGACGGCTGGGCTGAAGACTTGACACAGCCCGGCCAGTTCAAGGATTACTTTTACCCAAATCTTCAGAGTGGTCGCACGCTTTGGTACCATGACCACGCTGTCGGTATTGTAAGTCACCTGTCAAAAACACCAAACCCCTCCCATTTCAGATATGAGCGTGTCTCACAGCCCACCCCCATTCTAGACAGCAGTGAACGCATACTATGGTCAGATCGGGACATATGTTATCAACGACCCTGCCGATGATTGGCTCGGACTCCCAAGCGGCTATGGAAAATACGACATTCCCTTGGTTTTAGCTTCAAAGGCATATCTACCCTCATATACGTGATAGCTTCACGGAGACGCTGACTGGAAAACATAGCAATACAATAGTGACGGCAGCCTGTACTCCCCCTCGAACGAGTACGAAAGCTTATACGGCGATGTCATTGAGGTCAACGGTCAGCCGTGGCCATACTTCAAGGTCGAACCCCGTCGATATCGGTTTCGAATCCTCAACGCCGCTGTCTCCCGCTCATTCATGCTTTACTTGGAGAGCAACGGACAGCAGTTTGACTTCTACGTCGTCGCGTCCGATGCCGGGCTCCTCACACAACCTACAAAGACCAGTAATTTGCTCATCTCCATGGGTGAGCGATATGAAGTTGTAATCAACTTCTCGTCGTTCAGGGGCCAGAACGTGGATCTACTCAATACATTCGAGTTCACGGAGCAGGACGAATATCAACATACAGACAAGGTGATGAGATTCGTAGTAGGTGACCGTTCCAGGGGAGACTCCTCTCGCCTGCCGTCCACGTTGCGGGAAGTGCCATGGCCGACTAGCAAGAGTGGGGTCGATCACAGGTTCGTCTTCGATCGGGAAGGGGGCCTGTGGCGTATCAATGGAATCACCTTCATGGACGTCCAGAACCGCGTTCTGGCCAAGCCAGACCGCGGCCTTGTCGAGGTGTGGCAACTAGAGAACCACTCCCGTGGGTCGAGCCACCCGATCCACCTACACCTTGTCGACTTTCGCATCATCGAGCGCTCCAAGGGCGGGGGCCGTGGTGGCGGAGGTGGAGGTGGAGATGGAGATGGAGATGGCCGTGGTGGTGATGGTGGGGATGAGGACGACGGTGGACGCGGAGATGGTGATGGTCGTGGCGGTGGTAGTGGGGACGACGGCGGACGCGGAGATGGCAATGGTCGTGGCGGCGGTGGTGGGGATGACGGGGGACGCGGAGATGGCGATGGCAGTGGCCATGGAGGTGGGCATGACGGTGGGGATGACGGTGGGGATGATGGTGAGGATGACGGTGGGGATGACGGCAACGGCCATGATGGGGGAGATGACGGCGGGGACGACGGTGGCCGTGGTGGAGGAGGAGGTGGTGGTGATGGTGGCCGTGGCGGCGGAGATAGTGCCGCTTCCACGCTTAGCGACG
>Ga0164242_10002187_pt1 | contig 22725 bp, 26 predicted proteins | sample OricomgcompostMG_FD_108783 | JGI IMG/M metagenome (GOLD analysis project Ga0164242, IMG submission 108783) | Miracle-Growth compost microbial communities from Emeryville, California, USA - Original compost - Miracle growth compost (MG) ... | reverse complement strand
TTAGAAACTCAGACCTACTATTATCTTCATCCCGAGCGTACAAAGGTAGCTTGGCAATGGCTCGCCAGATGGCCCTCAAGGGTACTGGCGATATGATGTAATTCATGCATCCGTGGCCGGCGTGGGGAGCTCGCAGCGCCACAGAATCCCGACATCACTCGAGAGACTGAGATCGACGCCGTTGCAGCCAATGTTTGGGGGAATCCGACGGGTGGTGTGCATCCCCACCGCATGGTTGGTTCGTCGTATGGCGGCTAGAGACTAACCTTGTTAGTCTCGGCGGCTCTGGGGCAGGCGCTCCCGGTTATCCAGAGCCACCCATACCGGCGCCTTGGAGAGCTTCTGGAAGCAGGGGTAGCTGCGGAGGGCAGCGTGGGCCACGAGGCAGGACCGCCCTTTGGACGGCGCCTAGTCGAGATTGGGAAGGACATATGCACAACGATTCGATCGTGTGCAGCGCCTACAACCCGGGACAGCGACAGCAACCCCTCCAACCCCTCGTCGCTCCGTGGGCCGTAAAGTAGGCCGGCGCGAGCGGGCAAGCGCTCATTGTTATAATCGCCCAGGCAACGAGAGGCTGGACTTCCAGAACAACCACTGGGTTGGCCCTATGAGCCTCCTGAGCTAAGCGCACGGAGTCCTGCACGTAATGAGAGCTTAAATCCTTGACCAACGGAAGGGCCCACGAATGGATCGACCTGGGGCGCGGGATGTAAGATGTGGGTTGGCCCTGTCCTTGGACGAGGCGCTTCTGGAGGAAGCGCGGAGGGTAGATTAGGCCGGCAGACCAGAGAGCCACTTGGCTTGCTCGAGCTAGAGATGACTGACGCAAGGCAGGCGAAATATCGCTGAACCGCGCGCTCAATGAAGCAAGGAAATGTGGCTGTGGAGTCTGGGGAGAGAAGACGACTTCCAATATCTCTCGAGAGACTGCAAGGGATGCATACACACCCAACCTCGTGGGCGCTAATAATAAAAGAGAGCAGTGGCCGGGCGCCTACCCCAATGTCGGGATGGCAACAGGAAGGATCTGCCGGTGCATATATGTTGGCTGCCTTCCCCGCGCAAGAACGGAAGGGAGTGCACTGTTCGACTTGGACATTGATCACAAACCCTCTTACTCTCCGGATAGAGTAGAAAGCAAACCACCTGCGAACGACTGCACGTCATACTACCAATACCAATACCGGCCGAGCCGTGTTGGGACCTTTTTTTAGCCCATTTTCTTTTCTCGTCCTCGGATCTCATTCCGGCCGAACCAACGCACCCGCCCACTTACATTACAAACATCATTTCCCCCCGCAGGGCATCATCTCGGCCGTTCTCAGCATCTCTATTCTCGGCGAGACGGTGACACGAGGGGCACAAGCGGCAACAATCGAGGCCCAGCTTTTTCAGAAACGCACCGTCGGATTGAGGCATATCCCTGACCTCAGAGGAACAGCAGAGAGGTGAAGTTGTGGTTGTGGTAAGCGGTTGACCCCCCTTGAGCACCAGCCAATCAGAGAATCATGTTGCTAAGAATATCGCGCGCTTCCCAGTGTTACATCGACCGCCACCAATCAGCGCCGGCCATCCATTTGGGCAAATTAGCCCACCCCGGCAACCTCCCCTGGTTCGAGGGTATCCCCCCAAGTACCTCTCTCCTAAGCGCTGAGCCCACGCAACCTTTTCTGGTGAGTGCCCAAGACTTTTCTTACAATGTACATCACAAAATCCATGCTGTGCAGAGGCAGCCCAGCCACGCCTGTGATTCATTTGACCCCATTTGATCCAGTGATCTCCAATGGGTGAAGGGGAGCGGGAGTGGAGGGCAACTTCTGCTTGGACACGGGCGAGCTGCAACATCCATTCCCACACTAAGGCAACCTTGAGCACACCCGACTCACGATCGCCTCGAGGGTCCTGGCGAATTGTCGCTTCTTACCCCCCCCAGCTTGCCACTCCCACCGCCGCTTTAAGCAATTAGCTGCATCCCTGCCTTGTGATCCTTTTCTCGTTCACGTTCCCGTTATCTCCCCTCGCCGCCCTTCTTCCATCCACTCGAATCTCATTCCTTCCTCTTCCTCCCCCCCTCCTCCACGTGTAACTACCTCTATCCTCTCTTATTTTTTGCTCGCTGCTTACCATAGGCGCCAGGTTAACCCCGCCGCGCCAGACACACAGCCGATCTCCAGCCCCGGTCAAGTACCTGGTCAAGCCACGAGGATCGTGGTCCAACGCTAGAACAATAAACAAGTAGCACTGGCTTGCTATTTGACCGACGCGAACTTCCGTCACAAACCTTGAACAGCCCCCCTCCCCGGTCCCGTTACTTCGGGAAGCGCACACGCAACCTACCTCCCCCTCCTACTATTACCGCGTGGGAGCTGCGCTCTCATCCGCTGCACACCTTCTAATATAACCTTTCCATCCCTCGTGCATCCCTCCTGCATCTCTTCCCCCCCTTCCCAGCTGCCGACCTCCTGCTTGCTTCCCCCACCTATCCAAGGCAGGCTGTCTTGTTAGTCACAGCTGGCAGCAATCGAGTCATTAGCTTGACTTGACACCCTCGACTGTGGACATAAGGACTTCTTACAATCTTCCTTGTAACCACCACCGCCGGCGATCATGCCTTCAGTCAAGCCCACCCTAGCGCTGTCGACGCCAGTCTCGGCAAACTTCCCCCGCGATGTCCACCGTGACGTCCCCCGCGAGATCCCCTCCGCTGTTTCGGTCCAGACACCCCTCTCGGCCAGGTCCGTCCTGCGGGATCCTCTCCCCTCCGCCGGTCTTCCCTCCGCCGGTCTCCCATCGGCCGGTCTCTCGGCCTTCTCCCCCACGGTCCCGCTGAGCGCGCGCATCAAGGCCGAGGAGAAGACACCTATCACCCCGCCTCTCGCCTACCTGGATTTCCTTCGCTCCATGACGCTGAGCTCACCACCTCTAACGGGAAGGACGGCACTGAACCGGACATCTACGCACGGCTCTACTACTTCTAACAGCAGTGCTACTACCGTGGACTCGGCAGCTTCGGAGCAGGAGAAAGGCGAGAGCGCGCCCTCCACCGCCGCGTCTGAGAGAACCGACTTTAGCTGCAAGTGCGATAATGCGCACAAGTCACCAAAGGTCGCTCCCATCGACACTGCTCTACCTACCAGCGCCACCACCGGCCCCAAACACCCACTATCGGCACCGGCTGTTGGACCAAGCTTCCCCAGCCTTAACATCCTTCCTTCCCCGGCCCGCAACAACTACGGGAACGCGGACTCGCAAAAGTCGCCGTGGAGCGCCCGATCAGTACGCTCCCCCTTTGACTGGGATGCGGCACTAAGGGCGCGGCGACAGGCCGAGGCGTCCGGTACCTCTCTTATTATCCCCAAGGTCGCTACTCCCAAGTCCAAGACTGCTGCCGCTAGGAGTGGTTCGCAGCGGGACACAAGGGCAAATGTACGGCATATCCGCGAGGTGGTTACCCGAACGATCACCTATACGCCGCGGATGGCTCCTGCGCCCAAGGGAAAGCGGAGGAAGATCGACCACGAGACGGCGATTGAGACATGAGATCTGGAAAGTGCTTGGAGCGGTTAAGCCGAACTGAACCGATCAGCTATCAACTCAAGCCACCATACGGCTGCTTCGCGCACGCCTTCTATTTGTTCTACGCCGACCTCTAGCTCCCCAACCTCCGACCCTTGGTCGAGGCCAAGCTGAGCGAGGTCGCAGGCAGCGAGCTACACCATGGATACGAGGAAATGCCTACGAGGGGAAGTCATCTGCCGCGAGGGGAACCATTTTGTACAGAGCAGGGGTACCTCGGGACGACGGCATGATTTACGGAGTTTTTGGGCGTTGCTGGCGGCGTCACCTCTGGACATGGTTCTCGATACCACAGGGTAAACATTGTGCGATTTCTAGGATTAGGTGGAGGAAAGGGAAAATCGCATTGGCTAGGCTATTTGCTTCTAGGTACACAAGCATAGTAAAGCATTGACACAACACGAAAACTTTCCCCCTTGCAAACGCCCTCCTTTGTTGTCCTCCTCGCCCACCCGCGTTCTTGTTTGATCCCAATGCGTTTGATTCCAATGTTTGTTGATATTTTCCCGTTGTACGACGTCTGGTCCGAATCAAGAATGTGGCGACGCGGGCCACAACTAGGCGGCTGCGAGGCAACGCGTGGGTTCTTTTGTGATGGCCGCCAGATCGCGACCACAATGCGTGGGGAGAGGGAACTTGGCCAGTGGTGGGATGCAGGAACCCCCCCCCCTTTTCCCCTCCACCCCCGCCCATATTTTGGCCACCTTCGAGAGGCCAACAAGGCAGCCAAGGTCAGGGCTTCTTCTAGTCTCACCCGAGACAAAGGGTCACCGGCTTCTCACCTTCCAGGGCACCAAATCCTACCCCGACCCTCTGCCACACACTACCCCCATCTCGCAAAGTACTACCGCCTGACCAGGCCCCGAGGCCGCCTCCGGATCTGATCCGCACAACCTCCCCTACTGGTAATCTTGTTTCCCCCTCCCTTGGCGAGGGCCAGGGAAAAAGAGATCTCCCCAAAACAAAAAGGATGTGCCTTAAAGCAGCGAAGAAGACCGGCCTCCCCTGCCCCACCTACACCACTTCGATCCTAGCGCAATCCGCCCGCATGGCTCAGCGACAGGGTTGTGTGTTGTGTCCGCCAGTGACGCACCGCCCAGCCCGGGCGCTGATTGGCCAGCTGTGGGGGACACACAGAAAGCTAAGCGCCGTGGTGATCTCTTGTCCCCGGTTCTTGCTGCCGCCCGTCGCCCCATTGGCCCCCTGCCTGGGGCTGCCGTGTCGCTTTCGTTGGTCGGCCTTTTACAGGGTGGGGAAGCCGGGGGGACGCGATTGCGGGGGATGATTGGCTGCTGCTAGGGTAAGGGGGGGTCAGGGTGCTAAGCGCCCGGATCGCAACTTGTCACTCTCGCTGTCTCTCTCTCTCTCTTTCCCTGCCCTTTCTTTTTCCCTTCGAGAATGTAGTGCGGCCGGCGGAGCGGGGGTTTCGAAATTAAGAAGTGAGGAGAGACGAGGGGGCCCCCTAAGAAGAAGCCGAGGCAAATACATGGCTGTTCTGGATCACCACCCAGAAGAACCGGCCAGAGAACGACTTGGCCGGTTCGATGGCGAGATGGAAGCTAGCTCCGGCAGATATTAAGCTGGTATAAAGACTATGCCATTCCCGGACCCCGACAGGGCAGACCCAGGTCTGCATCCTCCCTCGTTTCCCCCTCTCGGACCTCTTCTGCCCTCGAGCCGTTCAATGGGATCGGACCCCGACTCTCCGCTCCCCTGGTCTAAATTACACCCGGCCCCTACTGGTAAGTTGCTGCTGCAAGCTGCGAGGTCATCACCAGGCTATCCGGGATGTTGCAACGACAAGCCGTCTTTTTGATTGTATGGACGGCCAGCGGTGAAACGGTGCTACGTGGTAGCAAGGCCCTGCCTGCCTACCTGCCTGCCTGCCTGCCCCAGGAGAAAGAAGCAAGGAAGATAAAACTCCAAGGCGGGTTGTTCTACTGTGTTTGGCTACTTCTCCCCCGCTTGGCTGGCTGGAATACGTGGCTGTGAACAAGCTCTTTGTGCGAGCTGGTGGCGGACTGGTGACATGCTTAGTGTACCTACCTCCTTACCTGGGCACATATATTCTCCGAAGAGCGCATCCGACTGGGTGGATTGGTGGAGATTGCCGGCCTTGTTCACGGAGATTTGCTCTGTGACTTGAATCGCCCTTGCACGAACAGGTACCTAAATTAGCCCCTCGATTGGGGTACGAAACGAAGTACGAAACAGCACCGCCCCAGCGTAGACAATGTATTTTGCCCACTTCAAATCCACTTCTAGTAAGCGGGGATGTGGGCTTTCTTGGATGAGACGACCCCCTTGGACCGTTGAAACATAAGTGGACATGATTCCCCTGAACCTGTCAACCGACAGGAAGTCATTACGTCGAAGACTGAGGTTGAAAGAAAGCCTGGCTGCAGGGTGGGCACATTTCGAAACATATCCCCAGATACCACTATATTTAGATCTATATTTAGGGGGTATCGAGAATAGAAGCCTGCATCGCATGCGTAACCGACGCATTGCCGCACAATTGATTGACGAGAACCAACACAACCAACATGGCATCCCGCCTCGCCGGGTGTAGCTCGTCCCAACAACCGCATTCAATCTACACTCCTGACCTCCCTCGCCACGGCGTTGCACAGAGCGACCCTGACGCCCGCCCCAGTCAGGACGTGTATCCAAAGCCGTTGCGTATCGCTCAACCGGTCGTTTGCGCTCTTGACCTCCACGAACATCACCTCTCCCACACCACCCTCAGGCGCCTCTCCCGTCCCGCTTCTATTTCCGTCTTCTCCTTCCCCGCCATCGTCGCAACCGGCCCCTTTAGAAGGTCGCCAGAGCACCAAGTCCGGGACCCCGCCGCCCCTGGCATTGTACTCCTGCGCCATGACCCTGCACACCGCCGCGAGGGCGCCGCCGTCGAAGCAGCGAACCAGCTCGGCGAGGTCGTCCGCTTCAAAGTCCCAATTTAGCCCTACCGCGCTGGTGCGCCGCGGCCTCTCCTTCTCGTCCACGGCCCGGATGATCCGCTCGCCGCCGCCGTTGGCGATCTCCACGAGGCGCTGGTTGATCTCGCTGGCACGGGCCGGATAGAAGGCATCCGTGTGCAGGTCCAGCGGGCAGGTCTGGTAGGCGGTCTGGAAGACGTTGGGCACGTACTGAAATAGAACGTCATAGAGGAGGTAGGCGAACAGGGTGCGCAGGATCCCCCCCTCGCTGTGGTATCCCTTCCACCCCTGGCTGCGGTACCACGACAGACACATCTCCTCGACCGAGACCTCGCTAGTGCCGTCCCCCAGCTCGTCCACCCAGATGGTCCTCGTGCTTGGCCCGCCGGCCGCGCCGGGCTTGGGCTTCCCCGGGAGACTACTGGCATCGTCACGTTTTAGCTGCACGCCGGTGACGGTGTGTTCCTCGGGCTGCCGTAGCCGGACGTGGCCAAAGTCGTGCTGTAGCCGCTTGGGGATGCGGAGGCGGCGCTCGAGTTTGACCAATCGCTTCTGCAGGTCGTAGTGGTAAATGAGGTGGCAATCGCGGTCCTCGAGGGCCGCCTGGCACGTAGCAGCGGCGATGCCACGCCAGTGTCGCTTCTGCCGCTCCGGATCTGTGACTGGCAGCTGTGGGTCCACCTCCCACATGTAGTTCTCTTCTAGTAGGGCCTTGCGCTGGTACCAGTCGCCGCGACGTGCCGGGTGGAAGAGGCGCTGGGCGAGGAGTTCGCTGAGCAGCGCGTGTTCCTTGCCATACTCGTGGAGTCGGCCGTAGATGTGAGCGGCCTTGTGCGCGACGCGAGTGTAGGCGTGCCCGGGGTTGAAGCGTCGTAGGTAAGCCCCTTCGCCAAACTCATAAACGTTGTCCTCCTTGCGCTGCTCCTCTGCGAGCATTTGTCTCCATCGGGCGGAGATGCCCTCAAAGATGTCGGCGACTCGCCGAAACCCCTCCTCTCCGGGGGGTCCGTTGAACTCGAGAATCTTGTCGACCTCGGATTGAATGCGCATAGAGTGCTCAAACTCAAGCAGGTGTTGCCGGGAGGCAAAGATGTTGCAGGACCTGCAAACGATATACTCTGGAAAGTTTCGCCGCGATATCTTTGCAAGGATGATTGCCGTTAGTGACTTCTCCGTCCATTCGGTTGACCTGTAGAAGACGAGGTGAACCCGTTCGAATAGTTTGAAGACTGGTTCCGAAAGTCTAATTAAAGGCCCCGTGGTTGCCAAGATCTTGACCAAGAAGTGAGTGTTCCGATTTGAGTCTTGGTGCCCTGTCATGTTACCGACCCCCCTCTTCGTCAACGTTTGTGATTCTTCAGGGCCCGTAGTAACTTGCCGCCGAAGCCCAAAGGCCATCAATCCCGCCTGTTGAGAACTCATGCGACATAATGCCTTAGATATGTCTGCCTTGCTCTTGCCTTGAACTTTAGCTTCCTTTGCCAAGGCCTTCAGCTCGTCCAAGCCTAGCAGCGAGACCGCCTCCCCCACGTCTGTGATGGAGACTTCTGAATCATCGGCAAAGCTAAAGCTGTCACCAAGAGACCAACCTTGCGTGGCCTGGAGAGTTTCGTTCTCCACAGGGGAGCCCTCGGAACCTGAATGGGGTAGGATACGGGGGTTTAGCAAGGTACGAATGGCTAGGTCGATGTCTGAGATATCGCTATGATACCCAAGACGTTCGACTCTGTGCCATGACGCAGTCTTCCTTAAGAAGAGACGAACGTATCTGCCAGTTTCAGTCAGCTATGGGCTGTACTGCGGGACTACGCCCACTCACAAGTACTGGGCCTCGTAACCTAGGGACTTTCAAGCCTCGAAGACCACCTTCTCGTTCTCATCAAATAAGTGTGACTCGTCCTCAAGAACTGTGTCTAGTGCGAGATTGAATGCGTCCACATATATAGAGCTCTTCCCTCTGGCCCATTGCCGCGGCTTCTCGTTCCCAGCAATCTCGGTCGGGGGAGTCTCTTCAGCCAGCTGAGAAGCTCTCAGAGCTGCATACTCATCGACGGCTCCTCTGCCAGTTTTAACGGGTGGCAGGGAACTTTCAATAGGCGTCTCCATTTCATGTTCCGAGATGGAATGGTCATCCGCGGTGTGCTCAATCTCCGACGTGTGGCTACCCTGTCGACTGAGGTCAAGTCCATGCGACGACTGAAATCCTTCGCCATCGTCTTCATCATCAACAGACTGGGGAGACTTGTCGTCTTCGTCCCTGCTGCTGAACTCTTCAATTCTGGGCCTCTTCAACGGCGGTCCAGTCTCTAAGCGCCCGCCAGACTTGGATGGTGCAGCGACCGAGGCTTCTCGCCGTATGGAAAGCTTTGATCGGCGAATGAAGCGATCCATATCTTTAAACAGAAGGAAGCTGTCGTCATAGTGACAAGGCGGGCAACACGCAAGCCTGGAACTGCACCAGGATTGAGACGCGGAATGACAGAAGCGAGAGGGTCGACGACTATGGATTCGTGCTACACGTCGAAACGCGTGGTCACGCGTTAGAGCAAAGGGCCAGCACAGATTTAAGAAGTACCTAGGTACCTCAGTACTTGAGGGGAAATGTCCTTGTTTGTTAGCGTTGTGCCATTTTTAGCTGGCGTAAGGTAGCGCTTACTCCGTACTCTCCTACGCAGTACGTAGCACGCTGGGGTTTGTCAAAGAGCTATCCCCGGCAATAGTAATACTGCACATCGGCATGTGTGTATGAACAACTAGGTGAACGAGTTGAGGACCAAGTAACGTTCTGGGTCATCCAACAAGCAACTTGGGGATTTCCTGCCTACCAAGTTTCTCGGCAAGAAATTGTCCCGAAGCTCCCTGGTACCTACCTAGTCGGGTCAACCCTGGCACCAACTGGATAAAATCGTCCCCCAAGAAGAGGTCTGTATCGAGGTGATCATGTTGCGGCACCATCCATTATTAGTGACCTACTGATGGGCCGTTGGTAATCCTCTGATACTTGTTGGTTCTCCGCGCTGTGTTTGGAGTCCCTAGCATTCTTTCCGTTCACGGTCTTCAGCCCACGATGCCGCTGTCGTTTCTCGCGCTCCCTTTCGAAATACGCGATCAGATCTACTGGAACCTACTCGTAGCTCCATCGTACATCCACCTCTGCCCCGGTGCCAAATGGGGGAACCAGCGCCCCTGCCGAACAGACACCGGCGAACCGTTGGATTTGTGCCCGGCCATTCTCCGCACAAACAGGTTTATCTGTGACGAGGCAACCCCCATACTCTACGCCCGCAATGCCTTCGTGATGGCGACGCTAGACCCTAGGTCCTTCGGTTTGGCGGATACTAGGGTTGCCGAGGGTTTCCTCAGCTCTATCGGGCCCAAGAACGCCGCCCTCATCCGGCACGTTTCTATCCCCTTTCCGATCTTCGGTAACTACCACGCAGGTCAGGTGGCCCTAGACAACCTTAGCGAAGAAGTCATCGGGCTGCTCCGTGACAGTTGCCCTAGCCTAGTCCAGTTGGAAACGGAGGCGGGCGTGAATTTGAACACGATTGAGATTCTCTTTGACTGGCAAGGCTATCAAATTGCCAGCGAGGCGGCGGCAGCGATGAACGCAAGTTTCAGGACCATATCCTCACTGGAAAAGATTGTCGTCAATATATTTCCTCTACTCGACCATCCTACGTGTAACCCGGTGATAATTGAGAAGATGCGTGACCAAGGGTGGGAGGTTTGCGTGGTGCCCGCGGACGGGAAGGCTCTTAGGCATGGCCGCATGCCTGATGCCCGAGTCTGAAGAAGAAAGTGAGGAGGAGGAGAGCTCTAGGTAGGAAGGTTCCGAAGGAGAGGGCTCCGAGGGGGAGGGCCATGAAGACAATGGGCTCCCAAATCATAGAGAGGGTCAGGGGGTAGGGGGGTAGGGCTTGGAGAGTAAGTTTAGGCTGCTAGATATGTAGTAATAGGGAGGCCTTTGGTAGCTGGTGAACTGGATATGTGCAGTAATTATTGAACAGTTGTAGGGGTCAAGGTGGTACGACTTTGCTAACTGATAGACATAACAAGGGCCTGGGCTGTCGTCGGACACCTAAGCAGCCAGACACAATATGTGATTACATAAACATTGGCTTTCCTAACTCTGGCGGGGCATGCAATTGTCCACCCTCCAGCCTTCCAATTGAACGGCGACCGGCGCAATAGCTACCGGTTCTTTCAGGATCGAGAGCTCTAATCGCACAGCGCCATGTCCGAACAAACAGAGCAGCAGCCCATTGCGGCAGATGGCACACTGAATGGTGCGCCAGCGATCTCCTCCACCGCCGAAGCTCTCCTAGCAGCTCGAGGGAATGGCGCAACGCCTTCAGCACCCGGACCGGCAGAGGATGGTGACAAGACACATGGCCCTAAGGATGTCCAGATGACGGACGTACCGTTGGACCAAGCTACAGTAAGGCTCCCAGCTTCGATTTACGACCACGACGCCCGCTATTCAACCGACCAGCCGGGCCTCGTCGTATCCGGCTTGTCGTCTCGTTACGTTGTTTCCTAGACGCGTATCCGTACTACGCGACGAACCCTCTTTCCCACCCTAGAACAAGCCTCTACAGGACAGTTACGCTGACAGCTTCCTGCGACGAATCAGGCTCCAACCACCCATACCCCAACCGCGACACCAGGACCGCTACCTGCAACGATCGCCCCCCCATCATCAGCACTAGCTACAGCTCCCCAACCGACGCCACCAACCCCTAGCGCAGCTTCGCCCCTCCCAGCTCGCACTAGCACGCCGATGCGTAACGGCGAGGGAAACGCCGGCGGTGCCGGCTCGCGCGCCGCCTCGGCGCATCCGGATCAGGGGCCGGCGATGCCCGCTGAGGCGGCGGTTCACGGGGCGCCGGTGCGGCAGTACATGAATGCGAAAGTCACGCCGGTGCTACTTGAGGCGATGAAGATAATTGCAAAGGAGCAGTGAGTCTTGATTTCCTTCTACTTTGCCCTCTCGCCTTCGTGGGTTTCCCACCACGTTTTCGAGAGGGTCATCGTGCCTCCATTTGTGTCCGTTGGGTACTTTTGATGCTAACGACTCCGGCTTGCGACAGGCCCAAGGACCCATTGCGCATGTTAGGAGAGATCTTCCTTCAACGATCCAAGGAGCTGGAGGGTACTACCCCGCCGTAACCTCCCTACGGTGGACTAGGAGGACTACGGAGGATAACGGGCCATCTTGAATTTGACTGCTAAAGGGGAATGGAACAACTGGCTGCCAGCATGGAGTTTTCAAGGCGTCGCTAAGGTTCTAGGCTTCAGGGCGGTGCTTCATCGAGATACCACTATTACGGTAGAAGTCAACAGACTTCATCATGAACCAATTGGCCCTCCTCGGTGCATGAGAACGAAACGCCATTTCTTCTACTCAAGCGATGAGACCCCTGTCTGTTTCTTGATGCCCTGAGGATTTGGACGATAATTCAAGATCACATGATCGAAAGGGTGACCTGGAAGCTTACATAACTCCGTAATGGGGCACATTCACCTACTTCTTGTCGCCCGCAAATTTCTTCAACCTTTAACTTCTTTGCCCACCTTTGCGACCAAACCCGAAGACAACAATCGCATGCTAATAGCTAAATCCTGGTCTTCAAACTGCTAACAAACATACATTTGTTTCAGGACTTGTTCTAGCTGGTAAGTAAGCTGTCATATTCATAACCCATTCCCCCAGCTGCCCAACATGATGATCACAACGTATACAATTTTCTGGTACCTCTTATGTTAGAGTGCTTTTTGCGCTCCATGAATTAAACGGACTTCTGACCTAGCTATTCTTCTACTCTACTTGCTACTCTGCCTACTTGCGGTTGAGACCATCAGCTAACTCGGCCTAAAAGACCATAGGTTTTGGAAATTTCGTGCATGATATCGTCGATAGTCGGAGAGCTAGGGTGTATTGCCGGCGAGCTTGGAGACAAGCCATTCGATAAGGGGAAATCAATGGGCTTTCGATGACCTCGCGCATCCTCTAGCTGGAGTAGTGCTCAGTGTCAGCACATGTCAGACGGGCGTGGGCACCATGGTAGGTAGGTACACACAAGTGATGTTTAAACCAGCCTTCCCTGGCGGAGAGTGATCTTTGGCGCAAATCTGAAGTCTGAGCTTTCAGAGGATATATCATATAGGAATTGACTATTTTGACGTCCCTCGCAACTGAACGCCTGGATAATTTCTGGGATAATACTGTACATCATAATTGCCCCGGTTGGAGGCGTTTTGCTAGAACCTAATTCCAAGCCCACGGCGTCAAGAGGAATGCCCAGATTTGCCGACCAAATTTTCTACACCATCCTACCATCCTCCGTTAAGGGCCGCATCTACCACGCATTGACATCAAAGTTCTCCTATTAACGGGCACGTGGTTAGTGTTGGTCAGACGGTAGAGGAGACGGAAATCGACTCACCTCAGGGAAGTAGGTCGTCACGACTGTACGGTCGGCAAATTTACGCCCAGCCAGTGCTTCCAGAGCCTTCTTGGCAGTCTCTGGAATGTCGAATTTAACAAAGATCTTGCCCACGCCGGCCGACTGCCTGCTTCCTCCCACGGGTCTCGGAATCTTGAGCTCGACGACAGTTCCGAATTTGGAACACTCATCCGCGATATCCTCTCGGATTTCTAATCATTTGTTAGTAAGAATGGGCCACTGGCGCAGGGCGGAGAGTGTAACTTACCTTCGTATTCGTCATTGTCCATTAGCTCGTCGGGGGTGACCATGTTGAGCAGTTGTAGAACTCTGCCAACTTCCGGATCTGTCGACGTGGTGCCGGCAAGCATGGACATGGCGTTGACGCCCATCTCTCCAGAAACCTGGGTGATGCCAATGCTGGCCTTGCGAACCGTCAATCTCCTATCTCCCAGTTCCATCCCATTCAGGCCCTGAAGCGCGATCTCGGTTGCGGCACCGTCCACGTATTCGCAGAATACAATGCCCTAAACAGCGTTGTTAGTAGGTCTTGACTTGGTATTGTTTGGAGGAGTGGGAGATAGAAAATGTGCTTACCCTCGATTCTTCAGTACCGCTGTCTTTCACGAGAACAAACGCCTTTAGCTCGCCGAAACTAACTAGCAACTCGGTGATTTGCTCATCGCTCAAATACGGGGGGACGTTGGTAATGCTGATCTTGTTAGGAGTGTCCACCACCACGTTGGAGACTACCCCTGGCTCGTATGGCACCTCGGCCACAGCAGGGACAATGTAGTCCTTCGGCCGCTTGATCGAGAGCCCCACAGGACCGTCTCCCATACCATTGGTCTGGGCGTCGGCCGCCTCCATCGACGAGCCGTCGAGCGCGTACGCCACGGTAGCATCGGCGCTGGTCCTGAACTCGACCATGGCAAACTTGTGGTCGGGCGAGATCTGGCACAGGGCGCAGGGGTCGGTGCTCTCGATGACGTTGAGGCCGTTGAGCTGCAGGTTGAAGAAACCAAGGATGTCTTCCTCAGAAGCCGCGGGGGGGATGTTCGAGACAATCAGGCGCTTCGATTGGCGAGAGTTTGAAGGCTTGAGGGCGGAGCTGTTGACGGCCCCGCCGGGCTGGTTCATGAACGCCTGGAGCTTTGTGGGGTCCATGGCCTGCTGCCGCGGCGCGCCGGGCAGCGGGAACATGCCCGACAGCTTAGCCTGCTCGGAGGTGACGTTCTCGTATCCGGGCGGCTTGATGTCCCACTGGGTCAGGCGGCGCTTGCGCTCCAGGACGGGCGTGACGCTGGTGAGGTCTGGGGTGGGCTCGCGTTTCTTCGGCGGCGGCGAGGCGCTGCGTCTGCGCTGCAGGTCGCGATCGGGCATATCTCGATCTTGTTGGCGAGGGCCTCTGCGGCGGTCCTCGAACAGGTCCCGGCCGCCTCGTCGATCCATTCGGTCGTCGTCGTCTCTGCGCGGCTCGCGTCTGCCGCCCGCTCGGTCGCGGTCCCACTCCCTGTTGGGTTCGCGCCGGTCGCGGCCGCCGCCGTAGCGGTCCTCGCGTTCGCGCTCTTGGTGGCGGCGGCTGGAAGAGTAGGTGTCGACATCGGGATCATCGCGACGAGGGCGTCCGCCGCCGCCACCACCACTACCACCACCTCGGTATTCGGGAGATCTTGATCGTCGTCGGCCTCCGCCACGCTCCCGTCGGTCATCGCCTCGGTCACCTCTATCACCGCGGTCACGGCGCTGTATGATGGTTGGTTTTTAGTTGTTTTTTTTTGGAGGAAGGAGGGTAGTACAAACCTGATAATCTCGGGATGAGCCGCCGTGCCGGCCACCGTCTATCAAAAAAATGTTAGCTCTCGAGTCTTACTACAAATAGAGACTCTCCTGTAAAGGCTCACCACGAGAAGAGTAGCTGTCGCCGTTCATGATCGTTGACGATAACAATGCTGTGCTCGAGTTTCAATGGAGGTTGCGGCAACTGAAGTGGAGGGCGAAGCCTGTCAACAAGGCTGGACTTTTTCTGGGAGCGAGGATTATATGCGCTAGTGCACTTTAGTTTTAGGACGTTGGTCCGAGCTTCCTAGTTGAACCTCGTCACCTCCTGAGTCCATACCTTCATTAGAGAGGTCCCATACCGAGGTGAAGCCTGCCAGAAAAGCAGCATCTTTGCCCATCATTGCCAGTTATCCTGGCGAGGAAGCTATCTCAAGAGATTGCGAACGATATATCGACTTGCGTGTTTATTAACAAGTATTATCTAAAACCTGTGGATACTCACTCGATTGGCCCCCGTATGGTAAGAGGTACCACTCAGTCTCTTCAACTTTGGCACATTCTGACATTTCTTTCAGAGAGTGAACATATCTGCCCTCTAGCCAGACTTTTCCATCAAAGCTGTGTCATCGGACATTTGATGGTCAGTTTGTCAACAAGGTCTAGGACTATACATCCGTTTAGACATGAAAATGGCCTCGGGACCAAGGATTTCTGAATGGCGCAAGCTACCCCTGAGCCTTACGGAGCTGTGCATCGATACCACATTACGTTGCGGACAGGCGTTCAGGTGGCGCAAGATCGATGACGAGTGGTTTGTCTACCTTTACCACCTTTATGCCTCCTTTTATGCATCAATGTTAGGTTGTGAGACTAACTAAATACTTAGGCACTGTGCTCTCCAAGGTCGTATCGTCTCGCTCAAACAAGACTCTACCCACCTACACTACAAGGTGGTCTGGCCAAATGTAGTCGTCTCTGGGGAATCCTTGAACCAGAAAGATGATACGCTCCAGCTCCTCCACAGCTACTTCAACCTCTCCCAGTCCCTTCCAGCCCTGTACTCAACCTGGTCCTCCCGCGATCCCAACTTTGCGCGCCGCTCCGCCTCCTTCGGTGGCATCCGCATCCTCAACCAAGACCCCTGGGAGGCCCTGGTTGGTTTCATCTGCAGCAGCAATAACAACATCTCCCGCATCTCCGGCATGCTCTCCAGGCTCTGCGCCCGCTTCGGCCCCCAGCTCGGCCAGATCGGCGGAGAGGACTTTCACGACCTACCAAGCCCTGAAGCTCTAGCCGCCGCCGGTTCAGAGACCGAGCCAGCCCTACGTGCTCTCGGGTTTGGCTACCGCGCCCGTTATATTGCTGACACCGCAAGGCTCGTGGCGCTGGAGAGACCTACCGGGTGGTTGCCTGGGCTACGGAACCCGTCAAACCCCGGCCTAGGGACTGCAGCTGAGGATGTCAAGTCTAGTGTCGAAGAGGGCAACGCTATATCGCCAACTCCAGCCAGCTACAGGGCTGCACACGAGGCCCTCCTCGAGCTTCCCGGTGTAGGCCCGAAGGTCGCAGATTGCGTATGCCTGATGGGTTTAGGCTGGGCCGAGTCGGTGCCTGTGGACACGCACGTGTGGCAGATTGCGAAGCGGGACTACAAGTTTGGCGGCAGCAACGTGAAGACACTGAACAAGGTTACATACGATGCGGTGGGCGATCACTTCAGGGGAATATGGGGGCCATATGCTGGTTGGGCACAGAGCGTGCTGTTTACAGCGAATCTGAAGTCGTTTTCGGAGCAGGCGGCGGGGGGTGGGAAACAGGCCGCCAAGGTCGAGGAGAAAGGGACTGTCAAGGTTGAAGAAGCCGTCGATATTGCTATTGTTGAAACCTTGAAGAGCACTGCAAAGAGAAGGAGGAAAACAGCTACAGAAGAGGTGTTACTGAAGCTGGAGGAGGTTGAAAAGACGACGATAGATGACAAGGTTCTCAGGACAAGGGCGCAGACAAGGGCAAGTAAAAGACTCAAGGCCAGCGCTTAAGGCTGTGCCCCTGGCACATATATACCAGCTAGGTACTTGAAATGTACTTTATAGTGTATAATAATGCCTTCATCTATATAAATATGGGATATCATTGCTACTTCTCAAAAGCCACCGCGAAATGCTCAACAAAAACACCCATTCTCAGCTAGGGGGAAAGTCCCATGCTGAAGAAAAACCGAAATGCAGCCTACGTGCTCGCTCCAACCTCTTCAAAAGAAAGAGACAAGGGAACAACGAGAGTATTCAGGCTAGCACCCTACTTTAGTTCGGACTCTTTAGTTCGCCTTGGTGCTACCAGTGCTACTACCCTCCCCATTAGATTTCTCAGCAGTCTTCTCGAGGGATGAGTCCTGAACGAGAACGCCCTTTCCGTTCCCGTTATCTGTGCCAGTCCTGCGGAAGTATCCGTGCACCTCGTCATTGAAATCGTCATCGAGGTCTGGCAGCACCTCTGCAGCGCCCGAGAGCTCGAGGTCTCTCTTCTCCTGCTCCTTGTTCGCCCACTCACGCCTGAAGTCCTCGATCTTGGCCTTGGCGTCGAGCTCCGGGTTGTAATGCTTACCGTCGCCGCGTAGCCGCTCCCACAGGCTGAGATGTTGAGGGTGGATGGCGATGCCGTGGTACTCCTCACTCCGGCCGTCACGGATGTACCCCCAGCGACGCTCTTGCTCCTTGAGGTCGAGACCCGTGGTGTCAGGCAAGAAGACCCAGGTGAGCACCATGCCGGCGAGACCGAACCAGGGAACCACGTAGAACTTCGTCGGGGTGTCGATGTAGTTGTATAGTACGCTAGCTAGCAGGGCGCCGGCCTTGCCGATACAGGCGGAGATGCCGTGAGCGGTAGCACGGATGGGGGTCGGGAACACCTCACCGGCGACGAGGAAGGTGACACTGTTGGGGCCGAACTGGTTGAAGAAACTGCTGATGAAGTACATGGCTTGGAATGCGTGGATGCCCGTGGCTTGCGAGTAGTAGTTGTATTTGAAGGCGGGGATGACGAACATGATGAAGCACATCAAGAAGCCAACCTGTTGCATCATCTTTCGGCCGTAGAGCTTGTTGTCGATCAGGAGACTGGCCAAGTAGTAGCCAGCCAGGGAGACCACGACGTTGACCATGTTCCAGGTCCACGTCTCCATGACGCTCTTAGGGTTGTCCGAGATAACGGCGATGAATTGGCTCTGGAACAGCTTGTTGCCGTAGAAGAAGACGTCGTTGCAGAACCATGTACCTGCGGTGGCCAAGAGACGGCCACCAAAGTGACGGCCAGCCATCTTGAGAGACGATACATCGTAGCCGGTGACCTTGCTCTTACGCTTGGCCGCCTCGAGCTGTCGGCTGGCGTGGGGCATCTTGTAGGTTCTGTAGTAGACTAACCAAAGGGTGCCAACGGCGGGGAGGGCGAAGGACACACGGAACGTCCACTGTACCGCTGTGACGCTGTACGGTGGGTCGCCTTGGCCGTGATGGAAGATGAGGAGAAGGATGATGAGGACGGCTTGGTTGACGAACTGGCCCCAACCTTGCATAAGGAAGGCCATAGTGACTTTCCGGCCACGGTGCAGCCGGTCCTCACGGGTAGACAGTTTACCAGCGCTAACAGCATTCTCCATGGAAGAGGTGGCAGTGATGGGGTACTCGCCTCCAACACCGAAGCCTATTGGGAGCATCACGAGTCAGTAATCGAACGATGTGTCTACCCCAAGGTACTTTCGGACCACTAAGGGGGGGTTGGGGGGAGGGAACGAAGCAGGGTGGCATACCGTAGAAGAATAGTGACCAAGCATAGCAAATGACCCAACCCTGCAGGTTCGTGCCCCAGCTGGCCGTCAGCATGAGCAGGCCGACGAACATGATAGCAGCGTCCTGGATGAGACCCCAACGACGGCCAATCCAGTCTCCGATGAAGCCGACGCCAACCTGGCCGACCATGATGCCGATGACCTCGAGGTAGGTGACAGACGCCACCCAATTCGCGCTGCACTCCGTAGCGTTCTTGCCCCAGCACTGCGGCCAGGCGGCGCTGAACAGCGGGGCGAGGTTACCAATACTGAACAACACGTAACCCTCGAGACCGAGGCCAGCGCCGGGCAGCACGGCGTTGCGGAAGTACCAGCTGATGGGGCTGAGCGGGTCCTTCTTCATCATGGAGCCGATGGCCTTGAACTCCTTGGCGGCCTCCTCGTTCTGGACTTTGTTGACGAAGGCGACGCGCTTCCGTAGCGGGAGGTCGGCCCAGTACACACCCTCCGGAGTGTACGAGTCGTCCGGGTGCGTCAGATAGCTGAAGATCTGGCGCTCCTGCTCGGTTGTGTCGTGCATGGGGTAGTCGTCATACTCCCCGCCCGTCTCCGGGCCGTGGGGAACGGGAATCTCACCCAGGGCCGGGTCATGGCGCCGGTGATGGCTGAGAAGATCAGCCATCTAGAGAGGGGGAAAGATGGCAAAGTGGGGGTGGAGTTTCTTGCTGGTCAAAAGCCTATCGGGAAGCCGATTAAGCTGAGTGGCAAAAAAGACCAGCAGAAATTTGGAGAGGAGGGGGATTGGGAGGGATTGAAGGATGATGTAGGTAAAGAAAAAAAAAACGAATGGGAGAGAAGCGAGGAGGATGGACGGGATATATCAACTTTGCGGGAGAACCAACATGTTCGGGCCTACCTGTAGAGTCGGGGTCTACCTGTAAAGTACATGTGCATACAACCTTCGCCCCCCCGGTCGGCCAGGCCAGAGGCGAAACTAGGCCGTGGTGTCCAAGTTAGGGTTTGAAATTTCTTCGACCTCCACCCACGCATCGATCCCATGAGTGTGCCAGTCAAAAGGCAATGACTGATGGGAAATGCACAGAGTCTAGGGGTGCGGAGACCAAAAGAGGAAACAACTCACGCGAGCCAAGACCCGATCCGTCGCCGAGGCGCGGGATCCACCCAGCTGTGCGCAATGATATGACATTCCCATTGCCTGCGGTCCCCGGTCCGCTCCATCGAGCCCCCATCCTCTTGGCTTCCCACACACACCCACGTGCCGGCTGGGGACGCCGCCGCTGGGCGAACCTTAAGACAGCTGAGGCGAGGCGTCAAATTAATGGCGCTGCCGACGCTCCCGTCTCATTATTTCCGTGGGATATCGATCCTTCCCTCGGTCAATAGATTCGGGACTTCCAGGGCTCCCCCACTCCCCCCCGGGCTCGTATCTGCCAAGTCTTGCCAAGTCATGCAGAGCATCCCCTGCTGCTTGACCGCGCCTGGCGGGGGTCTCGGGGGTCGAGAGATCGATGGCGGTTTTGAAGTCAGATATGCCCCGGATATGTCGGCCAATCAAAAGTCTCAATTTCCACACGTGTGAGAATGACAGGGCCTGGTCGTGCGGAGCCGCAGCTAAAAAAGTCGAGGCAAGAGGTGCAACCCCACCCAACCAGCGCGAGGAGCTTCGACACCCGTTGGTCTTGGCACGTGGGAGTGGCGCTTACCTAATTCATTTCCGTCTTCCTTGATGTCATGCTCAAGATCCTCGCCATCATGTTTGTTAGCTACCTTATGTACCTCTAATGCAGACCGATAGGGTATACTTTCAGCAAAAGGAAGAAGCGTGCCGGATACTCGGGAAATCGTATGTCCTCCCGGTTCGATCGTCCTCGTTTTATTTAGAGTTCGCCGCGCGTCTCGGTTGTTGCACGTACGAGCAATGCAGGAAACACCAAGTGCAGAACGACGATGGTCACTGAAATCCGCTCATAACTCAGACTGAATCGTCGTATCCCACGCTACTTACTGCAAACACCCTGCATTTAAAGCTTGTCCATCTTGCCAAGCCCTCTCAGATGCCAATGGTGGCTCCCCCGTCCGCCATTGCCGCCATAACACACACACCATCGAGTCTTGGCTTCCCCCAGGACATGTCTTGGCCTCACTTCGCTTCACTTCGAGTGCCTGGGATTCCGACGTCTGCTCGTGTGATCACTTTCTTCATTGGAAATGCTTGTACGACTGTGAGGTTTGGATCCCAATGCCAGTAAGCAACGCCAAGCCTGCTCCTCCCGGTCCGTTCTCTTAGCGAGAATATTCGCGCTCTCAAACCCCACGTTCTCTGGACGACGACTTGAGCCATTTTGGCCAAATATGACACTTGGGGAAAAAACGAGGGAAATAAGCCAGAAAGACCATTTTCCTTAGCTGTAACGTACAAAGCAGCCCAGTTTTTCAGACCACCATGGGCCAATCTAGTAGGTAAAATATCGATAGAGAAAGAAAAAATACTAAGGTAGGAGGCTATGGGGTCGGTTCGTAGGGTGTGGCCAAGTGTACTTGTACCGTACCATTATTACCTCCCCATGCCTGATGCATATCCGTCAAGGAGTGAAAGTGTATGTAATGAGTGCATGCAATCTGTGTAGTCGAAACTGTGAAGTGCAGGGGAAACAGGCCGGAGATGTAAATGCAATAAGGGTTCCTCCTTCTCTTCCCTCTGAACCCCCCCGCCGTAGCACCTCGAAACTGATGAATGGAGATTTGATGTTCCCCTTCACCAAGGAAAACCCCCCCAAAAAAAACGCCAGCTCAAGTGATGACACCCTTGTTCCACACCTGTTGCGGCCCTGGCAAATGTTTTGCAAAATTTCAGACAAAAGAGAAGGAGAGATCCGTTCTTGGTTTGCTAACCATCCCTGCAAACGCCTCGCTGAAGACCAGAAAATAGCAAATCGGTGGAGGAAAAAAATAAGGGAATATTAACAAGGAAAGTAGACAAGATGTTTTTGGTGATGGAACGGGCAAGTTCGAGTTGAGCTTGCACTGTTGTTGTGCCGAGTGCTGGGGAGATTTAGAACTCGCCGCCGGCCATAGAGAGGTCTCTGATCTCCGATACCCTAGTCGGCGGTCGAGGTGTTGGTTCCTCATCTTCCATCATGTTTGGGGTCAAGGCAGCGCTGGGGCGAGGTGTTTCCTCGACATCAGCCATTATTTTGCAACCCCACTCCGAAGACTCCTGCTCCGGCGGAGTCTGGACGTGGATGACGGTAGTATCGCCGTCGTCATCGTTTGTCGGGGATAGCGGCTCCGGAGTTGTTCTACCCTGGTAAGAGGAGCTTCCTAGTAGCCCTCGATTTGGCGAGACCACCTGTGTTACCGGCTCCAACGTGCTTGTGCTATCAGAGGTGCTCACGGTGACACTATCGTGGCTGTTTGCGCGCATCATCTCGATGCCCAGTTTTGATGACGGCAGGATCGATTTACTTCGGTAATGTTGCCTGCTGGGTGAGCCGGTGCTGCTAACACTCGCGGTCCCGCTTCCACTACCGCTCCCGCTGCCGCTACCACTGCCGCTGCCACTGCCGCTGCTGCTGTGGCTCAGGGTAACCCCGAGGCCAAGTTCTTCGTCCTCGTCATCGGCAGAATCAACGCTACCCTCGTACCGTCGCTTCTCGATAGACTCGCGCTTGGCCCTTAGTTTTTCTAGGGAGCGCTGCGGGACGGGCATCTTGGTGGTCATTGGCGAGCGCTCCATCTGCCCAGGGGCGGACTGTTGGGTGATCAGGTGTATGGGGGCAGGCAATTGCATCCCATCCTCGGCGGCTAGCAAAAGCTCATTAGGGCCGCTGATACCAAGGCCGCCTTCGTCCCAATCTCCCGTAGCCTTCCGGCTGATGACGACGGGGACATCGTCGGTGGATACCGATTCCGAGTCACCGAATAAGCTGGAGCCGATCGAGTCCTCGCGGAAGCTGCCGCTGGATCGATGAGCATAGCCGGACGAGCCCGAGGTGGGGCTGTCTTCGAGACGGGTGCTTTCCTGCCTTAGACCGGATGGTACGGGGTGAGGGAGCGACAACGATAGCGAGTTGGTGTGACTTGGGGAAGCTGGTTTCCACTGGCAAAGATTGCCTAGGACTTCAGTCAGCTTCGAGGAGCTGATGGGCTTCTCGACGAGAGAGTCGAAGTAGTG
>Ga0164242_10002186_pt1 | contig 22731 bp, 24 predicted proteins | sample OricomgcompostMG_FD_108783 | JGI IMG/M metagenome (GOLD analysis project Ga0164242, IMG submission 108783) | Miracle-Growth compost microbial communities from Emeryville, California, USA - Original compost - Miracle growth compost (MG) ... | reverse complement strand
CTAAGTCGTGGTACGTGTGACCTTCCGGTCGTCGAGCTCGTGCTACTTCGGAAGTCGGTGCTGGCGGGCGCGTCCGCGCCTCCGTGCCGGAAATTCGTGGGCGTGGCGTCGTCGCCGCCAGCCACACTTGACGCCGCCGTGCTGCTGCCCCCCATAGTGCGCTTCCGGCTGCGGATCGTAACCGTAGACGGAATGTTGCTAGTGCCGAGGCGCGGCGATGCCCGCGGAGGCGTTGCGATCGGAGCGGGGAGTTTGGAACGGGCAGATTGGACGCGGGCTTCGAGGCGCTGCATCTGGGCGGTGAGGGACCGGATGTGTGTGAGGGAGTTGGAGGCGGGGATCTTGTGGCTCGCAGCGCGTGTCGTCTTCGTGGCTGACGGCCGTGCCGTAGGCGTACGGAAATTAGTGCCGCTGGTCGTCGCGACGCGAGATGCAGGTGCGCGGGAGGTGGAGGTGCTGAAGTGTTTCGGTTTCGGCGTGATGCTATGGTCCGCAGAGGGCAGTCGAGATTTCTTCGCGACCGGCGCCGGCGTCTTGGTCGTGGCAAGCTTGGGTAGAGTTGCCGAGGCTTCAGACATGGGAGGCGATGGCGGGTCTTGTACTTCGGAGACGGTCTCTGCGGTGGATACAGACTTTGAATCCGGTGGCGTCGTAATAAGCGGTGAGCTTGCGGTTGAGTGTGGTGACTGGTCGAACGTGGATGATTCCAGCACCGAGATATCCGTCGAGATGGCGGAGAGATGCCGCGACTCCTGCTTCTTGATCTTGCTCTGCAGGATCTCGGCTTCAATCTTGAGGTCGGACAGCTCCTCTTTTAACCTTTGAGCCTCGACTCGTAGCTGCTCACGCTCCTGCTCGCCAATTTTGATCTCTTCCTCCATCATAACCGCTCTCTCGATAGCGACGTTGTACTTGGACTCAAGATCCTCGAGCGACGATGTGGTGTTCCGTGCTTGGCGCTCAAAGTCGTCGTTGGCCACCTCGATATCGCGCAGCTTCAGCTGTAAGTTGCGACTCGTATCGCGAAGCGTCGTTACCTCCTTTTCCAGGGCATTTTGCGCTGCGTTTGCTTCGGCTTTGGACTCCCGACATTTCCTCTGCAGAGTGGTCCGTGGGTCAGTTCTCTTACCGCCTCATCAAGTACCGAGGGCGAAAAGCCCGCGAGGAGATGACCGACAATAGGGGGAGATAAGACATACCTTCCACTCTTCCACTTCAAATTTCAGCTCCTCGGCCTTCTCCCGCAGTCCCCGTTCCCTCTTGTCTGCGGCATCCAGGTCCTTCTCGAGCTCGGCTTCCAACTCCTTGCTCGAGGCTTGGAACTCGGAGAGTTCGTGTTCCAGCTGCTCATACTGCGATTTATACCAGGCGAGTGCATCTTCGGCGCTGGTGTTGTCGCTCGGCGGCGACGATGGTGGTTCCGCCATGTTTACTGTTTATTACGCGGACTCCCGTTGGGTGCTGGGGAGTCGCATGTGACAAGCCCGCGTGTCGGCGGAATGTTGACGCTATGCAGCGACGTTGATGAAAGTAAAAGGACAATAAAATAAGAAAAGCAAGTGCGTTGGGCAGTCGGTGCCGGTGCTGGCAAAGAAAGAGCGTGGTTTTATCTTGGATCGGGGTTGGGCTTGTCGCCTATGATTTCCGTGATCACAGTCAGAGGGACCCGCATCCGCCTGTCTAGGCGACGGGCGACGGCGACCAAGAATAACGGATCGTTTCCGAAACACGGGCGCGGCGACGAGTAAAATGGTCGCCCTGCGCTGTCGTCGTCCTGGGGGCGAGGTAGAAATGGCCGGCCGTGGTCGGGCAGTAATTAATCGGGTCGTTTGCTCGGGGATGTCGATGTTGTTGTGTGTTGTTGTTCGTTTGTTCGTCCGGAGTCGGTGTCGGTTCGTCGGGGGTGGCTGGCTGGCTGGCCGGCTGGCTTCTTGCTTTTGCCTGCCTGTTCTTACCTGTGTCGCATATGTTGGCGCAGTCGCATGGCCGTTTGTCGATGTCGCTGCCGGTGTCGTCGTCGGGCTGTTGTTAGTTTGTCGGTGGCCGGTGTCGAAGGGGGAAGCTGCCTCCCCCTCTGCGGGAAAGTTGATTTAATCTGGAGTCGAGTGTTTTCCTGGCGGGATGGATGGGTCGCATCTCCTTTCCCTGGACATGACGCTAAGCCTCTTTGGGGCTGATGTGGCTACCACGGGCAACCGTGCGGCGACGAAAAGCAAGGGCCCAAATCGAGAGCAGAACGCATGTCTTGGCAAAGAAAAAAAGCAACGAGACGGATCAGAATCCACGTTTCGTTAAATTCTCCGCTGCATGACAGACTACCAGCACCTCATACAACTACCGCTTTATTACTGCCTACCATACTTTACTGCCTGCTTCCCGCCGCCTACCTACTACTTAAGGCAGAGAGAGGTTAACTTGTTAGGACCTCCTGTATTGACCAAATACAGCAGTTTTCGGTGCTTGTTTCACCGTTCGGATGAAGCCAAAAGGAACCCATAAACCACAGTCCCCGCGTGCTGTGCGCTGCTAGCACTGGCGAGAAAGGATGGATGAAGAAGATCCAAAAGGCAAGGGACAGTTGACGAATTTCTTTGTTCGCTGGCCTTTTCGCCAGCCCTCCCCTGCCACGTTCTACTCCCAACGCGGCGGTGTCTCGTGTTAGCTCGTTCCTCTCCTTTGGCTGTGCGCTCTCAAGCCTGGCCAAGTGGCTAGAGCAAAATTGCCGATCATCTCGCTCGAACCAAGCCTTGAGACAGCAGGTCGCTATTAGCCAGAATTCCCGGCCTTCCTTATCTATCTATTTCTTCTAATGCGTTGCGAAATTACGGATCCGTACGTTACCCGCAACCATACGAGGCTACGTTTCGTCACCTGTCTTGTCTCCTGTCCCCCTGGCCAGGTGCCAGTGTGCCCACGTGCTTCGTTCTAGAAGCCAGGTCAGCCGCTCTCGATATCCACCCTTTATAACCCCACTCTCGTCTCCCAACTCTTATATGGGAGGTGCATAAGGATAGATATTGAATAGACAGCGGTGGAGACGCTGCCGTGCCGCTCTTCAAGATCAAAGTGGCTTGCGTGGCCATCTCCATCGATGTGGCGGTGGCTTATGTCTCACCATATTATGGACTTAGTAACACCTCCTTGCGTTCGTCAAGCGACAACCAGTCGTCAAGGGGTTAAACGTCGAACATAAAGCCCCCCCGCGTAATGGATACCAGTGTATTTATGGGCTCTCTACGGTAGGATAGGCGAAATACTAAGCTTCCAGATTCCCAACGGCGGGCTCCCCTGCTTTCGCTTCTCCACACAGCCCTTGCCGCTGTTCCTTATGCCCCCTTTCAGGCCGCGGCCCCCTCCTGCTCAGCCCTTCGCCTCTCCTTCTTCGCCTTCTGGATCTTCAGGCTGATCTTAACCGGATTCGCACCGGGAGTCTCAAAGATGTGGTCGATCTCCTCGAGCGACAGCTTGCTCGTCTCCGGGAAGACAAAGTACGCCACGACCAACTGGATCAGGTTGTACACGATATAGACGACCCAGATCTTATAGCCCACCTTCTCGATTCCGATGCTGATGCCGTAGCTCTGCACTACACCCGCGGCTCCTTGGAACATGGCATATAACCCCATCCCCTTTGCTCGGAGCGGCAGCGAGAGAATCTCGACCGGGTACAGGTTGTGCATCGTGGCGATGAGCGAGGCGCTACACACCTGGTACACAAACACCCACATCACCGTCAAGATCGCCGTCGGGTGGCTAGGCTCAACATTATACCGCCAGGACGTGATCGTGACCGCTGTCTGCGCCAGCACGAACGTGATGAGCCCCGCAAAGATGAGTGTGCGCCTACGGAAGAAGTCGATAATCCACGCGCCAAAGGCCGTGAAGACAAAGTAGATACCCGTCAGCCCGAGGCTGATGCCAATCTGGTCGATGGATTCGGTGATACCGACAGTCTCGAGCGCAGGCGTCAGGTAGTAGCCGATGATGCCGCCGCCGTTCCACTGCTGGAAGATCGAGTAGATGAGCAGCATGATGGTCCTGTACCGGACCGCCTTGGTAAAGAAGGGCCGGAAGTCCCACGCCGCCTTGAGCCCCGTTCGACTCGTCTCGAGCGAGTCCTCGATCTGCTGCACCACTAGCGGCACGATCGGCTCGTTGATGTCGTTGCTGGTCGTCATGTATCTGGCGATGACCTTCTTTGCATCCTCCCGCCTGTTCTTCATCACCAGGTACCTCGGCGATTCCGGGCACCACAGGTAGATAGTTACGCAGACGACGAGTGGCGCCAACCCCTGCAGGATGAGGGGGCACCGCCACTGCCAGTCACTCGTCGTCCACTTGGTGAAGCCCATTAGAGCTGCGGTCATGACTATGGATCCCACCTGGAAGCACGCGCCGAACACGCCAACCAGCCGGCCGCGCATGTGCACGGGCGCGATCTCGGCCATGTACTGAGGCGCCGAGCACATGGCGGTGCCGAAGCCGAGGAGGAAGCGGCCAATCATAAAGCAGGGCAGATTCGGGGCCAGGCCCTGCATCAGGGCCGCGACGATGACGATGGCGTTCCCGGCAAAGTTGACGCCGCGGCGGCCGATGACGTCGGCGAGGGCCAGGAAGGGCGCGCCACAGAACGTGCCGATCTGCATAAGCGCGTTGATGGTTCCGAGGATGGGGCCCGACTTGCCGAACCCGAAGAAGTTGTGCCACGTGTCGTAGGAGTTGATGTTGCCGATCACAGCCCAGTCGATGCCGTATCCGGCCTGATTCATGCCCATGACGACGATGATAAGGAGGATCCTGAGGCCCGTCCCTGATCGGATGGTTAAGGACTCTGATGACACGCGCATGAGATCCTCCTCGGTGACGCGGTTGACGACCACGTCGTCGACCTCGATACCGAGCTTCTCCGCTTGAGCGATATCATCCTCATGGTGGTAGACGACGTGGGTCTTGTCGTCAGCCATGGTGGACAGAGTGGTTGGCTTCACTGATTAGACTAGGTATCTAAGAGAAGCTCGAGGGGCCTTGAGGAGATGTTAGAATAGAGACATGCCCGATCACAGGCGAGATGGCCCGGGAGTTATAACGGCGACCTACCATCGCGGGGTTCATGTCATCTCGACGCTGTTGCAGGCCATCTCGTGGCTGTTGCAGGCCAGCTTCGTCGGACCATCGCAGCATCGGCCCAGACCTCCGAAAGCCAGAACAAAACGGGATGTTCCCCCACCGGGCTGACAACCAGGATCCCCGCCGGGACCAAGATACCCACCATTGGATCAGACACCTTCATCTTCTCCGATGCATGTCACTTGGAATCGTCTGGGGTCTGAAAGGAGCTATCCATGGAGATGATTGAAGCTTAGTGATTGGTTGCGCATATGAAGGTCTAGCTCTGGGGCCCCATTTTCCCTCCAATGAATCGGTGTCGCTCGGACAATTTCACCTATGAGGGGTTGAGGTGCCGGGATCCAAACCCACCCGTCGGGTGTTTGATGCCACCACAGCGGCATCCGCACGACGCACGACACCCGCCGGGTAACTCCCGTCCTCGGTGCTCCTAAGAGTTCTCTCCAATCCCCAGCTCGATATCAATGATATGGGTCATGATAGGCTTGAAGAGCACCCCGGAATTCCCCCTCATTAGAAACGGCACGTCGGGACGATTCGCCATTGTCTCCCGCATTTTCCGTTAGAACAAGGGTTATCCAGTCCATGGCATATGCCACTCACCTTTTAGGTACTTTTGTTGGTATACATATTGCCGAAGGGAAGATAATGTGAGGAAGAGCGGAGGTAAGCTCATGAGGTGATGGTGTGTATTGATTAGGTACCTTACCTTGCCTATGTTCAGTCTGCTCACCCCCGTGCAACATGACGTCCTGCTCCTCTACTACCGCCATCGTGGATCAGGCCTTGGCTACAGAGTCTAGATCCTACTCTCACCAACCACTAGGATTTGCATACGACCCCACCGACAGGCACCTCCACCTTCACTACTCAGGCCCAGCCAAGGAATGGTCTTACGCGCTACCCGTCGGTAACGGCCGCCTCGGGGCCATGGTCTACGGCCGGACCGACACCGAACTACTGCAGCTGAACGAGGATTCGGTCTGGTATGGTGGGCCGCAGGACAGGACACCGCGCGATGCCGCACGACACCTTCCGGAGCTGCGCCAGCTGATCCGCGCCGGTCAACACGCCGAAGCCGAGGAGCTGGTCCGGAGGGCCTTTTTCGCCACGCCACATAGTATGCGTCACTATGAACCCCTCGGCAAGGCTGTGATCGAGTTTGGGCATGGAGAGCTTGGGTCGGTCGAGGGGAGCCGAGTTGAGGACTATAGGAGATGGTTGGATCTCTCAACGGCGATGCAATCTACAGTATATCGGTACGCCAAGACCGAGGTACAACTAGTCGACGTGAGGAGGGACGTTATCGCCAGTTTCCCTGATCAAGTCCTTCTCCTTCGCGTAACTGCTAGTGAGAAGATTGAGTTTGTGATAAGGCTCAACCGGACCAGCGACGTAGAGTGGGAGACGAACGAGTTTCTCGACAGCTTGCAGTCCTTCGACAATCGGATAGTGTTGCGCGCAACGCCTGGCGGCAAGGATAGTAACCGCTTGTGCATGGTCCTCGGCGTTTCTATCGACGACTTCCGCGACGGAGGCTCCGTTGAAGCTATTGGCAACTGCATCGTCGTTAAATCATCAGCTTGTACCATTGCTATCGGTGCACACACGACCTATCGCTACGTAACCCCTGAGAACGAGGCAACGGCGAACGTCGAAGCCGCGCTGCGCAGATCTTGGCAGGAGCTTCTCGGTCGTCATGTCACCGACTACAAGTCCCTATTCGACCGCCTCAGTCTACGCCTCTGGCCGGACGCCTCACACATCCCCACCGACGAACGCATCGCAGCAAAGCACGACCCTGGCCTCGTAGCGCTGCACCACAACTACGGCCGCTACCTGCTCATCTCCTGTAGCCGTCCGTCATACAAAGCCCTACCGGCAACGCTACAAGGCATATGGAATCCTTCATTCGCACCGCCGTGGGGGAGCAAGTACACTATCAACATCAACCTACAGATGAATTACTGGCCGGCCGCATCCAGCAACCTGACCGAATGCGCCCTACCGGTAGTCAACCTCTTGGAGCGCATGGCGGAGCGAGGTACCACCACTGCGCAGACCATGTACAGCTGCCGGGGGTGGTGCGCGCACCACAACACGGACATCTGGGGGGACACGAACCCGCAAGACCGGTGGATGCCGTCGACGCTGTGGCCGCTGGGAGGGGTGTGGGTGTGCATCGACGCCGTCGAAATGCTGCGGTACCACTATGACCGAGCTCTACACGAGCGTCTTCGCCCGATTTTAGGCGGCGCCGTGCAGTTCCTGCTCGATTTCCTTATCCCCTCCGCCGATGGCCGGTACCTCGTTACCAATCCTTCCCTGTCGCCGGAGAACACCTACATCGACGCCTCCGGCGCGCACGGCATTCTCTGCGAGGGCTCGGTCATGGACACGACCATCGTACGCCAGGCGCTAGAGCTGTTCCTCTGGACCGAGCACAAGCTCCGTAAGCCTGACGACACCCCCTCCAAGCTAGCTGACCAAGCCCGTCAAACTCTAACCCGCCTCCCGCCGCTACAAATCTCCCGTTCGAACCTCATCCAAGAATGGGGCCTGACCGATTACAGAGAGCTTGAGCCGGGCCACCGACATGTCAGCCACCTACTAGGGCTGTATCCAGGGAGGCACATCACGCCATCCGGGACGCCTGAGCTGAGCGCCGCCGCGGGGAACGTTCTCCGGCGGCGGGCGGCGCACGGGGGTGGGCACACGGGATGGAGCAGGGCGTGGCTTGTGGGGTTGCACGCGCGGCTCGGGGATGGAGAGGCGTGCGGAGAGCACATGGGCTTGCTTCTTTCCGGGAGCACGATGGCTAACATGCTGGATGATCACCCGCCATTCCAAATCGATGGGAATTTCGGGGGGTGTGCGGGGGTGCTGGAGTGTCTGGTGCAGTCGAGGTTGGAAAAGGAGCGGGGGAGTACGGAGATGGGTAGCGGCGCGGACGGGGACGAGGACGAGACGGTGGTCGTAGACCTATTGCCGGCATGTCCGCGTAGCTGGGGGGATGGTCGGGTTGAAGGGGTATGTGTGTTGGGTGGGTGGTCGGTCTCGTTTGGCTGGAAGAATGGGAGGGTAAACAGTCCAGTTGTTGCGCGATGCTCACCTGGAGGTGTAAAGACTGCGATCGTCACGCACCTCGGGGGCACGGGGGAAGGACGATGTGTCTTGGTATATAACTACAAGGGGCTCCCCGATGAGTAAAAGTAACTCGGTTGTTGACTCGACCATCTTGTCGATGAAGTAGTATAAAGATTCGGATGCTAGGGTAACCAAGGCTCGCTTCTCTGGAGGTGGCGAACGTTCCTACACAAAAAAAAAAAGCGAGATATCTAACATGAAGCGTTTCGGCAAAAGCGCAACAGGCCACACGTTCTCGAGGGAAGTCAGCTTGGCGTTTGGTTTTGCCTGGCAGTATTTCCAGAGGAGTTTTCTTGATTTCCATTTCGTAAATATCAATTTCGCTTCGGTTGGAGAGATTGTGGACCGCATTCAGTGTTATGGCATTCCTCGAATCACACTCGCTGCACTAAGAACCGCTCACCGACATTCGGTAGTAGAGCGATAACCTGGACCTAAACTTTGCAGGGCCACCTCGCTGGAGTCCTAGACACAACCAGAGGGCCTAGTTACCAGGGCTGAGGCTACACTCTGTCGACAGTAGAGGCTCGTCGGCACCTCTGGGACAGTATCCGATGGATCCGCCAACCGAATTCCAAGTCAAGCGGAAGCCGATCCCGAGGTCGGCAACGGAGCAGGTGAGGCACGACGGGGATTTACGCGGTCGAAGCCGTGTAATCCCTGATCGTAGGGCCCAGTCCGCCGGGCCGAGCCGCAGGGTTGGGCTCCGGGCCCCGCAAGACGAGGAATCGCCACCGCCGCTTCCCCCGCGAAGCCGGAGTCCCGGCATCGTCAACGCCAGCGCGGGCGGCCTTTTAGCACCTAGTCACAACCCCGGGCTTCGCAGAGTGGCAAGTGCAGTGACCCTTGGGGGCCCGGTATCTTCCAGCGAAGCAAATGCTCCGTATTCCGACCCGCCTCCGCCGTACTCGGCGGCGCACACCTTCCCAACCGCAAGCACGCCGACTGCATCCGGCCCGTCATTCGCCCAAACCGCACTCTCTTCAGCTCGCGACTTCGCCGCGCGCTTCAAGCCACTCCCCACTACCACGACGAAGCACTATACCATCGCGCTACACTCGTCCCCGCTCGTCCTCTACCATGGCCCCACCACCAGCATCAGCGTCACCATCTTCACCTCCTCCGCCGCCTTACTTCCCCCGGATCGCACGCTCTGGCTCCAGCGCCGCGGTTTCTCCGGCGACACCGGCTCCCGCCTCAAAACTCTCGTCGGCGCCACGAGCGGCCGCATCGACGTCACGCCGACCCAGCGATTCCCTTCCACTTCCGTCGACGCCGCGCAGGAGCGGTCCTGGGCACGCGACATCACCCGCATCGGCGCGCGCCTAGAGCGTCGCGGCGGCGGCGGCGTGACGCACTTGCCTCGAGAGACGCACGTCGTCCGCATCCCCGGATCCGCCGGGGACGGGTACTTCCGCGTGTTGGTGATCGGCGGCGGCAAGAGACCAAAAGTGCTTTGCTCGAGCCCCGTGTTCCGCGTGGCAAGTGCATCGGCGGACGCGAGTGTTATGCGGGGCGCGAGCCTCCTAACACTGCCACTGGAGGTGGGCGTCAAGGTTGCCTCGACAATGGCGACCGTCACCGCCGCAAAGGTGGTGGGGCCGGCGGTCGCGGCCGCGCAGGTGGTCGGAGGCAGGGCGAAGAAATATCAGCCCGGGTTGGACGCGGCGCGGGCTGTGTACGGGGCGTCAGGGCTGGGGGATAAGGTAAATGCATTGGAGCGGAGATATGCGCAGGCTAGAGAGACGGATTATAGCGCGTTCCAAGTGGAGGGCGCGGTGGATGATTCGTTAGATGTGGTCGGGCCCGACGAAGGGCCCGAGAAGCCATACCCATTGAAGTTCCAGGGCAAGGTCGTTCGCGGGACTGGAAACGGGGGAGCCGTGCTGGGGGTTCCTACGGCGAACCTCGGCGATGTGCCGGAAGATGTCAAGCTCCGCCTGAAAGGCGTGTACTGCGGGTGGGCGTGCATCGTCCCAAAGCCTGGGTTAGAGGGTCTCTCGCATGACTGGCACGAAGCGATGATCTCGGCGGGCCCATCGCCATATGCTTCGGCGACGGTGCTCGCCAAGACTACGATCACGGTGCACATGATCTACGACTTTGAACATGCGTTCTACGATGCAAAGGTCCAGGTCATCGTGATGGGATTCCTGCGGCCCATGAAACCGGTGGAGGCGTCGCCGGAGGAGGTGCTTGACGCCGTGTCACAGGACGTGTGGCTCACAATGGCAAGCTTAAGCCGGGAGAACTGGGGCCCCCACACGACGTTGGACACAATCAAGGCGGCGAAGACGGCGCGGACATTCTCGGACAAGTATGTCGGCGCCAGGGAAAAGGTGCAGAGGCACGTGGAGAGGATACCGGCCCACTGGGCTGGCATCCGGACAACTGGGGCGGAGCTACGGGACAAGGCGCACGGCAACGGAGGATACTGGATCGCTAGATGACTGGGCGGTCGAGATGAGATAAGCTCCAGCGGAAATGAGGAGTGAGATTGTCGGCGCTAGTGCCAAGCCTCTGCCGCGGGCTGCCGGATCTGTCGCACTAATCCCCTAGTGTATGGATACTCTCCGTATTGGTGTACCTCCTTCTGAGGATACCTCCTCAACTCCTGCACAGGGGTTGATTGATTAAGTCGTTGCCTGGCGTGGAGGTGGCAATGCAAATGCAGACAGCCGCCGACGAGCGCCGGAGTTTATTCAGCCCTCTTTCAATCCATGAGTTCCGGACTGGGCTTCGGTTTGGGGCCTGTGTTCTTCACACGCCCTCCGTCTGATCTGCGCCAGGAGTCGGGGATATTGTCGCTGACTTGGGTCTGTTTCCTCCGAATTTCTGCTGGGTACTTTTCGGTGTTTGATCTCATATCTCTCATCTCGAGTCTGGATCAGCCTTATTTCCTTCTTGCCGTTGAGGGTCGTCCCACCGCTTGCTTGGCCAGCGAAGAGGGGGGGGGGGCCGCCAAGACCAAATCCAAGGAGTGCGATGTTAATTTCGAGGACCCCGTATTTCTTCAAAAAAATATCCCTGTAATACTCCGTACCTGTCTGTTCCTCCTGTTTCTGTACCGTGGCGCTTATGTACAACAAAGATGAACGCCGTGTTCTGGGCTGTGGACCAATGTTGAATCCTTGGCGTCCCTCTTGTCTCACGCCATCCTCTTGACCTCTTCAACGACCTACCGGCAGAGTGGGCTTGGGATGGGCGTCGGTTGGGCTGAGGAGATTTATTTTTACCTCCCTCTAGTTCCCACAACACCCACCCACCACTCATCAAGCCGACCGCCGTTGACGACTGGGGCAGCGGGAGGGGCCCCCCGTTATGCGGGCGACCAGGGGGCGGAGCGCATCCTTCGCGTTTGGATGTATTGGTAGCCGCCAATCAGGCTCGCCGACCCATGTATCACTCACTTTCGGATGTCAGCGCCCTTGTCAGCAAGGTTGCATGGAACCACTCTCGCTGATCCCCATGCTCTGCAAATTCAAAGCGACCGGGCCATGGGCAGGGGTCCGTCGCGGTTCGGTACTGTGCCTCTAGCAAAAGGTCAAGGTCCGCTGCCTCGTTCGCTTCCTTTTACCCTCCTGTGCCGTATCCCGCCCACAATTCTCCAATCCTGCTGTCGAACAATCATCTCGCCATCATCGGATATATCGTCAAGCAGCCATGAGGGCGAATAAGAACCACGCGGTTTTGACTCTCCTGACGGGTATCGTGAGCCGGGCGGCCGCTGAGAATCCCGCTCTCCCTCAATGGATGCCGCCAGCACCGACACGGGGACTGGACCCTCTTGATCGCGTCCATCTCCAAGTCTCTCCGCGTCCGACCCGGTCGCCACAGGTCGATAGAAACGAGCTATTGCGACGGGCGGACTCTTCAATCGGAAGCAACACTTGCGGGTTTCTGACAGGCGACCGTAAGTTTGATGATGACGCCGGCCCTGTCCTCTGCCAATTCCCACGCCGTTGGCGTTCCGTGAGTCCGATGCTGACAGGAATGCAGACAGCGCTTTCCCGTGCCCGGAAGGACAGACATGCACCAACCTTGGGAGCTACCGTGGCTGCTGCAGAGGCGGCGACTGCACGACCTCGTCCTTTTCGTCGGTATGTCTAGATGCCACCGCGGAGGCATGCTCCAGCTACACAGCGGGAACAATGTGCTGGTAAGTAATTAGAAAACGAGACGTCCTAGGAAGTCAAGTTTCACCCCGCGAACCCAGGACTAACCTGGGACTAGTACCGCGGAATCGGAACACCCGTCGTGCGTAACGTACCTGTGGGCAACGACCGCAACACCAAACCAGGTCTTCAGCCTCTTCGTGTGCGACACCGACAGCTGGGCGGGACAGCAAATCCTCGACTCGGAACCTGGCCCCGTGACAACCACCTCGGACGAGCAGACGACGACAGGGCCAACATCCTCGAAAGAAACCTCCAACAGCCCCGTGCCGACCGCACCGAGCGGCGACAAGAACGACAACAACAAGGATGACGGCGGAAGCAAGTCGAACGTGGGACCCATTGTTGGAGGCGTCGTCGGCGGCGTGGCATTGGTCGGAATTATCGCTCTTGCTGGCGTGTGGCTTGTCATGCGCAGCCGGAAGAAGGAGAAGACCCTCGCGAGCAACTCGAGCAGCAACAACGCTAACAACTCCTACATGGGGGGCGACGGCAGCGGGCCTCCCAGCCAAGCCCCGCCGCCCATGTCCATGTACGCGCCTTCAACCTACGCGCCGTCTGGCTACCAACCCGTCTCGACCTTTGGTCCATCCGGACAATCACCGTCCTTGCCGTCCGCGAGTGTCACTCCTGGCCAGGGCGCAGGGCCCTATGCATACCAACCGTACCCGGAGCAATCCAAATTCGGGACGCCGCCGCCGCAGGGCCAGTACGGAGAGCAGGGACAGTTCGGAGAGGTCGCGGACCACTCGCAAAACCCTAATCACGGAAGTGTGAGCGAGGCTCCCACGCAAAACCCCCTGGGGATGGGCTCGAACAGGGCTGAGCTGCCAACATAATATGGACCTCCCACCTCCACCCTCACTCTCTCTATAACCTCCCTTATCATCATAAAATACCCCGTGCATTTGGTCAACAAGTACTATTGTAGAATGTTTTGAAAACGGCTATTGGGCTCGAATGGAGTTGGGGAGGCGAACGTCGAGACATTTGGATGTAGTTTTTTCTAGCCGCATCTTTGTTTATTTTCTAATACACAATTTAAACTACTAGGCCGTATATCCTCTAGCTATTGCCTGGCACCTATGCGCGTTTCGAGTACATCATTTCCACAAGGGGCAGCAGTGAGACATTCACTGTCAGCACTCAGCACCAGTGGAGTTTGCCTGCATTCCATGGCGTTTTATGCACAGACCCACTCACTTCTTGGTTGCAACTCGCCGCTCAATCTCACTTCAACTGGCATGAACACTTTGACCCAGCCCTCTGTTTCGACCTGACTTGTATCGAACGCATACTTCTCAACTTGGCACCCCCGATTACCGCCGTGCGATCTGCCTACCGTCAAGATGCAATCGGGCATATCTGGTAAGCAATCCGATCGATTACTACTAATTCCTCTAACGTCTCTCCAAAACTAACAACCCCGCGCTTCCCCCCCCACCATCAGCATCTGAGGAGCTGGTCTCGCAATTCAACACGCTCCTCGCCGACGACACCCACTTCGGCCTCCTCGCGACCATCTCCTCCGAGGCCCTCCAGCCGTTATGTCTACTCACGCCTTCCTCACCAGGCGCCTCCTTTGGCTCCAACGTCACCTCCCTACTGACGCCCCGCCTCACCCCTGACGAACCCCTCTTCATCATCCTGCGCCGACACACGTCGGCCCCGTACCTAATCGCCGTGACCTACGTCCCCGACACCGCCAAGGTCCGGCAGAAGATGCTGTTCGCGAGCTCCCGCCTGACGCTCGTGCGCGAGCTGGGCGGGGAGCACTTCCGCGAGACCATCTTCGCGACGAACCCGTCGGAGCTGACGGCGGCCGGGTTCGAGCGGCACGACGCCCACACGAAGATGGAAGCGCCGCTGACAGAAGAGGAGCGTAGTCTCGGAGAGGTGAGGCGCGCAGAGCAGGAGGCCGGTGCGGGGACTGGCTCGCGGGAGATACACCTGAGCAAGAACTTTGCCATGCCTGTTTCTAGCGAGGTCGAAGCGGCGCTGAAGGCGCTTGGTGACGGACAGGGGAGGACGTTGGTTATGCTTGTGGGTGGCTGACCTGGACCCCTTGCAAGAACTGTGGTCGACTAACCGGAAAAAAACAGAAAATCAACCCTGACACTGAGGCCGTCGAGCTCGTACCCGACAACTCTCAGCCCGCATCGATATCGGAGCTAGCGAAGACCATATCTTCGACGGAGCCGCGATTCACCTTCTACCGGTTTACGCACTCGCACGACGGGTCCGAGAGCAGTCCCGTGCTATTCTTCTACACATGCCCTCCGGCGCCGGGAACGCGCGCCATCAAGTTCCGGATGATGTACCCACTGATGAAGCGGGCGGTGCTGACGGTGGCCGAGACGGAGATGGGTCTGCCGATCGCCAAGAAATTCGAGATCGAGGAGCCGAGCGAGATCACAGAGGCTACCGTGCTCGAGGAGTTGCATCCCAAGGTGCAGACGCGCCAGGCGTTCAGCAGGCCCAAGAGACCGGGCCGGTGATGTAGGGCTTTTGACGAGGTAAACGTTGGGGATATATCATGCGAGAATAGGACAGGACCGTCTATATTATTTACTACCCGGTTTCGGCTTTTCTAGCCATACCGACGTAGGACAGGACCATCTAGAACAGGCCTTGTTTTAGGCTCTTCAAACGTGAATGTCCACGAGACACACCCAAGTGCATATCGCCTTGGGCCCGGTTCCCAGCCCACTAACATCTTGTTTAAGGGTGTCATTGCCAGCCCAAACCCATCCTGTTCCCGTAGCAGCGCGCCAACACTACCTTCATCGAGCCGATCTATTTTAAGACTTGAGCACGTCCACCTCACAAAGAGCAACGGACAATGCACAACAATATTGTTGTTGCAATGAGCAGACCGGGGCCATTGCTGTGTACAAAGTCTATGGACCCCGTCAACCTTTTATCAGGGTTGAGCAGTGCGGTACCAACAATGGACCAAGAAACGTATATATATACTGAGCTAACGGGCTTTCGGGAGGACATCATCCAAGCTCTGAAGCTCATACTCACCATCTAGCCGATCGCCAGTCAGACCATATCCTAGGAGATGCCCACAACTAAAAGCGTTTTGCTTCGACTACGAAGCGCCCGACGGCACCTAGCGTCTAAGCGGCGCTGGATTCCGAGGGGGCACTTGAGCGCCGGAAGCCCAATTGTCGTATGCCGGAACTCAAGGGACCTCCCAGAGTCCCCGATTGCTACTAATCGTACACTGCATGTTTTCATGGGTTACTGCACCGATGATGATGAGGAGTTTCGGCAGTTTGCTGAGCTGAGCTCCAAGATACAACAGCAATCCGGCCGTGAAGAGGTTGGACGTAGCTAGCGGCGAGGAGTTCTATTACGAGCAGGTTCAAGGTAGGTTTTTGATACATAACGTAGGTACGATCTGGATAAGTAGTTAGTGCCTTCTTGAGGCCATCTAACTCGAGACCATCCCGTTAAGCCCACTCTATGTGCCATGACTGTGATAATGCATTACCCGAGACGAAACGGGCCCGAATGAGGCTAGGGTTGTGAACGGTAACATTAGTTCTGAGTAGTCTTCGCCAGCTCGAACCTCCAAGGAGATGTTGAAGACAGCGCTGACGTTGGCCGACGGACCTGTAAAGGTTATATGCTAATTATATGCAACGTAGGAATGAGATGGTGGTAGTCGGTACCCGGAATCCCGGGTTGCCTTGACGCAATGTATGTCTGCACACATGCACGGCTTCCCGTTCCCTTGCCACTCGGGGGCGGTTGCGGCTAGGGAAGCGGACCCGGCGCGGTGGTCCCTGCGGACCCAGAACCCCACGAGCGCGGGGGCGACATATGGAAGCTTCTAAATGGAACGATGAGCTCCATCGCATCGGGTGGTAACCGATCAGGTCCGGATATGCAAGGTACGGTCGTAACTAGGAGATGGGGGCGATGAGGCGATGGATGGCTTGCGTCCTACGAGCTACCCTACCCATCCTACAGTAGCTTCTGAGTGGGACAAAGGATGTTCGCTCGAGGTTGTGTTTTTCCTTTCGTCGTCAAGTGACCCAACACCGACTCCCAGCGATGAGAACCTTGTAGGTGGAATTGTGGACCAATCCCCCGCACTGGAGCGGTGACGTCCTCCAATCACGGCGCTCAAACGGCCGTCGCGGGTCTCGGATCCGACTGTGCACGGGCCACATTCAAATCGATAACGCCATCCTGGGTCCAAAATCGAAATCGCCATGATTCACTCGCTTGCATGATTTCGCCATTCTCCCGCCTCTTTGCACGACCCGCCACTCGACGAAGCCATACGCACCGTAATCAGCAGGGCTCGCAAGTGCGGAACCAATCTTGGTTATATCCCCTGTCGGATTCTCCCCCTGTTCCTTCGGTCTAGAGTTCCGTCGAAGAGTATCAGGGACTGGAAAGCAAACACAAAACGAGTCGTCGGAGGACCCGAGTCGAAGTATCCGTACACCGAATACACAGCGCCCCCGAACCGGTCAGACAGCAACCCATTCGGCCCTTGCTGTTTGCCATTCGCGGCTTGCGGGATTGCGATTTGTCACTTGTGCATTGCGCGAGCCGCCCCTCGCTCGTACGTCGTACACCGGGCAGGCATTGCCGTTGCATTTGTCCGCTCCTCTTGTGGCTTGCTCCTTTACCGCCCTCGAGCCAGTTTCGAATATTGTTGAGCCCTCCCTCCCCAATAATTCCCGGGGAGCACGCCATTGCCAGCGCTCGTCATTCGAGCCCAGCGTTATCTCAACCAGCACCCATAGGCACTGCCGAGCCTCCCGCCTCTTCCATCCCGCCACCGCTTGGAGTCCCAATGGCTCCTGGTCCTGCTGGCATCATTTAACTTCCTGACCACGCGAGAGGCCCTTTCCGCCCCCTCCTATCCCTTACCATGGACCGCTCCGGTTCTACTACACTCGTCAACAACCGGCGACCGAGCCTGAGGCAGGATGACATCGCTTTCCGGGCAGATGACGCCGACACGGCTTCTGTTGTAGCCCGACCGCACAAAACCTCCCCAGAAGCCTCGAGGGCCGCTGACGATGATTCCACTACTGGCCTGAGTACATCCAACAACTACGATAGAAGGAGAGCCGGCGACGAGGATCCATCACGCCTAACAAACATGTCGTCCACTCTCATATCGAAGACGGTCACGCCGTTTCTACGCGAGCACATCCCTAACCTTTATGCGCCTATATGGAAGGCAGATAACGAGGAGTCGTCTAAAGCGAAGGATCCAAATAGCAGGTTTTGTTATCGCCATAGGCCGGACTTGAAATGCCGAAGGGCAGCCGACGAGAACAAGATGATCCAGATCCAGAGTGTAAGTCTGCGTTGTCTGCACTTTTGTTCTATTTGCCTTTTGTTGTAGCATGCAAGCTAACCAACTCTCTTCGCACAATTAGGATCTCTCCGATCTCCCACCGGCAGACCAGCAAGCGATAACTCACGTCTGGAGTTTGTTCAGCGCCGCGCCGTCGAAGCACCGAGTTTTGATGCTGCAGGGTGTCCTCCAGACATGTTGCTTTCCTCAACTTTCAACCGTTGCCCGGGAAGTCCACGAGCAGCTGAAGATCGACTTCATCACCGCGCTACCCGTTGAGCTATCTCACAAGATCTTGTGTTTCCTGGACACCGTATCACTCTGTCGGGCCGCACAGGTCTCAAGTCGCTGGGCGGAGCTTTCGAATAATGACTCTATCTGGGTCCACATGTGCGAACAGCACATCGATAGGAAATGTACTCGGTATGTAGAGACCCCATGGAGATCCACAAATCACACTGGCCCCCTAACTGACATCGTCGTGTAGTTGTGGATGGAAGCTACCGTTGCTAGAGCGGAAGCGATTACGCTCCTGGTCTAGACAAAAGCAGCTAGCGAAGGGCAACAGGGAGCAGTCCGTTGACGAAATGCCGACGGCGCCTCCCACCCTGCCTGCCCCCAACACACCCAGATCGCCGAGTCCACCTAAGCGAGATTCTACTTGTCTCGGTGAGGGCTCAAGTGCCAAACGGACATGCGTCGCCCGCGTTGGAAGCGAGTCGAGCGTCTCTCGCAGCTCTGCCCAGCCCGAGCAGGAAAAGAAATTTCGACCATGGAAACTTGTTTACAAGGATAGGTTCCAAGTGGGGTCGAACTGGAAGTACGGCCGAGCCTGTCTCACCATCCTGAAAGGTCACACCAACGGCGTGACATGCCTTCAGATCGACGAAGGAATCTTGATCTCGGGCAGCTACGACACAACCGCACGCGTATGGTCGCTAGAGACAGGCGAGGAGCTCCGCGTGTTGCGAGGGCACCAACGGGGCATACGGTCGCTACAATTCGACGACCAAAAGCTCATCACGGGCTCGCTCGACGGTATGATCAAAGTCTGGAACTGGTCGACCGGAGAGTGCCTCGCGACACTGCGTGGACATACCGACGCCGTCGTCAGCGTGAACTTTGATGGCGAGCTCTTGGCAAGCGGGTCCGCCGATAAAAGCATCAAGATATTTAACTTCCAGACCAAGGTCAGCTACTGTCTGCGGGGCCACACCGACTTCATCAACCAGGTCGTCATCGACACTAAGAGCAGAACTCTTCTGTCGGCATCCGACGACACATTGATCAAGATTTGGGATTTGGATTCGAGGTCCGAGATGCGGACATTTGTCGGGCACGTCGGCCATGTGCAACAGGTGCTGCCACTCCCCGAAGACTTCGAACCAGACGACCTCAACGAGGCGTTAAACGAGACTCAGGACAATGCCGACTCAGCGTCCGCAGAGAGCGCGCGAAGCCCCACCCCCGCGCCCCTCATTAGCCACTGCCAAGACCTAACCCTCTCCGGCTCCGACGAAAGTCTCCGTCCGCTCTACCCGGGCTTTGCGTCCGACCCGGACCGCCCGCTCCCACCCAGATACATGCTTACCGGTGGTCTCGACTCGACCATCCGGCTCTGGGATACGGCAACGGGGAAGTGCCTCAAGACCTTCTTCGGCCACGTGGAGGGCATATGGGGCCTCGCCGGTGATTCCCTGCGCGTGGTGACCGCCGCGAATGACGGGATGGTGAAAGTGTGGGACCCTCGGAGCGGCAAGTGCGAAAGGACGGTGACGGGCCATAGGGGACCGGTCACGAGCGTGGGCTTGAGCGATAGCCGGATGGCCAGCGGAGGAGACGACGGCGAGATAAGGGTGTACTCATTCCACAATCCTCAAGGTGCCGGCCCGGCTATCGAGGTGGGGACACCTAACTAGTCCCGGGCTCGCTCCGCGGGTCTCGGTATGACACAACTTTAGGTCACACTTTCGACCACCGTATGGCGCCTTGAGTTCTATTTCATTTCTACCTGTTTCTAGTTTGGGCTTGGGAGATACCATTGGGCGTTCGGTTTTTTTTTACGTACCTTCTGTGCTCGGAATACAGGCTAGACGGTGGGAAAAGATAAAGGGTCTGACACCAGGGGCACACAGAAAACAATGAGAGGGTATCGATCGTGGCACGGGGTAGGAGTTAAGGGGTCTTTTTATCTAACGAATACCTAGCAGCTACATAGTATACTATTAATTAGCATAACGCTGCTATAATCTACCGGTGTGCCTTAACTACGTCCTACGCCAAACTCAGCGTGGCCGTTTATTTCCAACATTAGACGACCCACAAGTGTGGATGGTCCTCAACTGCCACCTACTAGCTCCTGTCAAGTCACGCTCTGGGCCATGTGACTAGCCGAGGAGAAAGCGGCGCCGAGACGGATTTACGAAGCATTCCGAGGGAGCTTACATAACAAGGCGGTACTTTGCCCCTTATTTCGTTACCTCGGCATTTGCTGAGGCCGCAGGTCTCGGTCTCGAAACCCGGAAGCGTCCGAGTTAGTGGGGTCTAATTGGCATGGTGGGGTCAATGAGGCCTTCTATTTGCCCACCAGTTGGAGCTCCAAGTTTCCCCGCGAAATCACAAGCTCGGCTTAAGATCGGTTATGGTCGACGTCACTGGAAATCACAAGCCGGAACATCGAGCGAAGGCAACTCTCGCACCAACGATTTATGGGTCATGCGCCGGTCTTTCGCAAAGGCTAATAGAGTCGTTTAGTGAGAATTGGAAGTGTGAATTAGGATTACCATGTGCCAATTGGCGTGTTCTCTATGCAATTGGCTTCCTCTCCTCTGGGAGAAACGGTGTCATGTGTCAGGGGCGAAATAAGTCGAGGGCGGACGTCAGTTAGACGAACACATCCGCTGCGCCGAGTGAGCCAAAGAAAGAAACCACTAATAGCCCCCCTCCCCCGAGTTGATATAATGGGAGGACACAACCTGGGGCTAACGCCAGCCGAGTCCGGCGCAATATCCACAGTCCTCTGCCGTGACCTCCCCTGCCAGCTCTGGGACAACCGCGGGCCAGCGGTTTACCAAGACCCAATCCCCACTGACTCACCTAGACTATAGACCCGCGGGGTTTGGCGCTACTGTTTTTTATTTCTTATACCCTCTGCTCTTTTTTTTATTACCTCGTTCTTGACACGACATAATTGCTAGGCTTCGTTCGTGTTTCCTACATCCTGGGTCGGGTGTAGCTTCTTCGATTTCCTTCTTGGTGATACCCCATCCCTTGTCCAGTTACTTCTTCGTTAGAGCACCGTACATAGCATAGCTGCCCGCGAGTCTTATTTGACGAATCCCCACCGACGAAGCATCCTGGTTGTGAGCTCCCTGTGAAGTCGAAGCGATACATATATCTCGGCGGCGCCGGAAACAATGGCGACAAAAGTCAAGGGCAGAGACGGGAAGCCGCCCCCGTCGGCGGCCACCAACCTGATCGGTTAGCACCTTGCTCCCCGGGCCTGCCCTCAGCCTTCAAGTACCATTAGACTCATAGCTGACCATGATCACCCAACTTCAGCTGGAGGAGGAGCAGGCATGATGGAGGCGTTAGTGTGTCATCCACTTGGTGAGTAACCCAGTTACATGGCGCCTAGCTCTTCAGCTCGCGCTAACCACTCAATGCTTGACATACAGACACGATAAAAGTCCGGATGCAGCTCTCCCGCCGGGGTAGGGGGCCGGGAATGCCAAGCCGTGGCTTCATACGCACGGGGGCCGAGATCGTTAAGCGCGAGACGCCGCTAGGTCTATACAAAGGCCTCGGCGCCGTGCTGACGGGTATCGTGCCCAAGATGGCGATCCGGTTCACGTCGTTCGAAAAGTACAAGCAGATGCTAGCGGACCCCAAGACGGGCTCCGTGTCCGGGCAGGCGACCTTCATGGCCGGGCTCGCGGCGGGCGTGACCGAGGCCGTGGCGGTGGTGACGCCCATGGAGGTGATCAAGATCCGGCTGCAGGCGCAACACCACAGCATGGCGGACCCGCTCGACGTGCCCAAGTACCGCAACGCGGCGCACGCGCTGTACACGGTGGTGCGGGAGGAAGGGTTCGGCGCGCTGTACCGCGGCGTCAGCCTCACGGCCCTGCGGCAGGGGAGCAACCAGGCGGTCAACTTCACGGCGTACACGTACTTCAAGGAGGCGCTGAGGCGGTGGCAGCCCGAGTACGACGCCGGGAACCTGCCCAGCTGGCAGACGACGCTGATCGGGCTCGTCAGCGGCGCCATGGGCCCGCTGAGCAACGCGCCTATCGACACGATCAAGACGAGGCTGCAGAAGACCCCGGCTGAGGTGGGCACGACGGCGATCCAGAGGATCACGAGGATCGCGGGTGACATGTTTAAGTGAGTTCTGCCTGCTTTCTTCTTCCCCAGGTGCGCCAGCTGGCGCCAACAGCCTGGTGGTCCCTGGTTCAACTTTGTAATTTGGCCCGGGAGGTGACATTTGCTGACCATGTTCGTTGTGCCGCAGACAAGAGGGTTTCCACGCCTTCTACAAGGGCATCACCCCGCGCGTGATGCGCGTTGCCCCCGGACAGGCCGTGACCTTCACCGTGTACGAGTACCTCAAGGACAAGCTGGAGAAGAGCGGTTCGGCCTTCTCGAACGCCAAGGAGTTCGAGGAGTGAATCTTGAAGGTTATTCGGTCACATATATATAACCCTAGGAGTTAGTCATCAGGAGGGGGCCCGGGCCGTGAGACCCCTTGCGAACGCCGTTCCTTTGGACGAGGCATGGATGTACGACTTGAGAAGGAAAGCATGAGAAGCCGATCGCGGCATTGGGCGGCGCCATTGTTTTGTAGACTGTCCGCCGATAGAATTCGCGGACGCGTACCCAGTTGAATAAACATTACTGAATATTCTGAATGTTTTGAGGTTCCCGAGATGCGCGAGAGCTGATGGT